>ENA-ORXI01000097-ORXI01000097.1-sediment-metagenome-genome-assembly--contig:-NODE-97-length-62425-cov-12.547155_pt1 | contig 62425 bp, 54 predicted proteins | sample MGYA00237861_ERZ511468 | MGnify/ENA primary metagenome ERZ511468 (study PRJEB26299, sample SAMN06266213) | sediment metagenome | isolation source: Hudson Canyon methane seep mesocosm | place: USA:Hudson...
ATTCATCGCTGCCGAAATGCAGTTTTTTGCCTAATTTCGGAATACTTTCACAGTCTCTAAAGCCTCACTTCCTTTTTTAAAAATTATTTAGGGGATTTTTAACCTAATAATAACTCAGCCTGTTTTTTGTTCAGCTCGGTAGGTTGGGGTGACGAAAGTAACCCCAACATTTTGGTATTTACCAGGTTAAGTTGGTTTCGTCCCTCAACCCAAGCTACCAAAAAATAATATCAATGTCGGCGGGATTTCTGCCAATGACGCCAGGTTACCCAAAAATCTTCTTCCAACCGTCCACCTCTTAACTTTGGAGCTAATTTGTTTAATGTAGCCGTTGCCTCGGTTTTTCCTTGAGTAGTACTTGCTTTAGACGCAGCATAATTCATCAAAACTTCGGTCAGAAAGGTACTGTAATCTAATGCTACTACTCCCGACGCTTTGCTTTGCGCTTCACTACCAGGGCGGTTTTGAAACCATTCATTCCATTTTACCGACCCAGGGGTATACATTTCCCATGGACTAGTCAAAGGCATTTTTGCTGGGTAAAAAAATGTAACTGGCTTGGCATCAGCGTGCAGATGACTAGAAGTGCCATGGCAACTCATACATGATGAACTGGGTAATGCTTTTACAAGCTTTCCATCAACCTTAACATTATACTTTACTGCAATATCAAACGGCCCAGACAATCGACCTCCATATCCCAAGGTTACTTTAGAATAGGCTGGTGCTTTGGGGTTTACATAAGTTTCCAATAACTCTTGCTCTGGATTTTGTGCTGAATTGACCTCTGGATCATTCCCCCACATCGCCCCTAAAGGCACCATTCTGTCCCAGGCATCTTTTCCTGGTGCGTTTTTATCATAGACAAGAGTAGAAAAGACCCAACCTGTTTCAGGTGAAGCAATTGAATCTTTAACAATAATATCGAATATTGCAACATAGATATCAGTCACAACAGGCGGTTTATCCTGTATCGTGCCATTTAAATCAAAAGGACGACGAAATATTTCCCATTTTGCAGCACCTTCCATAACAGGCCACTCAGTTGGCGAGGCCGTTGCCCCTGCGGCCTTAATAACCATAGCACCTTCTTTAAACTGGGCTTCATTGTTATTTATGCTGGGAGGACAGCTTAGTGTTTCCGGGTTACATTTTTTCCAAACCTGGTGCAGTGAATAAGCCGCTGTTTTATCATAATAGATGGTGGCATGATTTCTGATATTTACTTTAAGTCCAGACTCTTTATAGATTCCTGCTTTCAGAATTTGTCCGGTATAGGTACCATAAATGGCATCTCGACCTTCCCAGCCACTTAATTTAACATTATCACCGGCCCATAACATGCCATACCAATTTGGGTTAGCCTGTTTATTCCATTGTTTTGGCTGAGTAACTAGTGTGCGCATATCTTTACTGATATGTTTTTTTAGCGCCTCAATATAGTCATGTGCATTATTTTTATTAAGCGGTTTACCCTTTAGTACTTTTGTCCACGGGGCGGTTTTATCCGTGACAGGCTCAAAGGAAGATGGATAGTTATCATTTAATTTATAGAGTGGCGCATTATATTCCTGAGGACTAGGAATATTGCCGTTATTAACAGCAAAAGGATTGATTTTACCTGGCTGCTCTAAAGCATTAACGGTCTGGAATTGTACTGTAGCAACAATAAATACAACCTTAGCAGCATTCAATAAGGATGGGGGGCTCAAAATTTTCATTAAATATACTCTTTTTCTTATAGTTATAACTCATATGTTTTCAACAAACGACAGCAAGTGCTGTTAGTTGTTCCAAAATTATTCCCTCTCATCCCTCAATGTTGTTGACTTTGGAAGTGAGGCTTTAGCCTCGTAGGATCAGGCGAGGCTAAAGAGGCTGTGAAAGTATTCCGAAATTAGGCAAAAAACTGCATTTCGGCAACGGATAATCAATAGCTTACAGCTAATTTTTGGCTGTTTTTAGTGGTTTTCTCGAATACTTTCACAGCCTCTAAAGCCTCACTTCCAAACATGTCAATTTGCGTGTTATGCCTTAACTCAAAAACGTTACCCTCATCCCTGCCTTCGCCCTCTGAATAAGGTGTTAAGACTTTTTCAACAATTATAGTTTTCAAAATTGGACAACCAAATAAAATCACTCACACTAAGACACAAAGAAGAACAACCATTTTCTTACCCCCCCTTGTGTCAGATTTAATTCATAATAAATCCATATGAAACGTTCCGTTTCTGCCACTTTTCTTAACCTGGTAAAGCGCATTATCAGCTACTTTAATCATTTGCTCTGGTGTGCAATCTTGATGGCTAATTGCAATACCGATACTTAAGGTGACATGAGAACTTACTTCTGATGCAGGATGAGGAATTTCCAATTTTTTAAGTTGTTGATGAATATTTTCTGCCATTACCTTTGCCCCAATTAAATCGGTGTGTGGTAAGACTATGGCAAATTCTTCTCCACCGTATCTGGCGGCAAGATCTGAAGGTCTGTTTACTACGTTTGATAAAACCTGGGCAACACGAACAAGACAGTCATCACCTCTTTGATGCCCATATAAATCGTTATAATTTTTAAAATAATCTATATCGCCTAATATCAATGCTAGTGAATTAGAATGGGTACGGTTTTGCCTTTCACATTCTTGATATAAGTAATTATCAAAATGCCTGCGATTACTAATTTGAGTCAACGCATCCGTTATTGTTAATTGATGTAACTGCTTATTAACCAGTATTAATTCTTTTTCTGCTTTGCTCCGCTCTTCATTTTCTATTTGTAATTGTGCATTCAATCTCGAAATAGTGTTATTTTGACTTTGTAATTTTGTATTGTTTGTCTGCAGCTTTTGTTTTTTAATCTCTATATCACTGGTTCGCTCAGCCACCTTCATTTCTAGGTTGTGATAGCTTTGTGCATTTTCTATCGAAATACATATTTGACCACTAAGGTGCTGTAGCAATGCCAATCGTTGCTTAGAGAAAACATTTTCCATCACCTTGTTTTCTAAATAAATAATTCCAGAGACCTCTCCATGCATGAGCAAAGGCGCACTTAATACAGACAGAATTTTTCGACTGATAACATCATCATCCCGGGAAAACACAGGGTGCATCATCGCATTATCGATGATAACGGGTTCTTGGGTTCTTAAAATATAGTTAATAATACTATGAGGAATACTTTGATAATCAAGTAAGGGAATATTCTGTAACACTGAAATATCGTGTTCTTCGAACTTTGCCTCAGCCTGAATCAGCAGTCTATTGTTTTCCATTAATAATAAAACACCACGCTGCGCACCAACGTTTTCAATAACAATAGACATTAATGTTTTTAGCAATTCAGGCAATTTTCTTTGCTTGGCTATCGCTTCAGAGGACTTTATTAATGTCACAACATCTAAACTATCGCTTTCACTTTCAACAGACTCAGCGTCTTCAGTCTGATACTTAAGCAGTGATAAGGTATTTCCTTTTTCAAGGGCAATGCGTTGAGAATAGGTATTAGCCCCCCAATATTGATAATAGAGCAATGCCTCATTTTGATAAAATTTAGCCGTCCGCTGTTGCCCTAAAGACTGATAAAGTTCAGCGGCCAATTCCTTAGCTATCGCTTGAAAATGAACTTGCTCATACTGTTCGGCAACCAGGTTTGCACTTTCATACATCTTTAATGCATTTAGGTACTGACCTTTTAAGCGATCAACTTCTCCACTAATCAGGTGTCGTCTGGCAAGAAAATTTGAAGCACATTGTTCTGACCAAGCTAGTAATTGTTTTTCTGTCCTTTGTATTTTTTTTAACCAAGAATAACGCTGAATTTTATTTGCTTGCGAATGTAATTTTGCCAGCGTTAAAGCAGTATAAAAATGATGCTCAACTGCATGCAACATGCCCAGAGAATCTTTTAAATAACCTGCTGATTGCTGGCTTAATTCTAGAGCCTGTGAATACTGGCCCTGTAGATACAAGCATTGCATTTTATTAATATAGTAATAATGGGCAAAATGCCTTGAACCATAACAACTTAATGATTTAACAAAATCTCCCTCATTAAAGCTTTCGTCAGAGAAAGATGTCGAGCTATCAGTGAGTCCTTTTAAATTATGAATAGTCTGAATAACTGTTTTGATTGCTCCAGCCTGCTCATGACTCCCCATTCTCTCAACAGTATTCAAAAAATGCAGGGCGTCACTAGCAACCGTATCTAAAGGAACGCCTCGCATAAGCATACTTTGAATAATGCCACAACAAGCACAGCTGGTATGAAACTTGTCTCCTGTTTCCAGGCCTTTTTTATAGGCAGTATGCCAATATTGTTCAGTATCTGAAGCAGGATAGAGCCAGGAGTTTGCAAAATATCCATACACAAAATTGACTTCAGCTCTTTGTCTGGCATTATCATATTTATCTAACAAGGCTAAAGACAGTTGACCATACTTATAGCCTATTAGGTGGTTTCCTTTTACAGCACCCTGAAAAATAACCCCAAAAACCATATAAGCCACCACGGCTTCTCTGGTATTGCCATGAGCTAGACATAAGCGCAGTAATTTAGTGGCAATGGCAACACATAACTCAGGTTTAATTTGATAAGCCACTTTTAAAGTTGCAGACAATATACGAATAATAATATTCATACGCGGGTCCTTTACCTGCGGTAAATCTAGAAGTTCATCAATACTATATTGTCGTAATTTAAGACTTAACTTGCCATAATCAGCTAGAAAAGCCAGCGGATTAAATTGAGCTGGCAGATTGATTTCAAACATCTGCATAACAATTCTACTGATAGAATACGCCTCGTCAAATAAAGCCAAATCCGAGTAAAACTGAATCATTAATTCATAAATATAGGCTTTTTCCATAATTGAATCAGTGCTGGAGATGGCTTGAGCATAAAACTCTTTTGCTTGCTCATCTTGACCACACAAATGCTCACATTCTGCCCTCTCTCTGATTAAGGTAGTAAAGAGCCCTGCATTTCCTAAATCTGCCCGAATAAGAGTCATGGCTTTTTCAATGTAAGATAAAGCCAGTTCAAAATCACCTGTTGTTTTTGCTACGATTCCTGCTTTAAAATTACTGCCTGCCAATTGCAATCGTTGTTTTTTATCTGTTATTAAAGAACAGGCAATATTTAAATGATCTACCGTTTGCAAAAGATAATGGTCATCATGATGCTCACTCTGTTCGAGCATATAACATCCAATTCTTAAATGACTTTTCTGCAATTGCGGCAAGGAAAGTAATTCCCAAACTGTTTGTTGAATCCGATCATGGGCAAACATATAACATTGACTCTGATCACTTACTTCTACCGATGTTTGTTTTGCTACCCAACCCTCCGTCTCAGCTATCTCTAAAAAAAGTAAGACATCTTCATTTGATTCGGTTACTTGTTGGATTAAATCGCTATTAAACTGATTGCCTACACAGGCCGCAACTTTTAAAACATCCTGAACAGACTCTGGTAATGATAAAATTCTGTTTGATAAATATTCTGTAACATTTTCACTAACATCTAAAGCACGTATTTCGCCAATATTATATTGCCAACCATTGACTGCAGGTTCAAACCACAAGGTGCCCTCATCCTGTAATTGCCTTAAATATTGGGAAATATAAAAAGGATTACCCCTGGTTTTGTTAACAACAGCTACAACCAAATCATCACACAGCTTAAGCTCCAAAGACATAGCATCACAAAGCATTTCCCTAATAGCAGACTTTGTCAAAGGGTTCAGAGCAATACTATTTGTCGTCACGCCTTGCAATTGTAGGGTATTGACCAGCGCATGAAGATCATGCTGAACTGATGCATCATTTTTTCTACAAGTTGCTATCAGCAAGAGATGAGAAACATTTAAAAAAACTGTTTCTAGCCATTGCAATGTTGCATGATCAGCCCAGTGCAAGTCATCCAAAAAAATACACAATGGCTGTTCTGGGCGACAAAAGACCTGAATAAATTGATTAATACTGAGACTTAATCTAGCTTTAGCTTCTAGTGCGGGTAATGCTTGAACTTTAGCTTGCGGGCCAATAATAAAGACTAACTCAGGAATAAGCTCAACAATAATCTGTGCATTTTCAGCCAGAGCATCAATTATTCGACCACGCCAGAGATGAACTATTGCTTCTTTTTCAGCTAGAACAGTTTTAACTAAAACTCTCATTGCATTAACAAGCTGTTCAAAAGGGGGATTATGCTTAAACTGATCAAATTTAGCGGTTACACGCAATGCATCTTTACTTAGTGTTTGTTTCAATACGAGTTTAACCAGACTCGATTTACCTACTCCGGCTTCCCCCTCAAGTAAAACCAATACCGCATCGGCTTCGCATGATTTTTTATATGCCTGCACTATCTGAGATATTTCAGTTTCACGACCATATAGTTTTTCAGCAGTAAATAACTGCTCAGAACTATTGATTTTACCAAGATCAAAATCCGGCAAATCATTTGATGACTCTATTGCCTGTTGACACACTTGTATATCTGCAATTAATGAAAATAAACTTTGATAACGATCAGCAGGGTTTTTAGCGATCATTTTATTTATTATTCTGGAAAGAAGGCCTGGAACTAGTGGGTCAAGACTGAGTTCTGATAATAAAGATGCTTTTTTTACAATATGCTTATGTAATAGGCCTATGGTGTCTTTTGAATTAAAGGGATAACATCCAGCTAAAATTTGATAAAAAATAATGCCAAGAGAATAAATATCAGCCCGATGATCAATCGACCTATTCATACGACCACTTTGCTCAGGAGAGCAATAATTATTATCTTCAGTTAATACAATTAACTCTTTGTTAGCAAGTTGCTGCTTTTCAGTGGCCTGACTAAAACCAATAAGTAAAACATCTTCTGTTACTGGGTTGATAAGAATATTAGCTGCAGAAAGATTACAATGAACGACATCATTTTGATGCACAACAGACAATGCTTCTGCTAATTTGATAGCCATTGGCAGGAATGTCGAAGTGGCTAATGGTTTTTCTGCTAGAAAGTCATCTAGTGTAATTCCATCAAAATAGTCATAGACTAGCGCTTGTTTACCGTTAATTAAATCTAAAGTTAAAACTTTATTAATAGCTGGATGAGCTAAATTTTGTAAAATGTGATATTCAAGCTGAATATTCGCCTGTAAATAATCTGCTTGAAAATATTTTAATATTACTTTTCGGCTATCTTCCTTTCTAATAGCGAAATAACATTCAACATGCTTACCCCTATCAAGTAATTCATGACTTTGATATCGATCTGTCTGAAAATTCAATTGTCATTAACCCATTTTGGAATGCATAAAGGCTTTTAAGTATAATTGCTATTTAGCAAATAACAAGATTCAACAATTCAAATACTTAAGTTTCATAACAACTAATAGTTCGAGCACATAGAGAATAAGCACTATCATTTTTCTTTAAATCAAGCCTTGGCACGTATCACAAGACTATGCCATTAGGTTTAGCCTTATTTTAGCCCCCCCCCTACCACCGCAATAACTTGGTACAACAACATGCTACGTTTCTACGTTATTAATATATCAAAAGAGTAAAAAATGTTTAACCTATTAATTACCATAGCCATCATCTTTTCTATATTAATAACCTAGGGGGTAATCCAGCAATCTGCTAGAAAATTTGCCGCTAATCATCCTGAATTGGGCTGGTAAAAGAAGAAGGCTTAGCTAGCGGAAAAACTTGTGCTTGTAAAACAGGCTGTAAATAAGAAAACTAAGCCAAATTGTAGACAGCTCTCTTTTGCTTTTTCTCAGAAACCTTTAATTTAGTAAAGACTAGGATAGTACGGCAGAGTAGAACTCTGCCGTCACTCTAGATTCAATCAAGAATCATCTGTTGATTTAGCTAAATCAAGCAAACTTTTTAGTGATTGAGAATATTGCTCTGCATTATCTGATCTAACCGTGGCATGAGCTACTTTTCTTCCCTTTCTGGGAGATTTCGCATACAAATGCTGATGGGCATTTGCTATATCAAGCACACTTTCAGTTGCCGGTAGTCCACCGATAAAGTTGACCATACCTGTATAGCCACGCGCTTTCGTTGAACCTAATGGAAGATCTAAAATGGCTCGCAAATGATTTTCGAACTGACTGGTTTCTGATCCTTCAATAGTCCAATGGCCAGAATTATGTACTCGAGGGGCAAACTCATTTGCTACTAACTCTCCATCTACATCAAATAGTTCTAATGCAATCACACCAACATAATCAAGAGCATCTAACAACCGAACAGCATAATCTTCTGCCAATTGCTGTAATTTATCATCAATACAACATTCTGAAACCCGTAAAATACCTTTCTCATGAATATTTTCAGATAATGGATAAAAAACAACATCTCCACTTGGTCTACGTGCAGCAATAATAGAGACTTCTCTTTTAAAGTTCACAAAACCTTCGACTATACAGTCAACACCTTGGACAAACTCCCAGGCTTCGGCTAATTGATCTGCTGATTTTAGAACAACCTGCCCTTTTCCGTCATACCCCATTCTACGACTTTTTAAAATAGCAGGATAAGCAATATGCTCCATAGCCTGCTGCAGATCTTCTAAACTACTAACCGCTGCATAATTTGCTGTTGGAATATTCAATTGATGAAAAAAGTTTTTTTCATGCAATCTATCCTGAGCAACAGCTAATGAATTCGGCGCAGGATAAACACGGGTATGCTCAGCTAAAAATGCAGCCACATCAGCGGGTACATTTTCAAACTCATAAGTAACCACATCCGCTTTTTCAGCAAGTTCAGCTAATAAAGTCTGGTTGTCATAGTCACCGCGCAAATGCTCACCTAAACCCACAGCACCAGCCTTTTCACTAGGGTCTAGAATGATAAACTCTAAATCAAGAGGATAACCAGCCAGAGCAATCATTCTTGCCAACTGACCTCCACCTAAGATTCCAACTTTCATCAGACTACCTCGCGAGGATCAGGATTGGCAGTGACTTTATCCGTTTGGTTTTCTCTATAAGCATTGAGCGCATCACGATATTCAGGATGTTTATTACTCACAATTGCAGCAGCTAATAATGCGGCATTAATAGCGCCAGCTCTGCCTATTGCCAATGTACCAACTGGAATACCTGCTGGCATTTGCACTATTGATAAAAGAGAGTCCATACCATTTAGTGCTTTTGATTGTACGGGTACACCTAGTACAGGAATGGCTGTTTTTGCTGCTGTCATCCCTGGAAGATGAGCGGCTCCACCTGCTCCGGCAATAATAACTTCAAGACCTTTAGTTTCAGCCGTTTCTGCATATTGAAACAATTTATCGGGAGTTCTATGAGCAGAAACCACTTCCACTTCATGTGGAATATTAAGTTGCTCCAATGTTTCTGCAGCATGCACCATAGTGTCCCAATCAGATGTTGAGCCCATGATAATGCCAATTAATGCTGTCATGCATAATCTCCTGTTATCAACAAAACGCTATTACAATCAGTTCTGCGATATTATGTAAATATAAAAGGAGAATTATCTCATAAATATGATATGTTTTTAATTAGGAATGTATTTCTTTAATCGATCAAAATAAGTAAAAACATAACTTATTTTGATAGCACTCTTTAAACGACCTATCTAACCAAAAGATAAGTCGTTTAAAATCAGCTAGTCAGCCATTAGAAAGCGAGCCTAACTCCACCACTCACTGTGAAGCTATTTAAATAGCGATGACCTTCAGTTCTTTCATAATCAACAAATAACTGAACACCATGAGTTAAAACTGAGGAAATACCCCCACCAAAGACAAAATAATCTCTATCAGGTTTATCTGTTTTAAACTGCATATCAGTGTTTGTTATGTCTTGAACAAAAGAAGCATGTATTGTTCTTCTATGATTTAGAAATTCATGGATATATCCACCATGGATTTGAGGGACAAGAACCCCCCATGGCATGCTTATAGAATACGAACTGTTAAAACCGAGATTAGATTTAAAAGATTGAATATCCTGACTGTCATATCGTAATGCTAACCCTCTAACATTTGACTCAGCGTAAGCATCTAAATAGGTTCCTGAATAATCCAGACTTAATGACGGCGTAAACTCAATGGCATTAAAATTCATATTATAAGCCAGGTTTAAACCTGTCAGCACTTTATTGGCTTCTGTATTAGCATTAGCAACAGTATTTAATGTCGTACCTGCTGGGGACTGCGATGCCATACTAATATTTCTTTGAATATCGTAATCAATACCTGTCCAGCCAAGATAACCATCAAGGCTAAAGCCATTCCCAGCTTCAAAACTTCCATATGTTATAACTGAAACACCTTCATAATCAGAACCGCCGGCATTACTGTTATAATCTAAATCTGTATCTGCATAATCTACGGCTATACCAGCAACAAATTGATCAGAAAAAAAGTAATCCATACCTACAGTAAGACCATGGGTATCAGCTTCATATCCAGTTTCAAGTGTAGTATTTTCTCTTTCTGTCTCTGTCATTTTTCCTGATGCAAAAAAACCGAAGCGTTCATTTGATAATATATCGCCTGAAGCGGCTTTTTTCTGTAGCTCTTCTTTTCTTTCTTTAATAGATTTTGTATTTCTGTCTGAATATATAGTTGAATTCAAAATACCTGTAGATACACCCGCTGAACCAGCATTATTTCCATTACCACCTCCAGGGCCAGGAATTCCAATACCAATTTCGGAACAGCTAATGCTTAACGCTGTATTTTGATTAGCAGTAATATTTGGCTGACATATACTATTTAAAGTATTACCGATTACATCTGCTGGACTAATCTCTTCATCGGCTATGACCACCGTACTACTTAAAATAGCTGTACCCAACAGCATAGATATTTTTTTCATTCTTAACCCTCCCTCAATTTTTTATACAAGAACCTAATTTATAACCACTCTCACAGTGTACCATGAAAACAACATTTGTTACTTTGGAACAAAAAAGAACTCACCAGATTCATGTCCAGCATGGCGAATCGGTGCATATTCCGGCACTTGCTCAATACCATAGTCTGCCGCTACAGCGACAATATTACTTGAAACTTCTCTATACAAAGCCTGTCCTTCTAATAACTGACTATTACTATTTAAAGCTTTTATAAAAGCATTAGCAAACACTGAGTGCTGCCCACCGCCACCATCCATAACAGGTTTTAAACCGCCAGAGGTTAACACCGTTCTAGAGCGGTTTTTAATCATTGCTTTAAGCCAGTCATTACGCTTCCTATTAGACAGCCCGGCATCTAGTCGAGCAATTGATGAACGAGTCATCGCACCTGAATAGCAAGAGTCAGAGACAACTAAAACATGCTTAGTTGACATAGAATTTAAAATATCTGTTAAAGCGACTGTAGAAATCCAGTTTGCTGTATTATCGCCGTCGGCATCAACTGGCAACCAATGCCCCCTCATATTCACTTTATCTAATTCACCATGCCCAGCATAATAAATTAGCAGATTATCATCCTCTGATAATTCAGCTCTTAATTGGTTGAGCGCGGATAAAATCTGATACCTTGTGCCATTCAGTAATAATTTGGTTTTAAATCCATATTTTGTACGTAACACCTTTTCAATCGCCCTTCCATCAGTTTCAGGTGTATCTAGCTTGGGCACTTTTTGATAATCATTATTAGCAATAATCAAGGCATGGTACTGGCCAAAATTAAGTGTTTCCCAGTTTTTTTCTGGTTTAACAACAAAAGTATCAAGTGCTTTGGCTGACCGGTTCATTGCCTTTTTCATTGAAAGCACAAAATCTAAACTGGATTTACTTCCATTTTTATCTATAGCGACTATTTGAATGGGCGTTTCTTCCCCAACAAGCGCTACATCTGTTTTAAACAAACCTTTTTCATTTGTCGGTTTCTTCATATCATTAATAAATAATGACATGAGCCCCACAGAAGAATCTATCTTACCCACTATTTCCCGCTGTTTTACAACAGACCGTAAAGTGACTGTCGGCACCCCTCGGGTCAATACAAATGGCGGGTCAATAATTTCAATAACAGGCTTATCTGAAGGTTGCTCAGCATTGACACTTTGCTGGAGTTCTTTAATTTTATCTTCGTAGCGCTGCTTCTCTGCCGCTAGCGTTTCCTTCAGAGCTTCTACTTCATTCGCTTTATTTTCTATATCTAAGGTATATTTATCTTTAAGCAGTTTATCTTTATCAATTTGTTCTGATAAAAATTGGGTTTCCTTCTTATGCTCAAGTTTTTGCTGTTGATTTAATTGAAATGAATCTTGATCAATTTGCCCTTGTTTCCTAATTGAATTTAATTCCTGCAATTGTTGATCAGACTGCTCATTAACTTGTAATAATTGTTTCTCGGTTTCAGCTAATTTTGCTTCCGCTTGCAATAATGCAATTTGAGAGGAGGATGCATGGCTCTCTTTCTTTTTCAATTCAACAAGAATTTGTTCTGCTCTCTTTTGAGTTTCTGCTAAATTCTCAGTTAAATTGTTTATTTTGTTCTGGTACTGTATTTCCAGGCCTTCAACAGTTGCCTGCTGATTATTAATTTCTTGTGTTTTATTTCTAAGCGTCTGGTTTAATAGATCTATTCTTTTTTGATCATGAGTAGCACTGGTTTCAATTTGTACTTTTTCCTGTGCTAAAGAAAAATCTACCTGTAATGATGATAACTTTTGTTTTTTATCTACCAAGTCATCCTGCATAGAGGCAAGTTTGCTTTTTAAGCGTTTTGCTTCAACCTGACTATTCTTCAGCGCTGATTTTAATAACTTCATTTCAGCAGACATTTGTTTTGACTTCGGCTCAGACTTTATTGTTGCTGCATAAGGTACTTTTATATCCGCTAGGTTCGATGATTTGCCATACCATTTCATGGCTGTTGCCATATTTCTATCTACACCCAAACCTTTCTCATATAAATAGCCTAAATTCATTTGAGCCTTACTATTCCCTTGCCTGGCCGCTTTTTTATACCAGACAAAAGCCATTTCGTAATCTGGCTCTACCCCAAGACCTTTTTCATATATTTCCCCTACATAGTTTTGGGCTTCAGCATCACCACCTTGAGCCTTAGGTGACCAAATATTAAGGGCTGTAGTCAAATTTGCTCTGTCATAAGCAACATATTCTCCTCCCCTAACTTCACATTCTACTGCTGAGGTTTTAATTGCTCGCCTTGCAGTGATATAAGTGGCAATTTGTCCTAATTTTCTGACTTGTCCAGGTAATAAGCAATCAACAATAAATAAGTCATTTGATTGATTATTTTGCGCTGAATGGATACTGTTATTTTGAGTAGCACATGAAAATAAAACACTACTCACGATAGCTATACTCATTATTTTTATTTTCATAACAACTTCTTTTCTGGCTTATCTAATTAATACTACTACAAGGAAAGCTACCCTGACAAATATAAATAAAAACAATTACCATTTACATTTCAATCAACTAGCCTTTTCGATTTTATTTCTTATCTAAATACCAAACACCATCATCGCCTAGTAATTTGCAATTCATCCAACCTAAAACAGTATTTTTATCTTTCTGATAACATTCAGGACAATCTAGTTGACTATCTATCCCTGATTCAACTTCTTCCAGCCACTTTGTCCATTGATCAATATTATTTTTTTCAAACCTTTGATCTTCAGGGCAACCTAAAGCGTATAATACTTCCGGAATTATGCGTCCTTTTACCTTAATTCGACCTAGTCGCCTAACAACCAACCCCGAATCTTCGACAGTATTTAAAAAATCACCTGCAATAATAATATCGGCATTAAATAAGCGCGTTAAACTTTCTATTCGTGCAACCAAATTTAAAGGGTCACCTAAAATTCCAAATTTTTTCACACCATGCTGAGGACCTAAATCCCCCATCACAACATCACCCACCGTCACGCCGATACCAGCATCTATTACATTGTTAATATTTTGTAATAGCGCATTATCAATTTTATGTTCATATCTCTTTTGCAATGTCGCAAAAAACTGTTTTTGCAATCGCCTTAATTCTATTGCACCTAACAGTGCTTTTTTATACATATTGATTCGATCATTTTCATCGACTTCGGCCCAGTAGTAACAAACCATATCCCCTACATAAGCCTCTAAAATACCGTCATGTTTTTTTTGTATAACCAATGACGTTGCTTCTAAATAATCATTCATCAGTTCTAATATCAACTCAGGGTCTTGTAGCAAGCCTGTTACTGTGGTGTATCCTGCTAAATCACTCATTAAAATAGCAACATGACTACGCCGACTCTTAAATGACTCATTTATTTTTAATGTCATCAATAGCTTATGAACTGGCTCTGCTATATAACGTTTAACTAACTCCCCTTCTTTAAGTCCAATCAACAGCCTAAAAAACACCATTTGACCAGAACCGACGATAAAAACACTCATCGTAGCTAATACCGGCCAAAGTTGAACAATTGGATTTAAAAAACACAAAGCCCCTAAAGTACCGGTCAGCCCAATAAAAAGCCCCAATAAAAGAGTTTGCTGAAAAATTGCACCCGCACTAACGCTTATTATTGCAACACCCAGAAATAATAAATTTTTAATGCTGTACGCAGGTGGCCGCGGACCATCCTGATTAATGATGGTCTCTATCGCATCAACCAGGAATTGCGCCCCTGGCGTCATTAATTTAGGACCAAATGCTGCTGTTGTCATTGCAGTCACTATTAAATCAGTTGACTCATTTGGTGCGGCTGTTTGCAGTATTACAACTTTATCTTTTAGTACCGCCGCCGTTTGCAATGCTAATTCTTTATCGCATGAAGCTAAAAGACTGACAGGCAATATCAATTGCTTTCCTTTGCTTTGAATTCTGTAGCTAGGTAAACTTTGTCGCAATCGTCGACATGGATAATCTATATTACATAAAATATCCGAGTCTATACTCTCAAATAAGTCTTGCGCCTTTCCTGGCTGACTATCTTCTACTAATTTATAGACTGCATGATCTTTGCTTAAGTCCATCCATCTGGCAATGGGACTATCAAAAGTCACCAATCGATCACTTGCTACGATGCCATCCATAGGTATTGCATCAGCGGCTTCCCAGCCATAAAGCAACATTTCGGGTAAAGCATTATTTTCGTCTAAATAGGGTGCAATCCGAAAAGCCTGAATAGTCATAGCATCCATTTTTAATGGCGCACTACCCAGGTCTGTAATATTAATATTACATTGATTACCTGTAGAAATAGAACATGTTGGAGCAGACCATTGCACTGAACCATCTTTCTCAATACATCGAGCATAAGGCATTCGACCTTCTTGCTCTACAGCTACCCTGGCATCAAGAAAGACACCTTTAACACCTGCTTCTATCAAGCGCTCAGTTGCTTTTGCAAACAGAGGAAGTGCCTGCTTTCTTCCTACACTGAAGGGAACATCATCATCCAGAGCGACAACGGCAGCATACTTCCATTGAGTTCTATGTTGATAAACAACAGCTGAGTCATGAATCCAATAATCAAGTTTATGGCCAAAACTATAATCTATAAAAGCACCGACAATAAAGGCATTACAAATACAAAAAACTATAATTTTTTTATTTATTGTCGATGTTCCTAACATTTGTCTTCTTCCTAGAAAACACTATTAAAGCTAACTTCCTTAGAAAATCTTGGGTATGAAGTTGTTGAAATAACTGCCTGAATACATTCTGAAAGCGCTTGATTGTTTTGCACGCTTGCTGTCATTACCTTAAACGTTTTAACACGAGCTTGTTGCACTACCCAGTTTATCTGCATATCTTTTGAAACATTACTTAAGCTTTTACATAGCTTAAGCTCAGAGACTAAGGTCTCTACAAGTTGTTGTTTATCAAAAGAATCATATTGACTATCTGCTTCAAAAAGCTGACTAATATCGCGCATTTTTACTGATGATGTTCGCTCAATTTGTCCAGCCTTATCTTTTGAAACAGGCTTAATAAATGCCAGGACACAATAAACGCCACTTTTCTCACCGTTATTTCCATCACAACTCAATTTATTATTAACCCAGTTACTACAGTTCTTTAACCTCGCTTGACTTAGCCAAGGTAAAAAAGGGTCTGAAAATGCCAGCTGTATTGTTTGAGTCGTTCTATTCTGACAAATCATTTGAAACTCATGCGGAGCATCAGCAGCAGAATTTGATTTTAACCATAGTCTGCCTCTTGCGGATAAATCGAACACTGTCCCAATCGATATATTAGGCAGTCCATTACATTTATTTGATTTAACAGCAACTCCCGAACTTCTATTATTTTGTAATTGAAGCACTCCACATTCAGATGCACCAGCATTAAAGCTGAGCAATAAACTACTGATTAAACAAATCTGTAATAATTGCTTTATGTGTTTAAAATAAAAATTCATTCTGCCACCTTAATAATTAACTTTTCACCAAGACATCTAGGTATTTTTAATCATAAATAGAAAAAGAGGATACATTTATGATAAAACTAGTTTAACTTAATGATTACTATTCAGTAAGTAATTTTAATAACTTACTGAAAACAAATATCTTATAGCTTTTTGTGATTAAATCTACTACCTTAAATAGATAGAAATCAATATAACCAACTTAAGACCCTAATTAGGATACAATCTTTCCTTCTAACTTGTATTTATGGTATTTCAAAATATTGCGCCAATTTTATGACAAATAAAAATGAATCCAGCACAACTAAAGACCATAACATTGATAATTCAGAAAAAACAATTCTTTTATCTGAAGCCTCTCAAGAACCTAATGATAAAACACGAGTAGAGCCACAACATACCCCTACCTCAGCCGAGTCAGAACATACCAATCCTCAGCAAAACACAACAAAACCAATTAAAACTGGCAGTTTATTAAAAAACCGCTTTGACTTACTTGAAGTCATTGGTTCTGGCGGCATGGGCACCGTATACAAATCCCTAGATAAACGAGATATTGAAGCTGGTAATAGTTCATTTATCGCAATAAAAGTCATTAATGATGAATACAAAAATGACAGTGACTTATTAAAGGCTCTTCATAGTGAAACCAGAAAAACTCAAGCACTAGCTCATCCAAACATTGTCACCGTCTATGACTTTGACCGAGATGAAGATACTGTCTTCATGACGATGGAGTTTATTGATGGCGTCCCTTTAGAGAAAGTCATCGAAGCAAACCCTAAAGGAATGCCACCCGATAATGCCATAAAAATCATTTCCAAAATGGCTCAGGCCCTTATTTATGCTCATAGTAAAGGTATTATTCATCTTGACTTTAAACCTAACAATGTTTTTGTTGACCTTAAAGATCATGTCAAAGTATTCGATTTTGGCATTGCCAGACTTGCAAACTTTGCCTTATCTAGAGACTTTGATGCCAGTGTACTTGGAGGATTAACTCCTGGCTACGCAAGCTTAGAAATGTTTAAAAACGAAACACCTGATCCTCGGGATGACATTTATGCTTTAGCCTGTGTTAGCTATGAACTACTTTCTGGTCACCATCCTTTTAATAAATTAAGAGCAGATGAAGCACAGAAAAAACAACTTAAGCCCAAACGAATAAAAACATTAAATAACAAACAATGGAACACCCTTAAACAGGCTTTGGCTTTTGACAGAAAAGATAGAATAAAAGATGTAAGGACTTTCTTAAAAGGCATGTCATCAACTAATAGCCTATCTCCTTATATCATCCTTTCAGCAACAATCATTTCAATTGTAACAGTCACTCTTATACTTAAATTTACTGAAATTGATCGCCCCGTCCCCATTACTTCAAACAATGAAGACTTATTAATCTCTAGACCTGAAAGTCCTAAGATTGCAGAGACAAACACCGCTTCTAACAGCAAAAGCTTACTTAGCAACGTTATGTTAAGTCACAGTAAACCAAAAGAAATAATAAAAGAGCCTGGAACCATCAGCATTTGGACAGAAAAAAGCAATTACCAAATAGGCGATAAACTCCAATTTAATTTTGCTGTTGATCGAGCTATGTATATTAAAATTGTCGTTATTAACTCTAAAGGAAAACTTGTCGCTCTGTTCCCCAACCCTTACCAGCCAAAAAATTATTGTGAACCCAATATAATTTATCAAACCCCCCCAAGAAACGCTGAATTCACCTTGGACATTGATAAGCCCAGAGGTCAAGACAGAATTATTGCAATTGGAAGTTCAAGCCCTCTGCCATATAAGGCATTAATTTTAAATTCGGCAGGTGAAATAATAGACCCTGAGTTAAGACAATCTCTAGTTTATAAAAGTATTAGTTACACTATAAATTAATCACCTTTATGGCACTATTACAGTAAAGTGCTCACCTTTTTCACCATATAAATGAAGTACACCATCCAGGTTTTCTCCATAAACATAAGTTGGGCCCCCAGTATCTTGAAACATCTGACCTGCGATAACTTTTTTATTACTTATCTCTACAACAAACCGCACATAAACTGAATCTGCATAGCCTTCAATTTCAAGTTGATGGATTTTATTTTTAACTCGTGGCGCTTTCTTTTTCGTTAGCGGAACATTTCTCTTCTGCTTACTTTCTGGGGCTTTTCTGTTATCAGCAATATTCACTGCTGCAAAGGCTCCAACTTGCCATACTAACAAAAGTATGAATAGTTTATATTTCATCAGCATTCTCACTTTATACTTATTCACCTGCTTCGATATCACCTACACCCGAAATTTGCTTGCTAACTTCTTCTGGTGAACCAAAGTATAAAATATCACCTACACCTGTAATATTCGCTTGTAATTTTGTATGTGCAGTTACCTCAACATCACTGGCACTCACTAAATCTATGTTGACGATTTCAGAATCTAAACCTCTTGCTTTTATATCACCTACTCCTCGAATATCTAGATTTAAACTAGTGGCTTCTCCCGTTGCCAAAACATCTACAGAGCCTAATATTTTAAGTGTTAATTGGTCCGTCTTTATATCATCAAGTTTTAGTGCACCAGCTCCCTCAAAAGTTATTTCCTGGATATTGTCTGAACTTACATTAATAATTATAGGATAAAAATTACTATACGATTTATTTATGCCAAGTTTTAATGAGTTATTTGTAACTGATGACAAAACAAATTTAATAATATTATCATCACCCGTTATCTTAATAGAAGGGGACCCGTGAGAATAAATAACATCAAATACCCCCTCTACATTCACTGAAGAAAACTGTTTTGCTTTTCTATCAATTTTGGCTCTTACACCCGAACCTTTTATAACATGACTTGAATCTCCCATCTCCTGACCATCAATAATAATTTTTCCAGTGGATATCCTATTATTAATGTATTGCGAAGAATCAGAGAAAACGACTGTAGTCATAAACAGAGTCGGTACTACCAGAAAAAACAATCGCATAGCACCTACCTCTTATTTACACCTTGGTTTAAAAAGGGGGTACCTTGGTTTATTGAACAGACCCTCTGCTCTCCAAGGCATATTAAATACCCCTACCGTTTATTAAGGAGCTCTTCTGAACTGAACTCTTCTATTCACTGCTGCAAAAGGATTAACACCTGGCAACGCGTGACTTTCACCCATCCCCGTCACAAGTAATCTATCTGAAGCAACATTAAAGTTATTTCTTAAATAATTTTTCACTGATTGCGCTCTTTTTTCAGATAAATGCCTGTTATAACCTTCAGAGCCTCCCGCATCAGTATGCCCTTCAATAACAATCCTTTGACCTGCATTGTCAGGAAGTGCCAACATTTTCCCTATTGAATTCAGAAATGGCTTTGACTCTTCAAGTACTTCAGCTGAGTTATAAGCAAACTTAATCGGCAAACCAACCGTTTGAGAAGATTGACTTTGCTCAGCAAGCTGAGGCAACTCTTTAGGCGTACTCTTTGAATTAATATTAATGGATCTCATTTTAATGCCTGCACGCTTAGGCTTAGGCTGACTGGAAAACAAAAGATTTCCCAATTCTTCAGCAGATGGCACTCTGTCAGAGAACATCTTTACATCCTCAGCACACGCAGATCCAGCCAACATCAACCCAATACTACAACAACTTATCATTTTTAAAACATTCATAACCTTACCCTCATTAATTTGAATTTTATAATTTCCCTATCAAACTGTTATTTTTTTGACCAATGAGTCACTTTTCCATCTTTATCAAAAAAAACAATTTGTGTTGGATATTCCCATGTCCGCCATTTATCCCATTCTTTGTCCATTGCCGTTCCGGTACATGTCAAACAGGGCCGACCCCAGGCGGCTCTTACCTGGTCAGTTGTCATTCCTTTAACTAAAAAACCTTTCTTTATAAGTTTTACTGTTCCAGCACTCCACTCGGGATGCTTTTCAATTAATTGTGATCGTCTAACGGGAGGAGACTCACAACCTAATAGCGCTATTATTATTGTAAAAAGTAATATTTTTTTCATCATCTTATCCTCTTTACTGTTAATGAATATTAATGTTAACGGCTGCCCTAACAGGGTATGCAGTCATTGTACTTTGATCAAACTCTCCACTCGGAGTAAAACGCATCGCTTCAGCAGGTACCGATTTTGAACTGGCAACAGCTCTAATCATATCAGTACCACTTGGCCCACCAATATCTAATGAAAACTCATTGCTTTGAGGTGGAACCTGGTAAGTAACCCCTGGAACACAATAATTATCTGTTTGAAATACATTTGGAAATAATGTAGAAATTTCTCCACTAGAATTAATCACAACCAACCGAACATTCATTGGTTTATCAACTGAAAAGTTCACAAACATCTGTTCCCCAATATTATAATCAGGCTTATCTGTCCATACCGTTATATGACCATCATCTATCAAACCAGATGGAGCAACCATCTGCTGGCTATGCTGCATAACTTCTTGGGCCTGAACATAGGCAGAAGAAGCCTGAGGCATTATATTTCTAAGATGTTTTGTTTTATGGTCTACGGGTATATTTTCATATAAAGCCAGGTATGTTTCTTCATCTACCCCTGGGTTTGACAAGCTGTTTTTGCTTGCAAACTGTTGTAATGCTGCTTGTGTTGCAGGGTCTAGCCTTCCAGTCAACGGCACCGAGTAACCATATAAATGTAAATAAGACTGCATTGTTACTATTTTTTCAGATTCTGACAATTCATAATAACCAGTCAAAACTCTATCAATAACAACTTGATCCCTTTGCCCACCAGGTAGTAAACGCCAATAAGGTATATTTTGATAACGTCCTATCAATTGAGCCATACTTAATTGTATAAGTAGGCGTACCGCAGCATGTCTACCTTGCACTTTTTTTATCGTACCCTTTGCACCAAAAGTCACACTTTTAATGGTAAATGCAAAACTATCTTCTTTAACCCCTTTATGTAGCTGTATTCCATTAACTGCCTGAATTCGTGGAATACCTGCAAGTGTTTTAAAGTCGATCAAATTAAAGTCCAGGGTAACTTGAGCTAATGAGGCTTTATTAGTATCTTCAAAACTCAGACCATACGTACCTATTTCTGCATCTACTTCTGCAGAATCCCCTTTAGTGACCAGCCCTCTATCAAACTCAGTAATCCCCCCCGAGACAACCACATCAGGAATCAATTTATTTTCAAAAGCTGTATCTGAATATCCCGTATTGACTGACATAGCAAAAAACTCAGGATCATAAGGAATAAATGTCACATTCCCCCCAATAGCATTAAGGGTACTTTTAACAATTTCTGTTACATCTCTTGGTATCTCTGCTCTCGTAGCCGCAGATGACCCAGTATTATCACCAATCGTTTTACTCATTATATTAAGAGGAGCAGTGCCATATATAACACTCATCATTCCTAAATTTCTGATTGCATCCTGGTAAATAGTTAACTTTGCTTCTGGTAAAGTCACATTTAAGTCTACATCTGCATTTTGAGGATTTAATCCACACGCCCCAAGTAACAAAACTGTCCCTAAAGACAAAAATCCAGAGCGAATTTTATTAACCATAATTTTATTCATCATATTTTCCTAGATATCAGAATTATTATTTACCACAAACAGCCACTGTTCCCTTGCTTGTACTTAAATTAATAACTTCTTTAATTTTACTACCAGCACCTATGGTAATGTTTCCGGAACCACAAGACCCAGATTTCCCCGATTTACTATCTTTATTAGATTTCGCAATACTCTTTCTAACTATAAATTTAGTATTCTTGCCTAAATCCAATCCATCATCAATTGGTGTATCAATGCCGATACCATCATCAAAATCATCAGCATAACCATTGGTTGCCACTAACAACAGAGAGATGAACAAAAGTCGAATAATCATCTTAGCCCTACCTACTTTAATTAAAATACTTAACATTTCACTCTATAAATTAAAAAGGCTTCCAGACTTTAATCAACAAGCCCTTTTAATTTAAACTGAAGTTTTCTTATTTAATTTCTACTGATCCAACATTTGCTGAATTACCTTTACCAATTGCAATCGCTGCATTGCCTTTGTTCATTGATTTGTTAAGGATAATGCTTTTATTTACTTTTGATCCTTTAATCGCTACTGAACCCACATTCGCTGCATTGCCTTTACCTATCGCAATTGCTGCATTGCCTTTGTTTAGTGATTTATTCAAAATAATACTTTTATTAACTTTTGAACCTTTTAACTCAACTGATCCAACGTTTGCTGAATTGCCTTTACCAATGGCAATCGCTGCATTACCTTTGTTTAATGATTTATTCAAAATAATACTTTTGTTTATTTTTGAATTTTTAACCGCTACTGAACCCACATTGGCTGCATTACCTTTGCCTATCGCGATTGCTGCATTGCCTTTGTTTAGTGATTTATTCAAAATAATACTTTTGTTTACTTTAGATTGCGCTAAAGCTGCAGTTGATCCTAATGCGATAACTGCACTCATTGTAATAACGATAATTTTTTTCATGGTAGTCCCCTTAATATTTATGGTGTTTTTAGTGATTTTTTTAACAATAGCTCTTTTTTAACTCTTTAACAATTTCTATCTTAACTATTAGTCTTTAACAATTAAGTGATAACGTTTTTCTATAACGTGGGTCTATGATACAAATATTCAGCTAATTTAGATGTGCTTTATGCACCTGGTTTTTGTGACTTATTACCCAACACCTAGAAAAGAAAAAAGGCTCACTGATATTAATCAACAAGCCTCTTTAATTTTGCCTGAAGCTTTCTTATTTAATTTCTACTGATCCAACATTTGCTGAATTACCTTTACCAATTGCAATCGCTGCATTGCCTTTGTTCATTGATTTGTTAAGGATAATGCTTTTATTTACTTTTGATCCTTTAATCGCTACTGAACCCACATTCGCTGCATTGCCTTTACCTATCGCAATTGCTGCATTGCCTTTGTTTAGTGATTTATTCAAAATAATACTTTTATTAACTTTTGAACCTTTTAACTCAACTGATCCAACGTTTGCTGAATTGCCTTTACCAATGGCAATCGCTGCATTACCTTTGTTTAATGATTTATTCAAAATAATACTTTTGTTTATTTTTGAATTTTTAACCGCTACTGAACCCACATTGGCTGCATTACCTTTGCCTATCGCGATTGCTGCATTGCCTTTGTTTAGTGATTTATTCAAAATAATACTTTTGTTTACTTTAGATTGCGCTAAAGCGGCTGTTGATCCTAATGCGATAACTGCACTCATTGTAATAACGATAATTTTTTTCATGGTAGTCCCCTTTAGTATTGATGGTGTATATGTTAATTTTTAACAATAGCTCTTTTTTAAACATTACACAATTATTTCTTAATTATTAGCATTTAACGATTAAGTAATAATATTGTTCTTTAACGTGGGGCTATGATACAAATATTTAGTTAATTTAAAAGTGTTATATTTACTTTCTTTTAGTGACTTATTACCCTTAAATCAAATTTTATTCAGCTTTTTACTTAGTTTATTCACCAGGCTAAAGGTAATTTCTTCTTAATGGTAATAATCTTATTGTTAATAGAAATATATTCGCCATTTTCTAAATCTTTAACAATTCGGCTCACCATCTCCCTTGAGGAACCAATTCTCAATGCAATATTTTTATGTGTTAAAGAGCGACAAACAACTCTTTCTTCATTGTCATTAACCTCTGACAAATCCATCAGTAAAAAAGAAAATCTCTGATATACATCCAACAATGCAAACCCTTCTACCTTTTCAGTCAACCGTCTAATATCAGAACACAAGTGACTGATTACATTTGATAAAATCGTTCTATTGCGTTCCATTATCTGGAAAAAACTATCTTTATGAATAGACACCAAAACAGTGTCACTTGTCGCTGTAATGTTTGCTGATATTGGCGCTCCATCTAATAATGATAACTCACCAAAATAATCACCGACGGATAGTGTTGAAAGTATAAGTTCTTTGCCACTTTCGGTAAGAATGGAGACATCCACAGTACCGTCTTTAATAATATACATTGAATTGTTTTCATCACCTTTAGAGAAAACCAGCATATTTTTTTTAACAAATTTTGTTTTCGCTATTTCAGAAATTATACTGAATTCTTCCTCAGCCAAGCCTTGAAAAATATCTATTTTTTTTAAGAGATTAATGACATCCATATTATTTACTTTGACCAATTAAAACCCTAGGGCTTAAAAAATACTGAATAGTTATCATTAATAATGCCTCAAAACACACGGCATTACCAGTTTTAACTATTGTTCTAATGTTTTCGGGGCCTATATGCTATATTTAAACGCTATATCACCGCAAAAATAACTCAGATAAAGAGAGAGAAAATCATGAGATTACCATTTTTGGCTTATTTACTATTTTTTATTATATCTCCGTTTTCTCACGCTGACATGGGAATGTCAGGGATGATAACTAACCAAATCACTAGAACAGTAAATGATGGTATTGCCAAAAACCTGTTTGATAACCTGATAATCCCTCAATTAAAGGTTAAGAACTCATCAGGGCAAATTCTAGACATGCACCTAAGCAGCAACCAACGCTTCTTATCCCTGCTTCTTGAAGATGGTACTGCAAGAGTATGGGATCTTGAAGTTGGTGTGCAACGTCCTTTAATACAAGTAAAGAATGAACTGATAACATCTATTTCTGCAAGCACTAATAAAAACACTCTTTATGTTGCGAGTGACAAATCAATTGCTCTCTACGACTTCCTAACTGCAAAGCATATTGAATCACTGTCTATTAACAAAAAGAATATAAAGGAAATGACTAATTCTAACGATGATTTACTTCTCGTTGTAAGTGATGAAAATAATGAATTAAGCGCATGGGAATCAAAATCAAAAAAACAACGCTGGAGCTCCTCTGTTTCTGAAGGCGAGACTCAGCAGATGACTATTAATCCCCTAAATCAGGTTTTGGCTGTTTTAATTAGAAAACCCTCTCTATTTTCCTCTTCTGACCAACTGGAAATTAGAGACTTATCAAACGGATCTATTTCTCAGGTTCTTGATAACGAGGGCACTAAAGTCACATTTTTTAGATTCACTCAACCAGAAATATTAGAGTCCATTTATGAAAATGGTGACATTATCAGCTGGAATATTGTCACTGGAGCACAAATATCATCAAAGAACACCGGCCACTCAATCTTATCCGTTAGCAAAACACCCACAGGCATTACTGCTTATGTTGTAGATAATGACAATATCTCAATCGTTACTCCAAGTGGCAAAGAAATATCACATATCTCGAAAGAAAATATAGGCACAAAGTCTGTTAAATTGCTGGAAAATGGAAATAAGCTACTTACTGCAAGTAGTAATGGAAACGCTATTCTTTGGGATACAAAGACAGGGATGAAAGTATTACGAATAATTTCGACCAAACAAGGCTGGAGTATTGTAGATAATTTAGGCCGCTTTGATAGTTCTGAAAAAGGGATGCCCAACATTTCATGGGAAGCAGGAGATAAAGAAATTCCTATTGATAGTTTTTCTAAAAAGTATTATGAGCCAGGATTACTTGCGACCGCTTTAAAAAATGAAACGTATTTAAATAAAAAACCTGCTGCCATACAAAAAGGGATTTCATTACCTCCCGAACTAGACGTTGTCGTAAAAGACATTAAAACAAAAGCGGGTTACACTGAATTGACAGTTGAAGTTTCTGGACAAGGTGGAGGCATTAATAATGTTGACCTGTACCATAATGCAAAAGTTATTTCTGGCAACAGGGCTATTGTGGGCGACAAATCTTTTATAAAGGATAGTCGTGCACATAGAACAATGAAAATGCAACTAGTCCCAATCAACGGAGTGAATTCTGTCAAAGTTATTGCTTCTAATAAAATGGGGATAGAAGGACAAAGTAAAGAAGTACAATTTAAAATTCAAAAACCAGTGCAAAAACCAGTATTACGCGTTATTACTATTGGTGTTAATCAATATATGGATGCTCAATTAAACCTTGACTATAGCGTACCAGATGCACAATCAATTGCAAAACTACTCAATAGCAACAATTTTTCTAAGTTCAGAAATATTGAAAAAAGACAATTATACAATTCAAGTGCCACCAAGCTTTCAATTATGTCCGAATTAGTCAATTTAAGTAATGGTGAGAAAAATGATGTATTAGCTATCTATTTTGCAGGCCATGGTATTTCCGTTGATGGAGAATGGTACTTTTTACCTCATGAAACGGTTCTGAAACCAGATCTAAACTATTTTGCCAGCGTAGGCCTATCTGCATCCGAATTAAGCTCAATTTTTGTCGACTCAAAAATACAGCAGATAATTTTAATGGTTGATGCGTGCTACTCTGGTGCCAGTGTTGATTCCTTCAGGCGCTTACAAAATTCACAAAGACATTTTAGCCGGGATATGAGTAAATCTGTTGGCATAACAGTCGTAACAGCCACCAGAAGAGACCAGGAAGCCGCAGAACTCTCCGAATTAGGGCATGGTTTATTTACTTATGTTCTTTCAAAAGGCATGGGTGGTGAAGCTGATTGGTGGCCTAAAAACAAGGAAATCAGTGCCCATGAACTGGCTAAATATTCAACGACTACAATTCCTTTATTTTCCAAGAAATATTTAGGTTCTGCACAAGAACCCACAGCATTTACTATGGGAAAAGACTTTTCCTTACTCTCTTTAAAAAAATAAACATGTGTATTAACAACCCACAGCTTATAAGTTGTTTTCACTTTGTTTCTCAAGCCTGTTGACAGCAGGGCAGATAAAAGCGCCTACAATATCTGCATTTTCGTCGCCCCTTGGCGGTCAGATGCTGTTGCCAAGGCTACATGGATGTATTTACGCCGTGACTTGCGAGACAGAGCGGAAGCAACCTGTGGTTAGTCATAGCCATGAAAATAAATCTCTGCACCCTCAAAGGCCTACAGATAACTAATTCCCTATAGACCTAACCTTCCTTGTTATCATTATAGAAAACATCTAAATTTGCCTTGTTTATGGCATTTCAAGAATAAATGTCTGCCCAACACTAACCCCCATTTTTTTTATTACTCCTGCATTCATTTCCAGCATATATTTAGCTTTTTCTTTTGACTCATAAATTTCACAAGGTGCTTTTATACAGGGTTTCAGGTCTTGAATAATTGAAACAATCGCCCCTTTACCAGATAAAAACACAACATCCAATGCAATCAAGGTATTCTTCATCCATACGCCTTGCATGGTATCTTGGTCAAAAACAAATAACATCCCTTGGTTTAATGGCAAAAACGACCTAAACATAAGCCCATTTTCTCTTTGTTTTTCTGTTTCTGCAATTTCAACTTGCAATATCAAATCTGATTCAGGAAAAATAACACGCGCCAACTGAGTATCAACCGGCTTTTCAAATAAAGCACGCACTATGACTATCAATATTAAAACAATAGCTATCCATACAATTTTTTTTACCACACCAACACCACAACTTATGATTTTATATTTAACAGTAAATACTAAACCAACTGGCATAAAAAAGCCCCGATAAACGAGGCTTTTTCACTATTTTATATAAAGCACTAATCAGAATGATAACCGGGCATTAATGCTACCAGTAATATAATCACTGTCTTCATCATTTATATCATGCTGAATTTTAGCACCTAAAGTTAACTTGTCACTGACTACTTACTCAGCACCATAACGCATAAAAGCAATGCTATCATGAACGTGAGAACTTACCCCACTCGCTTCACGATCATAGTATTCATACAACAACCCGGTATAGGCACGTAATTTATTGGTTAATTTATAAGCCATTTCACCACTACCAACCCAGGTCAATTCGTCAAAGGAATTATCTCGACCAGTTGAGCCAATCTCAGGTGATGTGATCGTATGCTTATAACGCACCCCACTCGACCTTTCAAAATAAATGAATTGATCACCTTAAAGGCATTCAGGTTACCTTCTGTTACGTAATCATGCGTATCTAAATCACTAATGCCATCAACGCCATTTGTATGCGTGTATAAATAGCCCGCTAATCCAGATGCAAAAAAATTATCATTAATTTTATAAGCCGCATACGGAGTGAACCCAGCCGTATCTGAAGTAGATGGTGTATTTCCCTGCTCATCTTCTGTATGCGCATAGGCTAAAGAAGACCCAAAAAACAAATCGCCTACTGCTTTATCAAAACCAGCTGTAAACTGATAAATATCCGTATCAAAATGTGAGCCTTGAGATTCTGAAATCTGAGTAAGGTGTGTTGTACCCCAGAAAGATAGTTTTGAATTTTTATCAGAAGATGCAGCCAGTTTATTGTCACTCTCATCCTCTTCCATCTCCCATAACTCTGGTGCTGCAAATAATATATGTTCAAATGTAATTGTCGTATGATTTCTAATGATTTGTTGCGCAGCTAAGCTTTCTTCACTTTGCTGAGAATTACTGCCAACACATACAAAGACATTAAAACCCGATGGATTTGGAATAAAACTACCGTTAATAATATCCCCTATACCTACAAACTGAAAACCCAAGCCAGAAGCAGTACAATCATTTGAAGTAAATGTTAGAGTGCCGGTACTGCAGCAATAACGACCATACTTACCATTAATACTGAAAACAGCCCTAGCCATTTATTTTTACAATATCTCTTCATTTTAAAACTAAACCTTCAACGCATTTTTTAGAACGAAATAAAAGGCAATATCATTTAACCACAAACTTAATTAATTTCATAAATGATGGACAAAAAAAAGCCCCGATAATCGAGGCTTTTTCTTTATGGTTTTAAAAACAGATTAGAATGCTAATCGAGCATTGAAACTACCTGTAATATAATCACTGTCTTCATCATTAATATCATGTTGAATTTTAGCGCCTACTGTTAAATCGTTACTTACTGCATACTCAGCACCATAACGCATAAAAGCAATGCTGTCTCGAACACGAGAACTTACAGCACTGGCTTCACGATCAAAATATTCATACAACAGACCCGTATACACACGCAATTTATCATTCATTTTATAACCAATCTCACCATCACCAACCCAGGTCAACTCATCAAATGAGTTATCTCTGCCTGCCGAACCAATTTCAGGTGAACTAATCGTATGCTTATAACGCACGCCCATACGACCTTTTAAGATAAATGAATTAATTACTTTAAACGCATTCATATTCACTTCTGTTAAATAATCATGAGTATCTAAATCACTACCACCATCCACTTTATTGGTATGGGTATACATATAACCCGCTAGACCCGATGCAAATAAATAGTCATTAATTTTATAAGCGGCATATGGCGTAAAACCCACTGTATCAGAAGTTGATGGTGTAGATCCCTGCTCATCTTCAGTATGTGCATAAGCTAAAGATGTACCAAAGAATAAATTACCCATTGATTTATCAAAGCCGCCAGTGAACTGATAAATATCAGTATCAAAATGACTACCTTGAGCTTCAGAAATTTGAGTCAGATTAGTGGTACCCCAAAAAGATAATTTTGAGTTTTTATCTGAAGAAGCGGCCATTGTATTTTCGCTACTTGCTAGATCCATACCCCATAAATCAGGTGCTGCAAATAAGATATGTTCTAGAGTTATACTTGAATGAGTTCTATTAATTTGTGTGCCTGCTGGATTACTATCACCGGCAACACATTCATAGACAGGCTGACCACCACCCGGTATAAAGACATTACCACTAATGATACCCGTACCTAATAAACTTGCACCTAGCCCTGAACTTGTACAGTCTGATTCAATATGTGTTAAATCGCCTACTACAGCAGCCACAGCAACTGCACTTACTATTATTAAAGGTAAAACCGCTAATCGTTTCTTGTTACTTAGCTTTATCATTAAGACTCCCCCGAATCATTTCAGTTAATTTAACTTAAATTGTAGCATAAAAACAAAAACATGTTGTTTTATAAACAAACCATAGTCAATTATCTTTCTTTAAATCAATTTAATGACTGCAATAGCCCTTCTGTCAAACGTCCATCAACCTTAATACCTTTACTTTTCTGAAATGCACTAATCGCTCTTCGAGTATTCCCCCCCATTACCCCGTCAGCAACACCAGGCTTAAAGCCCTGTTTTTTTAATAATTTCTGGGCTTTTTTAATTAGAGCCTTTGCATAGAGCTGCTTATCTTCAACAACACGTTCAGGCTTTATAGTTTTTTTCACTATATTATCTGAGATATTTTTATTCACCTCCTGGCTAACGGTCTGACTTATCTGCCTACTAATCATTCCATTGGGACTAGCCGATAAATGCTGAACCATAAAAAGCAATACCGTAAATAAAGCGGCAGAAATAATTCTTTTTGTATCATAGGTCTTCATAATTGATCTTCTTTAAAAAAATATTAATAGCCTTACTGTTTAGCAAGTTTTATCACCTAAGTATAGACACTTATTCTATTAGTTCTAATAACTCATCCCAACCATCATCCCAGCAACAAGCATGACCTTTACCCGGAAATTCATAATATTTTGCATTTCTTTGCCTATCTGCATATTCCTTAATAAGAAATGAAGGGACAACCTCATCATCTTTTCCTGCAAAGTGAAATTGTCTAATTCTTTCGTTCAAGTAGCCCTCATCCGCAGGGTTCAACGAATATTTTAAGCTGATAACACTCCCCCCTTAGATAATGTCCCTTCATCGAATTAACTCAATCTTCACAAAAAAGACAAAAAAAAGCCCCGATAAACGGGGCTTTTCGTCATGAGACTTAAAGAATGATCAGAATACTAAACGAGCATTGATACTACCCGTGATGTAATCCCTATCTTCTTCGTTAACATCATGCTGAATTTTTGCACCCAGAGTAAGATCATTACTCACTGGATACTCAGCACCATAACGCATAAAGGCTATGCTGTCTCGTACACGACTACTCGCGCCGCTCGCTTCACGATCATAATATTCGTACAATAATCCAGTATAAATACGTAGTTTATTACTTAATACATATCCAACCTCTCCATCACCAACCCAGGTTAATTCATCAAATGAATTATCACGACCTGCAACACCTATTTCGGGTGAAGTAATGGTATGTTTATAACGCACACCTAAACGACCTTTCAGGATAAATGAATCAATGACTTTAAAGGCGTTGATATTACCCTCAGTAATGTAATCATGTGTATCCAAGTCACTACCACCATTAATTCTGTTTGTATGAGTATATAAATACCCAGCCAAAGCTGATGCAAAGATATTGTCATGGATTTTATAAGCCGCATAAGGAGTAAAACCAACTGTCTCAGATGTTGATGTCACAGTCCTCTGCTCATCCTCAGTATGCGCATAACTCAAAGCAGAACCAAAAAACAAATTACCAACAGCTTTGTCAAAACCACCCGTAAATTGATAAATATCGGTATCAAAATGCTCACCTGTTTCTTCAGTAATCTGTGTCAGGTTAGATGTTCCCCAGAAAGATAAACTGGATTTTTTATCAGAGGATGCTGCCATTTTATTGCCGTTACCATTCGATGCAACATCCATTCCCCACAGATCAGGGGCAGCAAACATAATATGCTCAAAAGTAACTCTTGCATGGTTTGAGATAATTTGACGATTCGCCACATCTCCTGTTCCACATTCATAAACGGGTGAACCACCAGAATCAGCAATAAACGTATTATTTGCAGAAATAAGTCCATCACCCAATAAATTGGGGTTTAAGCTAGAATTTGTACATTCATCTCTATTAAGCGTCAAAGTACCAACTACCGCAGACGCAACTGCAACAAAACTCACCAAGGTAAGAGCGGATAACGCCACTCGTTCTTTTATATTTTTTTGCATTATCACAACCTCTGGTTATATTAATATCTATGGAGTTACATTACGCAAAGGCAACAATAGCACAATTAAACAACATTTTGTTGTTTTGTTGACATTTACTTCTTGATTTTTTTGCATCATCACACAGAACAGTAATAATCCATAAACAAAACATTAAATAAAATCAACCTCAACATACATAACCCAATTTTATTTAATAATTCAACGTTGCTTCTATAAGTTATCATCGTTAGAATCTTTTTTAATGCATGGCATAAAACCACCCTCTTGAGTTATATCAACCCAAATATTATTAGGTTAATAATGAAGCAGACACAAAGTTTATTATCAATTGCCTCAAGTCCTTTAGTTATCAGTATTGCATTATTTTTCAGCCTATTTTCACAAGGTCATAATGCCAGCTTTCGCTGGGTGTTAATGGCTACTTTTTTATTCCTTAGCATATTCTTCGTACACTTAATTAAACGATATAAAGAACATATATCTGTTCCTGTCAATTCAATCAGCGTAATATGCATTTTAATTTTCATCTGGCAATTATGCTCTATCTTCTGGTCTCCCGTTCCCAGCGACAGTTTTCAATTCGTTCTGACCAGTTCATTACTTCCACTCGCTTTTTATGCTGGCTTTCAATTATCTAATACTCAAAAACCGATATTGCTGCAAAATTTAACACTACTAGTTTTAATTGTTGCTTTTTATACCTGTTATCAAAGCTTTGTATTAGATACCCTGCGTCCTTCAGGTTTTTTCCTTAACTGGAATACCAATGCTGCCTTTATGGGAATGATCTTATTACCTCTGTGCAGCCAATATCTGCTTAAAACACATTATCTCAGTGGCCTTGTCATTTGTTTTCTGGTTTTTTCGATTAGCCTAACCATTAGTCGAGGAGCCCTGGCTGCAGTTTTTCTTGGACTCATACTTATATATAGCTCCAGCTGGAAGCATCGAACCTTAAAACCAGCACTGATAAAACTATCAACCTGGCTGATAAGTGGCTTTATCATCAGCAACCTTGCTCTCAGTTTTGGATTACAACAAACCAATGTTAGCGAAAAGATTTTTAATACCCTACAAACAACAGTACAAAGTCATAACAACCCCGTAAAAACAAACAGTAAAACGAATCTAATAACAAACTCAGACTCAGACCCCAAAAACCAGGATAAGCTACTATTAACAATAGCCTCAGGACGACATTATTTATGGGATGCGGGTTGGCGCATGTATTTGGACAAACCCATATTAGGCTGGGGGTTTGGTATGTATCACTGGCTCTATCCACAATACAGGGATCCACTTTATGGTGAACATGGTCAACTCGCCCATAATGACTACTTACAATTTTTACTGGAACTTGGCCCAATCGGACTAGCCCTTCTACTTTCATTTGTATTTTCAATATTTATTCACACTTGGCACATCCATAAAAACACACACGACTTACCTACCCGTTTAAATAATTTAGGATATAGCTCTGCTTGTATTGCACTTTTAGTCCATACCGGACTAACTTTCCACCTCTATCAAGCAGCAATGCTGATCATACTCGGTCTATACCTTGGGCTACTAAATCAAAATGCATCAAGTACACAAATCACTCCTAAAAAACACATTAAGCAATACACCTATTACAGTGCTGTTGGGGGAATTGGTCTGTTTTTCACCCTATCACTATTTTATTTATTTACTAACTTCAATGCCTTACCAAAACGTTATAGCCCAAGCAATGCACAACAAACCTTGGTAAAACTAGAATCTGCCATTAAACAAGTCCCTTTTATAGAAGAATTTCAGGCATTACAAAGTGGTTTTTTATTAAATTTACTGACAAACAGTCCAAAATCATACACGCAAGCAGAGAAAACTAAACTAATCGGTTTGGCCCTCCATCATTCTACACAGGCAATCCAGAAAAACCCCTTACGTGCCAACAATTACTACAATCAGGCAATGTTGCTATCCATGCTACCAAACACGGCACAACGACAACAACAAATCCAGTTTGCCTATCAAAAAGCTTTACAACATAATCCTTATCATTTACAGGCAAGAATCAATTATGCCCAGGCCTTATTCCAACAAAATCAAAATAAACAGGCCAAAAGAATACTAAAGCAGGGACTGGGCCGCTTTTATTCAGAAAAATACCAGACAGCCATCCATTATCTACAACTACTGAGTAAACACAGCATTAACAATAGCGAAAAAAATATCTATCAGAAAAAACAAAACCAACTAACCAACGCAGAAAAAAGCAGCCATCGAATAGGGGGATATTTTACTTTATAAGGTATAAAAAAATACCTATGCAAAAACAACACAGAGTATGGTGGCCGTCGCTCATTCATCCAAACTGAAACATAAACAGCCAGAACCAGCTAATTTAGACATTACAGACCTACCCCGCAAGTACTTTTTTAATTTTAGAAATACTTTTTCATACGGGTATTTTTTACTGACCTATATATTAAAACAGTAGATATTCAATTAAAACAAAGTAATTTTGCCATGAATAAATCATCTGTCGTTTTCATCTATGTTTCACACCATAGCGAACCATACATTAGTCGCTTTGCAGAATACCATAGGAATGAATTTTCAGATTTAGTCTATGTAGTTAACTCATGCCCTACAACGTTAAAAATAAACAATGACATGAAATTCAAAGTCATTGAAGCACAAAAGAACATCGGATTTGCGGCTGCAAATAACTTAGCCATAAATAAAGCACTAAAAGATCTTAATACAAAGTTATTTGTGCTGATTAATCCAGATGTCTATTTACCACAAAACTGGTTTTCATCAATAATCAATCAAATTGATAACACTACGAAACAAACTGGTGTTTTTACAGTACCTTTGCTAGGTTATGACTTTAAAAAAGACATGCCTACTGAAAAAATTGATAGCCTGGGGATTTATTCTACCTGGTATGGGCGATGGTTTGATTGTTTACAGGGAGAAACAGTAAGTTTACTGCCAAAATATAAATGCATCTACGAAATACCTGCCGCATGTGGCGCTTTAATGATTCTGCGTAGAGAAGTCATTGATGAATTACTGGCTACTGATGGATTTGTATTTAATGAATCATTATTTATGTACAAAGAGGACATTGAACTATCCATCAGAATCAGACAATTAGGAAAAAAAACAATGATGATTCCATCATGCCCTGCCTACCACTGCAGGGGGTGGGCAAACAACAGAGCGAATTCACCTTATTGGGCAAGAGAGCTATCTGCGAGAAACGAGTTAAAAATACATTTAAAATTTCACTGGGCATATCTTCCCTATTCTATAACAAAATATATTTACGTCCGAATATTTGAAAGGATGGTTTTAGCTTTATCTATTCTTATAGAACGATGAATATATTTTCTTCTTTTATTATTCCATACTAAACATGCATGTTATTACACTAAACAAAATTGAGTTTAAAAACACATGCATAGCTCTGGGCAATAAAATATCTGATACGGGAGAGTTCACTGCATTAATCGGAATTAGAAAGGGTGGAGCCGAAGTTGCTAAAATAATTTTTGAACACCTGGGTCAAAACGATGTGAACCTGCAATATTTTGAAGTAGAAGCAACACGGTATACTTCCAGCATTAAAAATACTCATGGAATAAAACAACTCTTTAAACGTATTCCTCGTTTCTTTTTAAATTGGCTACGAATTGCTGAACATTTTCATGTCAAATTAAGAATGCTAATTTTTCATGAAATTGATCGTTCTATCTACATAGAGCAAGGACTAGTCAACTATCTAGTTAATCTCAATGAGGGTAGATTGTTGCTAATTGATGATGCGATAGACTCAGGAGCGACAATAAAAAGCCTTTTAAACGAGTTGCACTCAATAAACTCAGGTTTAGAATACAAAGTTGCGGCTCTTGTGGTTACTCAAAGCAGGTCTATCGTACTTGCAGATGTTAGTTTGTATCAACAGGTTCTTTTACGTTTCCCATGGTCTAGTGATTATAAAGAATGAATAAAATTATTGTTGTTGATCTGGATGGTTGTCTGTGTTCAGTCAATTCATTTCGATATTGGATACTTTTTTCATATCTCTTTTTATTATTCTCATGCCAGTGGAAAACACTAATTCAGTTCAATAAATTTATTATATTACGCATCTTTCTAAAATCAGACCGTGTCCAAATGAAACGTGATATTTTAAGTATTACAGAAAATTTACCTCAATATTTCATTAACAGTTTTTGTCTTTTTTTAAATTTATTTATCAATCAAAATGTACTTGATACAATAAAATCATATGAACAAAAAATCATACCCATTGTTTTGTGCACTGCTGCGCCAGCATGTTATGTAACTACATTTGCAGAAAAATTTAATTTTTCTAAAACATTTGCAACGCCTTCCGTGTATCAATCTAATTGGAAAGAAAACATTCAGTACAGGAAATTAGAGTTACTCAAATTATTTTATGGTGAAGATCTAACAATAGAGTGTGTAATAACAGATCATCATGATGATTTACCTTTACTATTAAAAGCAAATAAACGTCTCTTGGTTAAACCATCACAAAAAACTTTAGATAAAATCATGCATCAATTTGAGTTCGATATCATTCAATAAGAAAAGGCCAGCTCACTTGTTTAATATTAAAAGAGAATCCATGTTGATAACAGATGACATAATTAATTCGGAGGTATTTGTTTGAATCCTCACGCTCCACAGCCAACCTCTCTGGTATCTTTAGTAAAAAGCCTTTGGAAACACCGCCAGTTAATTAGTCAAATGGCTTGGCGTGAAGTGATAGGTCGATATAAAGGTTCAGTTTTTGGTCTATTATGGTCGTTCATAACCCCTGTACTTATGTTAACCGTTTATACTTTTGTTTTTTCAGTTGCCTTTAAAGCAAAATGGAGTGTTAGTGGAGAAGATAGCAAAACAGGCTTTGCTATCGTTCTTTTTGTGGGGTTAATTGTGCATGGGCTACTCGCAGAAGTCCTTAATCGAGCGCCAAGCTTAATTCTAAATAACGTCAATTATGTTAAAAAGGTAGTTTTTCCTCTAGAAATATTGCCTGTAATAAGCCTAATAGCGGCTTCTTTTCATAGCTTAATAAGTCTTATAGTTTTACTTTTTGCTTTTGTGATTATCAATGGCTATCTACCCAGTACAATTCTCTTTATTCCAATAGTCCTACTCCCTTTGGTAATACTAATTATGGGGTTAGCCTGGATACTTGCATCACTAGGTGTTTTTTTTAGAGACATCGCACAATCTATTGGCATCATCACAACTATCATGTTGTTTTTGTCACCTGTATTCTTTCCACTATCAGCTTTACCTGAGAAATATCAACCATTCATTATGCTTAACCCCCTTACCTTTATTATTGAGCAATCTCGTGAAGTATTGATCTATGAACACTTGCCTAACTGGTTTGGCTTAGGAGCCTATCTGTTTATAGCAACTGTTATTGCCTGGACTGGTTACTACTGGTTTCAAAAAACACGGAAAGGTTTTGCAAATGTGCTCTGATAATATAGCCATTCGCATTCAAGGTATAAGCAAGTGTTTCCAAATATATGATTCTCCTAGAGACCGTATCAAGCAATTTATTGTTCCTCAATTACAGAGAGTACTCGGCAAGAAGCCAAAACAATACTTTCGAGAGTTTTGGGCATTAAAAGATATTTCTCTTGAAATAAAAAAAGGAGAAACTATTGGTATTATTGGCCGTAATGGTTCAGGAAAATCGACTTTGCTACAAATTATTTGTGGGACGCTAACACCTAGCAGTGGAAATGTTGAAATCTTTGGTCGTGTTGCAGCGCTGTTAGAACTAGGTTCTGGCTTTAATCCTGAATTTACAGGACGTGAAAATATTTACATGAATGCAGCTATTCTTGGTTTAAGCAAACAAGATGTAAATGAATGCTACGATGATATTACTGAATTTGCTGATATTGGGGAGTTTATAGATCAACCTGTAAAAAACTATTCTAGCGGAATGGTGGTTCGTTTGGCTTTTTCAGTGGCGATACATGTTAAACCAGATATTTTGATTGTAGATGAAGCTCTTTCAGTTGGCGATGCCTACTTTCAGGCAAAGTGTGCAACAATGATTCGTAAAATCATTAACACTGGAACAACGGTGTTATTTGTAAGTCATGATATAGCATCTGTTAAATCACTCTGTAAATATGCAATGTTGCTTGATTTCGGACACAATAAATTTATGGGTGATGTAAATATTACCACTGAAAAATATTATTCAGCATTAATTGCCCAACAAAAAACAGAAAGTGTCCGTGACTCTCCAAAGAATAATAAAAAAATGAATTGGAGTAAACAAACTGATGATGCAATGGTTTTCAATTCAATATCTAAATTCCAGCGTATCCAAAATGGCGCTGCCGAATTTTTGAATGTATTAATGCTGGATGACCAAGGTCAGGCAATAGAATCAATTACTTTTGGTAATAAAGTGACTCTTCGACAAGTTATCAAAATAAACGCCCCAATACCCAAATTAAACCTGGCCTATCATATTAGAGATAAAAACGGCCTGGATATCATATATTCCGATACCAAAATGGAATCTAAGAATCAAATTATCTCTGCAAATGCTGGAAGTATTTATGTTGTGGACTGGTCTTTCATTGCCTATCTACGCGAAGATAATTATGTCGTTTCTTCAATGGCTTCAGAGCAAGTTAATCCACTAACAGAAGACGTTATCGTCGTTGATTTCATTCCAATTTCAGTACGCTTCTCTATATCTAAAGGACAAAACCCAGCTATTTATGCAACAGTATATTGGGAAAATGATCTCAAAATTCAAGAATTTAAAAATGATACACAATACCAATAAACTCCACCTTGGATGTGGAAAAGTTAATTTTGATGGATGGTTAAATATTGATATTGCTACTCCAACTGCGGATATGCTATTAAATCTTACTAAGCCATTGCCATTTGAAGATGATTCAGTATCACATATCTTTAATGAACATTTTATTGAACATATTTCTCGTACAGAAGCGGTCGCTTTCCTTTCAGAATGTCGAAGAATATTAAAGCCTGACGGAGTGATTAGATTAACAACTCCAAACTTACGTTTTCTTATCTCATCATATTGCACTTTCCAAAAAGATGAATGGGGAGAGTTATGGCAGCCCAAAACGCGCTGCTCTATGTTAAACGAAGGGATGCGTTCATGGGGACATCAATTTGTATATGATGACGATGAGCTTGTACGTATATTTCTTGAAGCTGGTTTTCATTTCATTTCATTTCAAGAATACCGTAGTAGTCAATATAATGAACTTTGCAACCTAGAGACAAGACCCTTCAATAATGAATTAATTATTGAAGCGAGAAAATCCGAAGAATCTATTCAATCCATAGAGTATCAAGTGGCTAGACTTAATGAAGATCAATGGCCGTCCAAATTAAACCATAAAATGATGGAACATATTAAAATTGCTGAAAGAACCTTAATGGAACAAGTTAGCTATATTCAATCTATAGAAAAGACTATCGCAGCAAGAGGAGAAGTTATTGCTGAACAAAATAACTACATTCAGAAGTTTCAAAAGTCTATATTTGGAAAATGTTATTTTGCTTTATCACGCTTATCTTCATTCATAAAGGCATAATAGAGATTTTCTATGAAAACAAAAAAGGAAATCTTTGTTACTCAGCCATTACTCCCCCCTTTAGAAGAGTTTGTTCCTTATTTGGAAAAAATATGGGATAACAAAATCCTGACAAATGGAGGGATGTTCCACGAACAACTTGAAAAAGCTTTATGCGATTATCTAAAAGTGGAACATATTGCACTGTTTACCAATGGGACGATAGCTTTAGTTACAGCCCTGCAAGCACTACGTATTACTGGTGAAGTTATCACTACACCTTATTCATTTGTGGCAACTGCACATTCATTGCTATGGAACAGTATTAAACCCGTCTTTATCGACATTAATCCAAACACACTGAATTTAGATCCAAATAAAATAGAAGCAGCCATAACACCTCAAACCACTGCCATAATGCCCGTTCATTGCTATGGCCGCCCCTGCGATGTTAAAGCAATACAAAAAATAGCTGATATTTATAATCTTAAGATTATTTATGATGCTGCTCATGCTTTTGGGGTAGAAGATTCTAATGGCTCTATTCTCAATCATGGAGACCTATCTATTTTAAGTTTTCACGCAACAAAAGTCTTTAATACCTTTGAAGGCGGTGCAATTGTTTGTCCCGACGCAAAAACTAAACAACGAATTGATCACCTTAAAAACTTTGGTATTGTTGATGAGGTCACTGTAGTGGCTCCCGGTATTAACGGTAAAATGAGTGAAATTAATGCTGCTTTCGGTTTATTACAGCTTCAGCATATAGACAAAGCATTATCTCGTCGTAGAGAAATTGATGAAATATACCGCGTTCAACTGGCTGATGTTTTAGGGATTCAATGTTTATACGATGCAATTGATACAGAGATTAATTATGCTTATTTCCCCGTATTAATACAGCTAGAGTATCCTATGTCTAGGGATTGTTTATACCAAAAATTTAGGGAACAAGGAATATATGTGCGCCGTTATTTTTATCCATTGATTTCTGACTTCCCTATGTATAGAGAATTGCCTTCGGCTAAAAAATGTAACTTACCCATAGCAGCTGATGCTGCTTCCAAAATATTATGCTTACCAATTTATCCAGCACTGACTAATCAAGAATTGAGTCAAGTTATTAATGTAATTTCGAATATCTAAGGAACGTGCACGGAAAAGGTTTGGCAACCGGCTAAAGATTTTTATTCGTATTCAAGTTTTAAAATTGTAGTGTGTTTGATGAGGATTGTTTTATGGCAACGCTATCTCGTGACTATATAGAAAAAATGGGGTTTAACTCAATTGGTGAAAATGTAAAAATTTCGGACCGAGCCTCTTTTTATAATCCTTCAAAAATTTCTATTGGAAATAATGTTCGAATTGATGACTTCTGTGTATTATCTGCTGGATTAGAGGGCATATTCATTGGTAACTATATCCATATTGCAGTGTATTCCTCATTAATTGGAGCAGGTAGAATCACTTTATCTGATTTTTGTAATATCTCTTCTCGAGTATCTATTTATTCAAGTAATGATGATTATTCAGGAGTCACTATGACTAACCCAACTATACCAAGCCAATATACAGGGGTGACTCATGCGGATGTTTTTCTCGAAAAACATGTCATTATTGGAAGTGGAAGTGTTATTCTTCCAGGCATAACTCTTCAAGAAGGTGTAGCAATAGGTGCACTTAGTCTGGTAACAAAGGACTGTGAAGCTTTTTTTATTTATGCGGGTAACCCTTTACAACGAATAAAACAAAGAAAACGTGATTTGTTAAAACTTGAAAAGGATTTGTCAGAGTGTGAAAATGATTTGAATATTTGATATTCCCTATCGGAGTATTTTTCTACAAAAAAATAATGCGTTACAAATTTCAATACCCAGCTTAAGTTAAGAATGTTAATAACAACGCAAAACCCTTATAAAATCAGTGTTCTTTTACTGACTTATAACCATGAAAAGTATATCCAACAAGCCCTCGACGCTCTTTTTTATCAATTGATCACAGAGACTATCGAATTAGTTATTGCCGACGACGCTTCGTCGGACAGTACTGTCGAAATCATCAAAGAATATGAGGGTAAAGATGACAGGTTCTGTTTTAAATACCTTAATAATACTAAAAACATGGGAGTCACAAAAAACTACCAGCGTGGGTTTAAAGCCTGTAGTGGTAAGTATGTGGCAGTGTTGGAAGGTGATGACTATTGGATCAGCCCATATAAACTGCAGCGTCAAATGGATTTTCTTGATAACCATTGGGAGTGTAGTCTTTGTTCAGTTAATTATTTTATCTTTGAAGAAGATCATTGTAACTTCTATCCAAGATCTAGAATTGGAGACAAGCATCGTTTAATATCAGCCAGAGATTTGATCATGGATAATCTGGTAGGGAATTTCTCAACGTGTATGTACCGAAAGTCTGCACTGGACTATTTACCAATAAGGCTTTTTGAAATAGAGTCTTACGATTGGATAGTAAATATATGTATCGCTCAAACTAGCATGATTGGTTTTTTGGAACAACCTATGTCTGTCTATCGATTACATTCTAAGGGAGTTTGGTCTAAAACTTCTGCTCTGCAGAAACTCAGGAAACAACAAGAGTTAATTATTGATTACGACATATTGACTAATCATGTTTTTCAGATGGAATTCGAATTATTATCAAACCAATTAAAACAGCGAATATTTATAACTAAACTTAAAAAACAACCTGTCATTGGTATATTATTAAACCTTATTGATATTTTATCCTCGAAATTAATAAAAACAGTTCGAGTATTAATTCCATCCAAGCTCAAGTTTTTTATTCTAAATAATACCCCTTAGAGAACCTGGCTTATGAAGGAATCAACTCTTATCTCTGTTATTATGGCCACATACAATCATGCTGATTTTGTAAAACAGGCAATTGAAAGTGTGCTATCTCAACAAGGTGTGGACTTTGAGTTTTTAATAACAGATGATGGTTCAGTTGACCAAACAAGAGATGTTGTTGCTGCAATCAAAGATAAAAGAATTCAGTTTTTTCCTAATGAAAAAAATCGTGGTGCCTGTATTGTTACTAACGAGCTAATTGAACGCTGTTCTGGAGAATTTATTGCATTAATAAATTCGGATGATTACTGGCTCGGTAAAGATAAACTAGCCTACCAAGTACAGATTATGCGTGATAACCCGAATGTTGGGGCTTGTTTTGGTCAAGTACGGTATATTGATAAAGATGGCTGTGATATTGAAAAATCATCACACCATCATGGTCACATTTTTGAACAAAAAAACCGCCCAAAAAGCGCTTGGCTCCGACATTTCTTTGATCTTGGTAATTGTATTTGCCATCCAACTATACTAATACGCAAAAAATGTTACGAAATGGTAGGCATGTATGACACTCGTCTACGTCAATTACCAGATTTTGATATGTGGGTGCGTCTATTAAAAGTATACGATATATACGTTAGTGATAGAGATATGATTGCTTTTCGACATTTGCCAGGGGAAAATGCCAGTAGCTCAACACCTGCCAACTCTCGTCGGTTATTAAATGAATTTTATTTTATTCTAGATAATTTTTTCGATGGTATGTCTCAAGATTTATTAATTGAAGGTTTCAATGATTTATTACATATTAATAATCCTCCTGACGACCTTCACATGGATATTGAGCAGGCCTTACTGTTTTTTGGGGAAAACCGATGGTCATCACATATCTATAATTTGATTGGCCTTAAAAAAATTCATTTTCTGCTCGGTAGCCCTAAACATCGACAAATCCTTATCAATCATTATGAAATTGATGATCGAGTATTTTACTCAATGGCTGAAGAGGCCGGAGCATTTGACCTAATTTCCCCAACAAACATTCTCTCCAGAGTGAAAACGCTGTCTTTGATTGCCGAAATTAAACAGCGTTCTTTAAAACACGTACCTTCTTTCCTCCGCCCTATCCTGAGTATCATTCTGAAATAATATTAATAAAATAATGACTATTTCCATCTATCAGATTCAATATAGTACGAATGTCACCGGTACGTTTGACTCATCTTTCATCAAATATGACTGCCGAGACTATCCAGAACCAGATAAAAGAGAAATAGCACATATGCTGCGATTCTATGATGAAGGTGCTTGGAAAGAACAAAAGCCAGAATATTTTGGGCTGGTTTCACCCAAATTTACCGATAAAGCTAAAATTAGTGGTCAGGCATTTATCGACTGGGTCCAGTCAAACCCTGGATATGATGTTTACTTTATCAATCCCTTTCCACAGCTAAACTATTGGCACTTCAACGTTTGGACACAGGGGGAATTTTGGCACCCAGGCTTAGTCGAGTTGGCTAATGCACTTTTTGCTGCTGCCGGCTATTCAATTCAAATTGATAAACTCCCGCGTAATACAAGCGCATCGTTGCTCTATAGTAACTATTGGGTTGGGAATGAAAAGTTTTGGAATATCTATATGGCATTTGTACGAAAACTTGTTGCTTCGGTAGATAATCTCAGTAGTGATAACAAAAAAAAACTCTTTGAACTGGCCCCTCATTACACACCAGCAACATATTTTCCTTTTATTTTCGAGCGTTTATTCAGTACATTTCTTGTTTTGCACAAAAATATTTCTTGCTTACCTTACCCTCATGACCGCGAGAAAATTGTTTCTCTCTGCGACAATAAAATGGAGCGATTCATTATAAACGAATGGGGTGAAATGATTGATACCTGGGATGCATATGGCCGAAACAGTGCAGAGTACCGCAAGCTATTTTTTAACCTGCAAAGTATGTTAAAAATATACCAATCAGAAATTCCACTGCAAGGCAAAGCGAACCAGGAAATAAAAATGAAGCTGTTCGACAAACTAAAGGAGAGGCTTAAATTTATTCATTAGATAGATTTTAGTTTTCATTAATTGTATTTACGCGTTTCCTAAAATGCTAGCCCGCTATATTAATTAGTTATTGTTTCAACAATTTTAAAAAAATGGTTAAAGAATTTGCATTTATAAATTTTTTTAGAGCACTTGCTGCTTTTTGGGTTCTTTTGGCACATTGTATGATTTGGGGAGGATGGTATGAAATTCCGCTACCCTCGGCAAAGATTGCTGTCGATTTATTCATGATAATTTCTGGCTATTTGATGGCAGCTAATGCCTTCTTTAGAAATAGCTTCGAACCACTAACGACCCAAAGAAATTGGTTTCGATTTTGGACAAGACGGTTCTTTCGCCTTGCCCCAGCCTATTACCTATCACTCGCGCTGGCAATTATTTCTAGCAACTATTTTTTAGCTGGTTATGAAGAATTACAAAACCTCAAGCCTGAAATGTGGCCAACTGGAGGAATCTATGATCCAGCTAGAATTGAATACACTTTTACAAATATTTTGCTTCATCTCAGTTTTTTATTTGGTTTACATCCGTCATATTCATTCTCCACTTTCTTGCCGGACTGGAGTTTGAGTCTTGAAATGCAATTCTATTTTATTTTTCCAGCACTATTTCTTTCAATAGAAAAACTCGGAGTTCTTAGAATCTCTATATTTATCGGACTGCCATTGTTTATTCTTGGAATAGGTATTTCTTATATATATCATTATTATGAACCGTCACTGCTATTGATGAAACTAAATTACTTCATAGCGGGTATTCTGTTATTTCATGTTCTGGGAGTCGTTACAAATAACTACAAGCGTTTTTCCTTAGTGTTATATGCAGTTTTTCTTGTTTCTCTTGAATTTAATCAATATGGATCACAAGTTTTAGTATTGCCCTTGATTTTCCTTTTGATGTTGCTTTTTGGTTGGCTAGAAATAGCTAACCGAACACCTATATTGCTGTCTTCTTTGATTAACTCTCATATCATAAGGTTTGCCTCTGATACATCTTATGGAGTCTATCTTTTTCATGGTTTTTTCATCTCTTTATCTGGACTCATTATATCAGCACAAACAGAGTTACTTTCATTGCTTCCTTATCAACGTGTTTTCGCTATTTTTTTGTTCGTAACAATATCATCTTATCTAACATCATATATGGTCTATCGATTTATTGAGCTACCTGGCATTCATTATGGTAAGTATTTAATTCGGACAATGTTACCAACCAAATCAAACCACCTAATAAAGAAATAAATGATATTCAATAATCTGCAATAGATTCATAGTTAAATTGATTAACAAGCATGTTCATGCCTAAATCCCTTAATAAGCGTTAAAGCAATGATCTTTAAGTCAAACCATAATGACCAGTTTTCTACATAATATAAATCATATTCCACTCGCGTTTTTAAACAGGTATCCCCCCTGAAACCATTTACTTGAGCCCACCCCGTAATTCCAGCCTGCACTATCAACTTTTGCATATAACTATCAAACTCATACTTAAACTGTTCTACAAATACTGGACGTTCTGGTCTAGGCCCAACGATAGACATATCCCCTTTTAGTACATTGATAAACTGAGGTAACTCATCCAGACTGGTTTTTCGTAAAACCGTGCCAATCCGTGTTTTTGGTTTCTCTTTTGCATTCCCCCAAACCTGCTGCTGTTCCGGTGAATTGACAGGCATGGTTCTAAACTTAAGCATCTGAAAACGTTTTCCATTCCAGCCAACTCTCTCCTGACGATATAATACAGGCCCTGTTGAAGTTAATTTAATTAATAAGGCTATTAACAGCATAACCGGGCTAATCAGGGTCAAAATAATGAAAGAAAGTATTTTGTCTTCCAGCCATTTAATACCTGCATTACTCCCTGTTATAGGGGTGACAGAAATATCTATTACGGGTAACCCATCAAACAGACTCACTGAAGAATTTAACACTCTTAAACTAGTAATATCAGGGACTAAAATAACATTAACCGCGACCGAACTCAGTTGATAGCTCAATTGTTCTATCTTATCAATTTCTTTTAATGGAAAAGTCAGCCAGACCTGGTCAACTTCATGCGTTTCTGCATAAGCCACAACCCCATCTACACTACCTAGATGTCTTAAACCTGACATACTCTTCGGTTTCTCATAATCGGCAAAATAACCACTGATTTTAAGCCCCATCCACGGTGCAGAGGAAATTTTAGTCACCACTTGCTTACTTAAATCACCAGTTCCCACAAGCACAATATGTCGTTGATTCAGTCCTCTTTTTCGTAACGTATGTAATGAAGCGCGCACGACCAGACGCAAAAGAATCAAACTCAAGAAAGTTACAACAAACCAAAGCCCCATCCAATGTCGGGACAAAGTTTCCGCCGTTTTAGTAAACACCAGAAACGCCATTAAACCCAACATAGAACACCACCATGCCAACAAAAGAGAGTAGATTTCTTCCTTAATACTTTCCCCTCTCCAACTTTTATACACATTAAACACGGGAAACAATAATGCACTTAATAAAAATGTAAGCACTAAAGCCGACATGTAACTTTGTGGCATAAAACCACTATAAATAGGTATGTTTTTACTGGGTTCAAGAATAAAGAAGGTTCCTATCCCACAGAAAAAAATCACGCTGACATCTAATAATTTAATCATTAGCAACAGAAAGTCTGCATGTTGCTTGGCATATCCAGTTGGAAACATCGTATAAATAGTTACTAAAAATTAAAAATAAACAGCTAGCTTCTCACTGAGTGTATTCGCCATCTGTTTTCCTGTTCTAATAGACCTCTTCCAGGGCTTACTTGATAAGTGCCATAATTTGTTCCCAAACATCCTCCCAGCAACAGGCATGATCTTTACCCGGAAATTCATAATATTTTGCATTTCTTTGCCTATCTGCATATTCCTTAATAAGAAATGAAGGGACAACCTCATCATCTTTTCCTGCAAAGTGAAACTGTCTAACTCTTTCATTCAAGCCAGCCTCATCCGCGGGGTTCAACGAATGCTTTAATGCTGAAAAACCATGAAACTTACTCCACCTTGTAACATCCAGGTTTGCAGCAACCGTGACGACCTTTGATATTTCTTTTATTTTATCCGCCATCAATATTGCTATAGCTCCGCCTCCACTATACCCAATAATCACAATCTCTTTAAAGTCATACCTTTTAAGCCAGGTATTCAATACTTGAGACATACTATCAATAACGTCTTTAGAGTAGCGGTGAGATGTCCAATACTTACTGTCACATTCATCCTTGTGACTCTGCCCGTAATAACATGGCCGCCCGAGTAAAATCGAAGATAAATTATCCTGCTTCATTAGGCGTAAAATCAATGGATTTCTAGCCGTTGGATCATCAGCCACCCAACGATTCCTCTCCCATGGCGTTCCATCCCCATCAATATAGACATGCAACACTCCACTTTCCATAAAAGTATTAGCTAAATAAATTTGATGCTGAAACTTTGCAGACCTGACAAGTTGAGAGTTAAACCCTAATTCAATAACTTGCTGGTTAAATTTCTGAGAGGGTGTTGCACAGCCTACTAAAGAAATAAAAAAAATGACAATGAGTAGTTTTTTCACTCTAGTTCTATTTGTTTAAAATTAAATTTCATATCCTTTATCACAACAGCACAAGCATCATCTTTATTAAGCTTTACGTCCACTATTTTCCAATCATTGCTCAAACCATATTCATCAGGAATGTTTAAAAAACGCGTATGGTTTTGGGGGTTCACAACACATTGATTAAGCCCCAGCGCGATCCCTCTCCCAACCGCTTTAACAAAAGCCTCTTTTCTCACCCATAAACGGTAAAACATAGCTACTTTCTGCTCTTCAGATAAACACTGCCAATATGCTTTTTCTACATCTGAAAAACATTTCCTCACCAGCCCTGATAAATTATTTCTATTTTTATATTGCTCTATATCAACCCCGACTTCGCCGCAGTTACTAACAGCAATTACAAATTTATTTCCTGCATGAGATAAATTAAAGTACAGCCTACTCTCATTGATAAAGGGTTTTCCATACTCCCCTGTATTAATGATAATTTCTTGAGGTTTTTCATTAAGGTAGGATCCTAATACCTTCCGTAAAACACCTCGCGTTTTAATATATTTTTTTTGTAACTCAGGGCGAACGAATGTCGATGCTTTTTCTTTTTCATCAGCATTCAGAAACTGATAATAATCAAGTTTCTCAGGCTTGGGAGGCAAGATGTCACCATGCCAAATTTCTAAAAAACCTTCAGTCATTATTCAATCCCTTTTATTTAACTAAAGCGAGACCTTCCCCTCGAGGGTCTGATGCAACGGTGAGTTGCTGGGTATTTTTATTAAATTGAATAGCTTGCATATTACCATAGCGATATTTAATCTCTTTTGTCTTATGTCCTAACCTAGTTAACGCCTCAATCTCATCATTTGTCATCCCATCTTTTTCGTACTGAATCAAATCGGGTACATATTGATGATGGAAACGAGGCAGCATAATCCAGGACTCAGGGCCATGACCTTCGGCAAAATCCAGTATTGCCAATAAGACCATAGAAATAATCCGACTTCCTCCTGGAGTACCTAATACAGCAACTCGGCTTTCATCTTCAATAAAGGTGGGACTCATACTTGATAACATCCGTTTATTTGGTTCAATAGCATTAGCCATGCCACCGACCAAGCCATATCCGTTCATTTCTCCTGATTTACTGACAAAGTCATCCATTTCATCATTCAGCACAACCCCCGTTCCAGCAGCAACAAAGCCCGAGCCAAAGGGAAAATTAACACTCAAAGTTGCAGCCACCCTATTTCCCTCAGCATCAATAATGGAAAAATGGGTCGTATCTCTGCCAGCATTCTTTTTCTTCACGTTACCCGCCAGGAAATGGCTAGGCGTTGCTTTATCCAATCTAATTCCCACCCTTAAACCAGCAGCATAATTTTTATCAATCAACCTATTTATCGGCACCTCTACAAAATCACTGTCACCTAAATAGAAAGCTCTATCATGGTAGGCTCTACGCATCGCTTCAGAAATAACATGTTTTCGAGTTATTTCATCAAATTTCTGAAGTGGATACGCCGATAAAATATTCAAAGCTTCAACCATAACAATACCACCTGATGAAGGTAAGGCTGCACTGGTAATCTTTATCCCTTTATACTCTCCTCTGACTGGTTCACGCTCAACAACCTGATAGTTTTTCAAATCATCAGCAGTCCATATACCACCCGCCTTATTGACATCCGTTATTAACCGCTCAGCAATAATGCCTTCATAAAACCCTTTTCGGCCAAATTGTGCCAACTGGCTAAGCGTATTAGCCAAATCCGTCTGCATAAGAATTGAATTAGGTTCTGGCACCTTATTATTGTTAAGAAAAATACCTGCTGCCTGGGCATTTTTTTGTAATACTGCCAGCCTAAATCCCAATAGTCGTCTATGTCGCTCCCCTATAATAAAACCTTGCTGTGCATACTGAATAGCTGGACGAAGGACTTGAGCAAGAGGCAATCGACCATATTTTTTTGACAAATGAACAATGGCAGCAGGTAGACCAGGAATCCCTGCTGATAGCACGCCATCCTTAGAGAGTCCCTGAATGACCTCACCTTGCTGATTAACAAACATATTTATATCTGCCGCTGATGGCGCTTTTTCTCTACCATCAATCATTGTTTCAAAGCCATCACTCGCTCGGTGAAGCAACCAAAAACCACCTCCACCTAAGCCAGAGCCTGCAGGTTCGACAACAGCTAATGCAGCGCTCATTGCCACTGCCGCATCAAATGCATTCCCACCCTGTTGCAATATCTCAAACCCAGCATGTGTTGCCAGAGGGTGCGCACTGGCAATTGCAGCCTGTTTCTTTTCTGCTGTTATAGCCTGGTTGCTTAAACAAGCGATCAAAAAAAGGGCAATGGTTAGTTTCTTTATAATTGTCATGCTTAGACTCTACACATTTGGAGACGATAAATGATACGATTTGAATCATATCACTCAAACACATTGAATAATGACAAAAAAACAATATACTCTAGGATTTATTGGCATTGGCTTAATGGGGAAACCGCTAACACTGCGTTTACTTGATGCTGGTTTTACCGTTAATGTCTGGAATCGCTCAACAGACAAGCTAAATAGCGTAACCAGTGCAGGAGCAATCGCTTTCACCAGCATTGCAGAACTTGTTAATGCATCTGACATTATTATTTTATGCCTGGCAAATACTGCCGTTGTTAAATCTATTGTAGAAACAGATATTTTTGCAAATGGATCATCGAATAAGCTATTAATTGATTTATCCAGTATTGATCCAGAAACAACGAAACATTTGGCAAGCCATTTAAATCAACATTGTGGCATGCGCTGGGTTGACGCCCCTGTTTCTGGAGGTACTGCAGGCGCTGAACAAGGTGCCTTAGCCATAATGGCTGGGGGCTCAGAAAATGATATTGAAATTGCTAGAGAAGTACTAAAACCACTATACAAACAACTGACTCATATGGGCGAAGTTGGTAGTGGACAAGTAACTAAAATTTGTAATCAAATGATTGTTAGTTGTAATGTGATGGTAATAGCTGAAATGATGGCAATGGCCAAATCATCAGGAGTCAATGCAGAAATGATTCCACAAGCGCTTGCAGGTGGCTTTGCTGATTCAAAACCCTTACAAATTGTAGGCCCGGAAATGGCCACTGAAACCTTTGAACCCATAAAATGGCGGGTGCAAACTCTATTAAAAGATCTTAATATGGCCGTTAATTTATCAAATCAGCAGGGTAATGCAATTCCCATGTCCGGACTTGCCGCACAATTAATGCAACTCCATGGAAACCAGGGATTCCTGGATATGGACCCAGCAACTTTAATTAAACTATTTGAAAAAAACTAATGCTTCAATTTACAGCCAATTTAAGCCTGTTATTTACCGAACTCGATTTAATCGACCGATTTAAAGCCGCAAAAAAAAGTGGTTTTGATAGTGTTGAAATTCAATTTCCTTATTCTCTCCCTGCTGAACAAATTAAGGAAGTATTAGATCAACAACAACTTAAACTTGTGTTATTTAATGTAGATGCTGATGACCTGTTACGGGGTGGAGAAGGACTTGCAGCCGTACCGGAAAAAAAGCAACAGTTTCTGCTTGCCTTAGAACAAAGTAAAACCTACGCAAAAATATTAAATCCTGAAGTCATTAATATTTTACCAGGGCGGTGTCATATTGCTCCCGAACGAAAAGCTGAATATTTATCGACCTTTACCAGCAATCTATCACTCGCTGTTGATACTTTTAGCGAGCTAAATATTAAAACCGTATTTGAAGCCATTAACACTGTAGATATGCCGGGGTTCATTGTTAACACGGGGCAGCAAATGCTAGACATTATCAATCAAATTAATAATCCCCAGCTTTTTATGCAATATGATATATATCATATGGACAAGATGGGAGAAGATATTGCCACATTTATTAGCCGCCACAATGATAAAATTGGTCATATCCAGTTTGCAGATAACCCTGGTCGCAACCAGCCAGGTACAGGGGCTATAAATTTTGAACCAATTTTCACGACTATTGCCCAATCACTATACTCTGGCTGGGTTGGGGCAGAATACAATCCTCTGGGTTCGACAAAACAAAGCCTAAACTGGCTTTCAACCAATAAGATGTAAAATGAACTATTTATTTGATAAAAAATATTTTCTTATCCTATTCATCTATCTCTTTGCTTTGCCTCCTTTGGCTTATTCTGCGTTAGAAACACAAGAAAATAAAATTGATCAGGTTATCAAGCAAATTATAAATGCCGATAATCACCCTTATATAAATACACACGTTTTTTCAGCTTATAAACAAGCAACTGATGATCTATATTTTTTATCCCCCCAACATCTTTTATGGCTAGACAAAAAACAATTAGATAAAGAAAGTTTTACCGCAGCTTTACAACTACTTTCTTTAGCAAAACTGAGTGGACTGAATGAAGAGCATTACAATTCAAGTTTTCTTCTTTCAAAATGGAATGAACTCGATCAGCAGCAAGAACAAGTCAACCTAAAAGAGCTTGCACTGCTTGATACCGCGATCAGTATTAGTTTACTAAACTTTCTTTCTGACCTTCAATATGGCCGTATTGACCCAAAAACACTAAAATTCAATTTTGAATCGGGTAAACATTCAGGTGATTTCATCCCACTCATTTTAAGTTCCATCCATAACAAGAAAATCAACACTCTAATTGAAGCCGTAGAACCAAAATTTCCAGCCTACCAAAAATTAAAAAAAGCGCTATTAAGTTACCGCCAAATAGATACCAGACAAAATCACCTACAGATCACCTACAACTCCTCCTTAAAACCCGATGAAACCTCTGAACAAATTATCGATGTACGACAGCAACTCAACCTTTTAGGTATTGAAAGTAACAATCAACAAAGTAATATCTATGACAATACCCTGGTTAACACAATTAAAGATTTTCAATTACGTCATGGACTGGAAGATGATGGCATTATTGGAAAAAACACCATAAAGGCATTAAACACACCTTTATCTAATCGTATAAATCAGCTTGAACTTGCATTGGAAAGATTACGTTGGCTACCAAAAATAAAACCGGGTTCTGTAGTCATTATTAATATCCCTTCATTCCAACTATGGGTTTACGATACCAGCAATGAAGACATTTCCCCCCTGTTGAACATGAAAGTCATTGTTGGCAAATCTGTAAAAAATCAATCACCTGTTTTTTCTGCCGATATGTATTACCTTGAGTTCTCCCCCTACTGGAACATACCTAAAAGTATAACGGTTGAAGAGATTCTCCCTAAACTAGAAAAAAATGCGCTTTATCTTGAACAACAAAATATGGAACTGGTTACAGGGTTTCACAATAATGAACAAGCATTACCATTTACAGAAGAAAGTGTTATAAAACTTGAGACGGGGGAATTAAAACTAAGGCAACGTCCTGGCAAAGGCAATGCTCTAGGCAAAGTGAAATTTATTTTTCCAAACAATTACAACGTCTATTTGCATGATACGCCAGCTCGACGTTTATTTAACAAACCAAAAAGAGATTTTAGTCACGGCTGCATTAGAGTGGAAAAACCAGCCGAATTAGCAAGTTTATTACTTGAGTCAAAACCAGAGTGGAACCAAAAGAAAATAAAATCTGCGATGCAATTACTACAACCTAAAAAGGTTGGTTTGAAAAAGCCTGTTCCAGTTATTATTTTTTATTCAACTGCCTTGGCAGTTCAAGATAAAATCTATTTTTACGATGACATCTATAGTTATGATGATGAATTAAAACTTGCCTTATTAGATCATCACATATCTAGACAACTTAGAAAAGACCAGAAAAAGGTAATTCACTAATCCAAAATTTGCTACCAGGCTCGAACACGTCCGGTATCAACGTGCACAAAATTTGATTTACGATAATAACCAACGCCACCTTGCTTCAACGTCATAGAAGCTCGCTGAATGATTTTGGAATCAACGCCCTCAATACGTATATCAATTGCCTGTCCCTGCATATGTAAACTTTTTGTTGCTACACCATTGCTTTTTTTGTTCAACATCGCATTAGTTGAAGGAGATCGATAACCTGAAATCACTTGAAAGGTTTTATTTCCACCTAGCTTTGCTTGCAAATCATGTAATAAGTTAAATAACTTCGGATCCATAGCGCGAACATCACCTGATCGATGATCTCTAAGCAAATAATTAATTTCTTGCATGGCCCCTTTCACATACTGACCATCTTCGAAATATGTCATTATTAACTTTTCATCAGTATGAAGATTATAAAAAGCTAATTTTCTAGGTGTCTGATCCCAGTTAGATGCAGCTTTTACAATTCCTGGAAACCCAGAAACGGCAATTGCCGAGCCATAAGCTAACCCTTTTAAAAACAGTCGACGAGATTTAAGCTCATCTGAAATATAATCATTTTGTATCATTGCAATAACCTAATGTTGAATTGCCAGCCTTAAATAAAGCATAATCGTAAAAAATATAAAAAACTGTGAATTACATAAAACAACTGAACAAAAGATCACCCTCCCTTTAAAAATGGGTAATACGTCAATTATGTGTTTTAAGTATTTTCTATAGAATAGAATTCAAAGGGCATTGAATACCAAGTAAAAACAGTGGAAATTAAAACTACTGAGTTAATTTTACATATTTTTGATATAAAGAATCATGATTCTCAACATGTTTTGGGTCTTTTTCTATACAATCAACAGGGCAGACCTCAATACATTGAGGAACATCATGATGCCCTACACATTCGGTACATAAATCTGGATTAATTTCATAAATATCCTCACCTTGAGTAATAGCGCCATTAGGACATTCGGGTTCACACACATCACAATTGATACATTCTTCATCAATTATTAAAGACATCTTAACTCCTTAAGTTAACTTTTTAATTAGTCTTTCTTCTACACATTTGGGTACAAAACTAGAGACATCCCCTTTAAGTTTCGCAATTTCCCTAATCATGCTGGAAGAAATAAATTCATACTGCTCTGCTGGGGTAAGAAACATCGTTTCCAGTTCTGGAGATAAACGACGATTCATACCTGCCAATTGAAATTCATATTCAAAATCGGATACTGCACGCAACCCTCTTAATACTACATTAGCCTTATACTCTTTGGCACAATCCACCAATAAGTTATTAAAACCAATAATATTTACATTAGATAAATGTCCCGTTACCTCTTCAGCAAGCTCCACACGCTCTTCTAAAGAAAATAAAGGGGTTTTTCCCTGGTTTTCAGCTACAGCAACAATAACCGTATCAAACAACTTGGATGCCCGTAGAATCAGATCTAAATGCCCATCAGTAATAGGATCAAATGTACCTGGATATATTGCTGTCATATGCATGTGACCAACTCATCACAAAAAACCTCCATTATATCATAAGCAACAGTTAGTTGCGTTCAAACAAATAATATCCAACCTCTCCAGTCTTTTTACTTTTTAAACATTGCCAATTTTCAGGCATTCCATCCAAAACCAACTGCCTTTCAACTTCTACATACACTTTGGCATGAGGAGACAACCAACCTTTATCTTCAAGCCAATGACATACCTGCATAGCCATTCCCTTAGCAAAGGGAGGGTCTAGAAAAACCACATCAAAAAGTTTTGCATCAGAAGCCAAAAACTTAAAAACATCCATTTGGTTTATACTAATTTTCTGAGCAGACAATTTAACTTTATTCTCATTCATTAAACGACAAGCCTGGGGGTTACTTTCAACCATAACAACGGCCTTTGCTCCACGGGAAGCCGCTTCAAACCCTAAGGCACCACTGCCTGAAAATAAATCCAGGCAGTGTTTTGACATCACATCTTTCTGTAACCAGTTAAATGCAGTTTCTCGAATTCTTGCCGGCGTAGGCCTAAGTCCAGGGGTATCTTCAAAAATCAATTGTCGACTACGCCACTCACCCGCAATAATTCTTAATTTACTTTTCAATTTTAACTGGCCCCACCCACAGTAACAGTATTAATCAATTCTGGTCTTACACGCCTTTTGAAAGCATCTTTTATTGATTCAACTGTCACTGCTTCAACTCGTTGTTGAAAGGTATCCAGGTAATCTAAAGGTAATTGATAAAAACCAATCATTGAAACATAATTGATTAGCTTACTATTTGTATCAAAGCGCATAGCAAACCCACCGGTTATATTTTTCTTGGCGGCAAGCAATGCCTTCTCAGTAGGGCCTTTATCTACAAAGTCTTTTAAAGTTTTTTTCATAACCTCAACTGCTTGAGAGGTTTGATCATTCCGTGTTTGTAGCCCCATAGTAAAAGGGCCTTTTCTAAAGAGTGGTGAAAAATAACTATAAGCACTATAAGCCAGCCCTCTTTTTTCTCTTACTTCTTCAAATAATTGAGAAACCAGTCCACTGCCACCTAAAATATGGTTTCCCACATACAAACTAAGATAATCTTTATCTTTACGATGCATACCGACTAATCCAGCCAAAACATGTGTTTGAGTTGATGGAAATTCGATTTTTTTAGTTATTCCTTTTGTAGGTGCTGTCGCTTCGGGAAGGGTTTCAGGCTTAGTACCAGCTTCAAGCCCTGCAATTAACGATTGAGCTAATTCCATAGCTTGCTGTTTATTCAGCTCCCCCACAATCACCACTTTGGCATTATTTGCAACATAATATTGAGTATAAAACGCACGTAGGTCTTCTACAGAAAATCCAGAAACTGTTTCAATAACACCCGATGTAGGATGACCATAGGGATGGTCCTTATACAATGTTTTAAAAAACTCAATCGCTGCTAAGGCACCTGGAGACTCTTCCCTATGCTTCAGACCCGCCAGAGTTCTATTTTTTTCACGTTGAAAGTCAGCTTCATTAAAAGCAGGTTTGGTTAAAATCTCCTGCATCGTTTTTAACGCCTTATTCAAAAGTTTTTCTTTTGTTAACGATCGCAAAGATAACCACGCAATATCTCTTGAAACTCCTGCTCCAAATTGAGCACCTACACTTTCAAATCGTTGAGCTATCTCATCAGCACTCCATTCGCCAGCCCCGGTATCTAATAAAGCAGAGGTTAATGCGGCAATACCTTGCTGATACTCATCTCTGGCACTACCTGCATCAAAAATGACTCGAACATCAACCATCGGCAACCCCTTGGTTTCAACAAAAAAAACCGAGCTTCCTTCTGAAGTTTGCCAATGTTCAATTTTTGCTGCCGAATATGCAGAATGACTAAATACTATATAAATTAAAAATATAAGACTATTGCGCATGACGGCCTCCCGCTACCTTGCTAGTTTGTTTCTTTTCATTGATAGGTTGCGGATCCAGATAAGCAATATTCAATTGATCCTCCAATAAATATTTACGTGCTACATCTCTCACTTGTTCTGCCGTTATTTGATTAACCTTCTCGACATATTCATCTACTTTCTCCCAGCCTATCCCAACTGTTTCTAGCACACCAAGTTGCATACCCTGATAAAAGTTTGAATCCCTTTCGTAAACAGCACCAGCTAAAACTTGTGCTTTCACTCTTTCTAATTCATCAGTAGAAACCAATTCACTTTTTAAGTCATATATTTCTTGTTTTAGAGCATATTCCATATCAAAAACAGTTTGCCCTTCAGCAGGTGTGGCATCAAGCATAAATAATTCAGGTAACCTAGACATCAGACTATACCCAGCCCCTGCTGAGACAGCTATCTGTTTTCCTCTCACCATTCTGGAAGCTAAACGCGCACTATTTCCACCATCTAAAATACCAGCCAAGACTTCTAAAGCATAAGCTTCAGATTCATTCTCAATTGAATTCAAAACAGGCACTTTATAGCCCATTAAGATATATGGCAGTTTTGCGGGTAATTTAATAGTTGTTTTACGTACCCCCTGTTGCTTTATTTCAGCTTGTGGTTTTAATGGTTTCAATTCACTTTTTTTAATCCCGGCAAAATGTTTTTCTGCCAAAGCAAAAACTTCATCTGCTTTTACATCTCCCACAATAACAAGCGTTGCATTATTTGGTGCATACCATAGTTGATACCATGCTTGTAAATCTTCAACTTGATAATTAGCAATATCAGAAGGCCAGCCAATAACAGGGTTTTTATAAGGGCTATTAGAAAAAGCCATTGCCATAAAAAATTCTTGGGTTTTTGAGCGAGGCTTATCATCTGTCCGCATTCTGCGTTCTTCAGTAACCACCTCTAACTCTTTTTTTAATTCAGAAGCATCTAAATCTAAATTTCTCATACGATCAGCTTCTAACTCAAAACTGACTTCTAAACGTGATTTTTCCATAGTCTGAAAATACGCCGTATAATCACGCCCAGTAAATGCATTCTCATTCCCTCCATTTTCAGCGACAATTCGAGAAAACTCACCTGCAGGATATTTTTTTGTCCCTTTAAACATCATATGTTCAAGCATATGTGAAATCCCGGTAATACCACCGGGCTCATAACTTGATCCCACTTTATACCAAATTTGAGAAACAACCACAGGTGATCGATGATCCTCTTTCACCAAAACCTTTAAACCGTTGTTAAAAATACGCTGATGAACTTTAACACTTGAACTGTATGCACTGATTGGCAGACAAACCAAAGCAAACATTATTACCCTGAAAATCATAAATACTCCGTTTTATAAAATGATAGCGCTCGGACTATATCAAAAATGAATAGTTCATTGTATTCTATACACAACCCAAAGCGTTATGACATATAGATGACAATGACAAATAAACATTCGACACTTTCCTGGAAAAACTACCTTGAATTATGTAAACCCAAAGTAGTTGTACTTCTCGTTTTTACAGCCATTGTAGGCATGTTATTAGCCGTTCCAGGCATGCCACCTCTGGATCTTTTAATCTATGGTACTTTAGGTATAGGACTCGCGTCATCATCAGCTGCTGCAATTAATCATTTCATTGACCAAAAAGCAGATGCAAAAATGGCTAGAACTTATAACAGGCCCTTACCCACAGGTGATCTTAACTCCCGTAATGTGCTTGTTTTTGCTGCAATTATAGGATTAATTGCAATGCTTATTCTGATTATTTTTGTTAATACTTTAACGGCTGTTTTAACATTCCTGTCTTTAATAGGGTATGCCGTTATTTATACCATCTATCTCAAACACATGACCCCTCTGAATATTGTGATTGGAGGTGCCGCTGGTGCAGCTCCTCCCGTCTTAGGTTGGTGCGCAATAACCGGAGAGGTTCATCCTCATGCTTTATTACTTTTCCTCATTATTTTTGTTTGGACCCCTCCTCATTTTTGGGCACTAGCCATAGCCAAACGTGAAGAATATGCTAATGCAGGCATTCCGATGTTGCCAGTAACACATGGCCCCGAGTTTACTCGATTACAAATATTACTTTATACCGTATTATTACTCATCGTTACTCTACTACCTTATTTAACAGGTATGAGTGGGTTAATTTATCTAGGTACAGCTGTCATATTAGGTCTCGGGTTTATTTATTATGCTATTAAAATGATGCGTAATACAGACGATAAAACAGCTATGAAAACATTCTTTTATTCAATTAATTATCTGATGCTAATGTTTGCAGCACTTTTAGTTGACCATTACTTTCTATTATCTTTTTCATCATGAGTGAACAACAAGAACACCCTTTTTCAGAGTTTGTAAAAATACTTGGAAAAGGTAAAAAAGGTTCACGCCCACTAACTCAAGACGAAGCATACAGAGCAATGTCAATGATATTAGCAGACCAGGTTGAAGCAATCCAACTTGGGGCTTTTTTAATGTTAATGCGAGTTAAAGAAGAGACACCTGAAGAATTGGCAGGCTTTGTAAAAGCGGCTCGAGAATCATTCAAAATTCCGCCACATAGCATACAAGTCGATTTAGACTGGTCATCTTATGCTGGAAAGCGTAGACACCTGCCCTGGTTTTTACTTTCAACTCTGTTACTAGCAGAAAATGGCGTGAGTATTTTTATGCATGGTGCCGGAGGGCATACTGAAGGTCGTATCTATACACAAAATGTACTGAAATACTTAGGGCATCAATGTGCAAATAGCATGGAAGAGTCTCTATCGCAAATTGAACGAAACAACTTTAGCTACCTATCTTTGGAACACTTTTGCCCAAAATTGTATGAGATGATTAACCTTCGTCCATTAATGGGTTTACGCTCTCCTGTACATACCCTCGTCAGATTACTGAACCCTTTTGCAGCTTCACATGCGATTCAAGGAATATTTCACCCGAGCTATAGACAAGTCCATCAAAAAGCAGCTTTGTTATTAAATCAATCCAGTATGGCTGTATTAAAAGGTGAGGGAGGCGAAACAGAAAGAAACCCCGATATGGATTGTCTGGTGCAATCAGTCCAGGACAATGAACTACACGAAGAACAATGGCCCGCACTTTTTGCACGCCGTCACGTAAAGCCAGATCACCTGGACCCAGAACAGCTTGCACAATTATGGAAAGGTGAAATAACTGATGAATTTGCTGAAGCCACTATCATTGGCACTGCCGCTATTGCCTTAAAGTTAATAGGTAAAGCCAATACACAAGAAAAAGCACATGAATTAGCGACTAGTTATTGGTTAAATCGATCTACTCTTAATATATGAATGAAATCAACAAAGAAGAACCGTCTGAAATAATTTGTGAATGTACGGGAACGACTAAAGAAAAAATAGTCTCTCTAATCAAAAAAAAAGCTGATCTAGAAAAAATCTCAAGTGCAACTGGCGCAAATACAGGCTGTGGCTCTTGTGATGTTGATATTATGAACTTGATTGATGAGCATGGCGAACAAGACTAGCATCATACTCAGTGGTCAGTTATCTTAAATACAAAAAAAACAGCTGTTTGTTTATAGCCACCTTAATAATTTTCACATAAATAAACACTCTAAATACTATTTAACATCGTATTCATAGTGTTAAACAGTAGATAAACATCCTTGTTTATTATTCGCCCTGAATTAAATATTTTCATTATTCGAAGCTTACTGAGCCCACATTAGCAGAATTACCTTTACCAATAGCAATCGCAGCATTTCCTTTGTTTAGTGATTTATTCAAAACAATACTTTTGTTAACTTTTGAATCTCTAATCGATACAGAACCAACATTAGCTACATTACCCTTGCCAATTGCAATCGCAGCATTTCCTTTATTTAAAGATTTATTAAGAATTATACTTTTGTTTATTTTTGAACCTTTGACTGATACAGAACCTACATTAGCTGCATTTCCTTTACCAATGGCTATTGCTGCATTTCCTTTATTTAGTGACTTATTTAAAATAATGCTTTTATTCACTTTAGAATCCGCCATTGCGTTAAATGAAAGAACAGATGCGATTGCGAATACTGCGACTGATGTTAAAGTTTTCATGATATTGACCTTTAGTTGTTTAAGAAAAAATGTTTTTTAAAACATGAGTCTATAATACAAATCTGATCAATATAAAGATGTGAGGAGATTACCTGGGGTTTGTGATTTATTCACTCAGTTTAAGGTTCAACTAGCTTCTTTTAAGTTAAATATTGTAGACGCAAATTTGCCCTACTTTTGTAGTGACGTAGCATGTTACGTCACTACGCCCTATAAATTGTAGGCAAAGCTTCCGCTCCTGCTTATTCACAGGGATGTGGTGAATGGAAATATGCAGGAGCATTTATTTGCCTTTGCTACGACTGCCAGGGAAGGTAGAAGTGCAGTAAGATTGCCCGGAGCAATCACTGTCTTCCCTGTAGGCAAAAAAAAACCCGATCTCAAAGAGATCGGGTTTTTTAAATAAAAGCTTGGCAATTCCCTACTTTCGCATAGCAACCTGCTACACTATCATCGGCGCTAAACGGTTTCACTTCCGAGTTCGAGATGGGATCGGGTGGTTCACGCTCGCTATGTTCACCAAGCAAACTGGTGTAGTTGGTTTTTTCCAACTGTTAAATCAAGGCCTAAACCTTAATTCAGAAATCTGTAATATTATATTCTCGCTCAGTTACAAGCTTAATGTCGCTGTGTTAAGTTTTATTCTTAACGTCACTAACATCCCAAACTGATTGGGTGTTATATGGTCAAGCCTCACGGGCAATTAGTACAAGTTAGCTTCACACATTACT
>ENA-ORXI01000098-ORXI01000098.1-sediment-metagenome-genome-assembly--contig:-NODE-98-length-62223-cov-25.369984_pt1 | contig 62223 bp, 29 predicted proteins | sample MGYA00237861_ERZ511468 | MGnify/ENA primary metagenome ERZ511468 (study PRJEB26299, sample SAMN06266213) | sediment metagenome | isolation source: Hudson Canyon methane seep mesocosm | place: USA:Hudson...
ATATTTCCGTTGGCAAATAATTGCACATCTGCAGCACTAATTTCTACATCCGAATCGCCATTATCCAGAATCGCGCCCGCCTGTGAATTCACATCCACTTCTGTCGTGGTACGAACATGACTCAAACGAATATTACCGTACGCATCTATATCAACAAAACCATCCGTAGCATCGACATAAGAGCCGTCGGCCATTGTAATAGTGCCATCACCGTTAACATCAGCATCTGCAGCTAAAGTAACGGTTGCATTACCTGACTCACTATCAATAAAGCCATCTTTAGTAAAACTAATATTTTGGCCGGCAAGTAAAGTCACATCCCCACCCAAACTAATAATACCTGCATTAACAACAATATCTCTCGCAGCATCCAATAAAATATTGCCGCTATTACTATCGATAATAGCATTAACAACAATATCTTCAGAAGCATCCAAAGAAATCGAGCCACCACTACTGATGATAGTTTCATTCACTGTCATGATACTAAAGGCAGAGAGGTCAATGGTATCTCGCGCGAACACTCCAGCCATATCACTGACATTACCAATTTGGAAATCACCCGTGTTATCTAGCCAGATTCCACCATTAACAACTTCAGCTTCCAGACGCATAATGGTTGTATCAAACGCATTAACATCAGTACCTACTCCAAACCTAGCAATTAAGATTGCACTTTTTGCATTAATATTGGCAACAGTATCATTTCGACGATCAACAATATTAGTTGCATCAATTGTAACGACACCATCGTTAGTACTTGCATCAATGACAACCACGCCATTATTAGACATTGAAGAGGATGATAAATCATCGCCTAATGCTGTAATCAGCCCTATATTAGCCAAACCATCAACGGCAAGAGTAATGTTACCGTCAGTTGAAGTAACTTCTCCAACATTGAGGTCACGTACACTATGAATAAAGGCATCTTCGTTAATCAGAGCATTAAGATTACCCTCATCGATCTTGACATCAATAAAATTAGTGGCAGTACCTACATCGCCGGTCAATGTTTCTAAATAAACATTACCTGTTATGGGGGCAGTCACATTACCTGTGAAGATATTAACGTTGGCATTATTATAAAAATCTAAAATATCGCTCTGTGCGACTAAGTTTACTAGAACACCTGCAGAGATTTCACCCAAATATAGGTCGCCTTCTGCCACATTAATATTCACTTCACCACCAGCATTCACGCTGAAAGCGATTAAATCATTAATCGGTAATGCCTTAATGCTAGTCACACCATCATTGAAGTCTGAAGCAATAGAAAGGTCAGCAGACACTTGCTGCAAATTGACATCACCCAACACATTAACACTGAGTTTACTCGTGGGTGATAGTTGAATTCGTAATGCAGTAGTATGATCAATTGATTCAATTGAAGTCCCTGCGCTCATGATTAAATCACCAAAGGTACTAAGCGCCGCTTCACTACCCGTACCCAAATCAAAGATACCTCCTGCCGCTTTTAAGCGTATATCACCATCAACCTTGACATGATCAACTAAGAAGTCCCCTGTCGTCTCGACAATAACAGTATCGCCAGCATCAATAGATAATGATGATGCGGCTTCGACATCTAGGTCATCAAATACTTGTATGATTAAAGTTGAACCATCCCAACTAATAACGTCTTCACTTGTTGCTGCTGCTAACACTTGCTTCTCTGCATTGCTTAAAGCAGACCACCCTCCTGATAAGTTTATCGTCTCAAGCCCCGATACTTTACCTATTCCACCCGAAGTTCCCCCTGCAATTAAGGTCACAGAACCAGCAACAATATTAGATTTCTCTACTATTGATACAATCGGGTCTGGTGCTCCAGCAAGGAACTCAGTACTTGGATATAAGAGGCGCATCAACCCTGGAGAGACGGGGTATTCCATAGAATCTAACCCGAATTCCCCATTATCAAATGCAATTTTTTGTTCCGCAGATAGATCTGCGCGAGTATACGTTTTCACTTCATCACTGGGTCTAAACAATTCAACAATGCCATCTAAGATATCGCCATCAGTTGTTGTAAGATGAACATTACCCGCAGTTGAGTGAATTGCCGCCGTAGACTCAAATGAATTAGCTTGAACCAGTTTAAGATCGCCTATTGTTTCAAGAATTACAACATCATCCGCAGATTGCGCCGCAAGACCTCCCGTGTCATCTTTACCATCAATGTCACTGTTAATATTAATCGACAAATCAACGTGTCCGATTGCGCCTGATGTTGCATAAAGCTCTATCTGTTCGCCGGTAATAATTGAGCTATCATTTTCTGCTCTAATACCATTCGGTGCGTGTAGCGTTACGTTGCCCAGCTTGGAATCAACTGTACCAATTTCAAGAATGCTAGTTGTATTATCCAGTGAAATCGCATTAACGCGGATATCCCCCGCTGCTGCTACATTTAATGGACCTTTATCACCTTCTACGTTGACTCTAACAATATCATTGCGATCCAATACCTCTACGAAATTCATTGGAACAGCTAAAGTACCAAACCAAGACGCTACATGAGAGTGGCCTTGATAAACGGCTAAAGGGTCAGGTTCTGGGTATCTAGCTTGATCATTAGGGTCCCCTAAACCTGCACTAATAGTGGGAGTACCTCCATAAATAGCTACTTTATCGGCCGACGTTACCGAACCGTATGCTGAAGTAAGGTTAGTTATTCCGATTGGGTTACCATCCACATCGGTGGGAGATTCTATATCACCTTCCAGAAATATATTACCTACTGAAAAGATATCAATTCTAGGATTCTCTACACTCTGAATAAAGTCAATCGAAATCGGATAGTCCGCTTTAAGCGTATGGGTATAAACATCTTTAAGACCCAATACTTCCTTAATTCGGGTATGAATGGTTTTTTTCTGCAACCACCCGCCCCCTCTGACCCAGGTATCACCATCAACAACCTTATTGGCAAAACTGCTTCTATATTGATCCAGTTCCGGCCGGTTAATACCTATATCGTCATCAGGGTCCCGCGAACCGACATAAGCACTATCTAGCTCCCAGCTATCTGTATCATTATAATCTTGACTTGGAAGGTACAGATTTGCATTATCAATCCCTATATATTTATACCAAGTTCCCCCATCATTAGTAGTCACATGAGTTACATTCTTATGCCCGGCAATATTAGTATCTCTTTGTTCTTCATAATTGACCGTATAAGCCGTACCCTCAGCATAAGAAGGAGCGCCATCAGTTCCTGAAACTTCTAGAGTCTCAGATTCTAGCAAAGGTTGCTTATCTGTGTATTTTGTATCTTTCCATTTATAACTGCTATCTGCCACCAACCAATCAGCAAAGGCATTATCACCAAACAGGTTAAAACTTTTCTTTTCATATTTGGTAATGGTCGTCTGAACTTTATCCTGACCTTCAACCCAGACATATTGTAAGTCATCTCGTGTTTCATAAGATGTGCTCAAGCCATCAATTGCTTCGTCACCGCCAATCTGACTATAAACGATTCTTGAAGCAACACCATCATCACCCAGCGGCGCTGTACCTACACTATTGAATTTAGTAGAATCATTCGCTTCAAAAGTATTCGGATCAATCGTAGTAACTTCCCATACCGTATCATCAAAATAGTCCTGTTCTGGTAATAATAGATCATCAGTAGCTCCTTTATAAAGATAGACTGTGCTGAGATGCCTGACCTGAGTCGTATTGTGTTGGACATTGACCACGCTATTAAGCGATACCAATGAACCCTGAGATACCGTATGCGTAATGCCATCGCCTTCACCATCCAGTACATACTCATCTTTCTGTAAACGACCGCTATCGATAATAGTAATCTTACCAACACGATAAGTAGTGGTATCAATTCGTTGTAGTACTAATTCATAATTACTATAATTATCAATATTAACACTGGTATAACCATTAGCCACTTTAAGTCGGCCGTTACCCGTACTTAATACTTGTCCAGCAAGAATAATCCTACCACCCTCAGGCACAATATCTTCTACCACAATCGCGCCTTTTCCTTCTGCCGCGCTCGGGTCAAAATAGCCATCCACTGGCACATCATCACCAAAGCTGATGCCATTAAGCACCTTGCCTTTGCTATCGGTAAAGTTCACTGTTTTCGTACCAGGGTTAAAACTGGAATCAATCGTCAATTCAATGCTATCAACACCACTCTGAATAAGGCCATTGATATTCAAGAAACGTGCAGTGACCGTAATTTGACCTTGCGCCAAAATTCGAGATTCACTGCGGTTGATCGCGTTATCCAATTCATTTAGTGTAGTATCAAGTGGTGTTTCACTGTTAACACCATATTCAACATGTCCCAATGGTGCATCCGGAAGATCAATGTTGAATAAATTTTTGAAAAGGTCGACTAATTCCTGAGAAAATGCACCTGCTGCTTTACTCTGACTAACGGCTTGTGCTCGCTGCTTATCATAATCAAGGTACTGACGTGGGTCTTGGTTAGTATGGAACCAACCATCACTATTTAAGGTGAAATCCTTGGCTGCTGTGATAAATATTTCCCCAGCCCGAAGTTCGCCAGAAACAATAATACTGCCCTCGATATTATTAATAGTCAGGCTGCCATTCTCATTTATCACATCACCGACAACATAAATATCCTGATCAATCTTAGGGAAGGTAAGTTCACCTAAGTCATACTTACTGGTAGGAAATGAATCTTGTACGATAGTTATCGCTGGCGGCGTAGTGTCATCAGAATTTGTCAACTTGGCAATATTAAAATACACATTACCGGGCTTAAATACTGTATATACACCATCAATAATTTCCACCCGCTTGTTATCGCGAATAATGGCATCGTTAACACTCATAGTAAACGGCGATTGATTGAAAATATCAATTTTTGCGCCTGCATGAGCAATAATTCGATTACTGTTTACCAATGTTTGGTATGCAACACGTGCTGGACTCTCTGCATCAGAGGCAACCCCATCACGTTCAATAAACACAGATCCTGGAGAAGCTTCAATACCAGGTAAATTTAGAAAAAGCGCATCCAGCTCTTTTTTGACCACTTGAAATTCATCACCATTCTCGTTAGTCTCTGTCCCAATCAAACCCAGTTCTGCCAAGCTTTCATCAATCTGATCCAACTGCACCTGATAACGAGTCATCGCCTCTGCATCCGTAGCATGGCTGGTCATCCACTCCAGTACTTGATCTCTCTGATCTAGTAATAGATTACCTATATTGACATAAGTTAGTGTAGGAGCATCAAGCTCAACAGGCTTAATCACATAAAACTTACCAGTCAACTCGGTTTTGAAGTTAAGTGTTGCATCACTCTTATAAACGGTGAGTTCAGCTTCTTGCTCTGACGTTAATGAAGAGCCCAGCGATGTCCAACGCGTTGTATTAGCATAATTTTCAAGTTCAAGAATAATCGAGTCACTCGCATCATCAGTCTGTGGTCTGTATTGGTAGAAATCACCCACAACACCATTGCCTAAAGCTCCACTTACCGTTTCAATGACAGTACCAGTGGAAACACCAAAACTAATAGCGCTCAAGTCAAGGCTTGCATACTCATATTTGAGTCCTGCATCCAAACCTAAGTCTATCAATTCTGCTTCAGTCAGCCTTCCAGTTACTTCATTATCTATACGTGAAGCATCAATCTGCGCTTCACCATTAACCGTCACAGGTAACACATGCACTAAGCTCTTGTTATTAAGTCCTGCTTCAATCAATGCTGTGCTGGCAATATTAACATTATTAGAAACAGTGTCATTCGCTCTATCAGGCACTTCCATACCATAAGGCACTAATGAAAGAGATAAAGCCAAGCCATCAGTTGTTGCTCTGCTACCGTCTGCCTCTCCTGCACCAATTCCTGCATTAGCACCTAGAGTGACATCTTGTAGAGATTTCAGTATTGATGTGCCATTAACATTAACCGTATTAATCTCGTCTATCGTTGCTGTCACCAATGGAACAACAATATTAGGCCCCATGGACGCAGCTAGAATCTCTGCGTTACCTGAGGATTCTAGATCATTAGTTACACCACCAATACGCCCGGCATAAACATAGATATCACTACCCTTAATAGTCGAGTTGGTAATGTTTACTGTATTGGTCACATTATTATCTGCATTCACATCCGCTTTGGCAACACCACTTAAAGCCGAAGCCGCAAACAAATTATTACTAGGCCGTAGCTGGGAGTTACTCATAGTCTCCAGATGAACTTCTCCGGACTTATTCTCAAACTGTACATCTGTAACATTAATTTGCGAGTCAGGGTTAGCAATAATAGCGGATAAAGCCGCTGAGAGACTAAAGGCTGAAACACTTTCAATACGAACACTGTCTAAAGCCGTCATGCTGTTACTGGCTTCAACCTCAAACACGCCTTTATTTGAATTGCTACCTTCTACCGTCAGAACGGTGCCATTAAAATCAATATGTGCATCAGAATTAATCAAAGTACGGCTTTCCAAAATACTTAATGCAATACCTCCAGCCGAACCTGCATCTAAGTTATGCTCTCCTGCATCCGATACTTTAGATTTAGATAAACTATTAACTGCAATAATTCTTATTGAGTCCGATGTAACTGTCGCGGTACCCATTTCAATATTTGCTTTGCTATTAATCGTGTTATTTGCACTACCACCCGCACCTGCCGCCAAACCGAAAGCAACAGTATCTGCTTGTGAATCAACATCTTGAGTATTAGCTGATCGAATTGCAAAGCTATCCACCACAATAATTGAGGAATCACCGACTTTAGCCACCGCCGCAGTGTTATCGTTTATACTTGAAAGTGCTCCAGCAATCCCAACGACACCTAAGCTGGCTGCTACGCTATCAGAAAAGAGATCATCATTGCTTTGCGCGGTGATCACCAATGACTCCGCAGTCACAATCGTGTTATCGCCTAGTCTTGCTTGTACGTCATTGACTCCAGCCGTTCCAACCGAAACATCAGCAGTCATACCACCCACAGCAACCAAACCAACCGTCCCTCCTAGCGCGTCTGCGCGAGCAAAGTTTTGAGCCGTTGCATTAACAGTGACATCACCACTTGCAACTAGCGTTGCTCCGTCAATAAACGCATCGACTGTTGTGCGAATGGCTGCATTAGCGAGATTGACATTGATCGCCAGCAGCCCCCCCGCAATACCTACCGCTCTAGTTACCGGAATTTCTGTTGTTGAATTAGCCAATACAGCGACATCCGGTGCATTAATCGTTGCATCTTCAATACGGGCTTGTAGGGTACTAGCGATGGTGTTGTTAACTTGCCCCACACCTGCTGCCGCACCATAACCTATTGCAACACTGACCGCACTGGAATCACCATGTATATAAGCATCTTCTACAGCCTGTACTGAAACACCATTAGTGAGTCCCGCTTCGCGAGGTAGAGAGCCTAGAGCAGTTACATTGATTGCTCCAGTAATATTAGCCTGAACATTATTCTGTATGCTACTGTTAATATCTACACCGACACCACTACCAGCTACCAGTCCACCTGATACTGCAGCACCGACTGCATCTACATTTTCAATACGGGCCTTGTCTACATTCGCCAAAATCGATAAATGCCCGCCAACAGAGATGCTATCAGCGCCATCGCCACTAACATAGGCCTGTACATCGTTAGCAATCACATTGTCTACCAGCGTTACTGCTACTGCAACCGCACCACCAATACCTCCTGCAATTGCGACAGCACCGGCAATCGCACTAGCCTCTTCAACCCTACTATCAGCAACAGAACTAATGCTAAAATCAGCCATTGCCATCGCACTACTGTCTGCCATGAAGCCATGTACCTTTGTACCTAGCTCATTCACTAGAGAAACACCTGCTCCTGCAACGGAAACCGCAACCAGCCCACCAGAGATAGCGACTGACCCTGCAAATGCGGTGGCACTAATAGTTTCATCAGCACCGGCTGTAATATCAATATTACCCGCCGAGAATATAATTGAATCCGTCACTTTGGCAACAACTTCATTACTCAAGCCCGAACCTAGAGAGCGCCATAATTCATTACTAGCATAGTCCTGTGACCCAGGAGAAAGGTTCAAAAGTAAGGTATTTTCGGGCTCTGCACCGACATATTCAAAAATTTCACCGCTAGTTAGTCGAACACGGTCGCCTTGATGAATTTCAGCTGAGGTATTACTTTGGCTATGATCAAAAGCCAACGAGCCGATCAGATTACGGGCAAATGATGCGCCCACCGATCCGGCCACACCTACCGTACCTCCAGCAACTGCACCTGACGCTGCACCAACCACTGCATTAATGGCTGCGGTACTTTGTGCATCAACAATCACATTACCTGTGATTGGTGTAATGCGAGTCCATAAATCAGTATTCAGATAATTTTGATCCGATAAATTGACAGTATTAAGTGCCCAACTGGCAGAGCTGTAATTTTCAGTACTCAAGTTACGAGTTACTCGCTCCCAGTTACCAGTAACAGTAAAATTTTCAATACTTAAATTACGATCTACTCCAGCAATATCCGTCCCTTTATATTGATAGAAAGTATCAGCAATACCACCCGCTGTATGAGTATCACGCACCAAAATAATTTGACCATTCAGTAAATCAATATTGGTTGATGTACTGGTGTATTGGTAATTTTCACCATTAAAACGATAGACCAATGATCCATCCCTTACTGTATCGCCTACCGCTAGTGCTTGAGAAGTAGAGTTTGTACTGACATAGTTTGTTGGGCTATTTGCACCTATATACTGGTAACTATCACCTGCTGTAGCACTATTAAATAGACCAGAAGAACCTTCCACTAATTGAATTCGTTGTCCATTTTCTAAATTATTCACTGTGCCATTAGACAAAAAGTCATAAGGCAATGCGGTAACCACTTGGCTATTATCAATATAAGCTTTAACACTATTATTAATAATATTAGTGGCATCCGCACCAGCACCGCTCAGTGCAACGCCTACGATCCCGCCCACAGCCAGTGACAGTGATGCGGCAATTGCATTAACTTCGATAGTTGCGTCTTCTATAGCTTCAATACTGACATCACCATTGCTAGCAAGCACTTCCTGATCTGCATTTTCGATATAGGCCCAGACATTATTAGAAATGGTATTTTCTGCCAAGGTCACGCCAATGGAGATTGATACACCAACCACACCACCAAAACCAGCAGCCAAAGACACTGCTGCACCGGTTGCGGTAATGGTTGAGGTGTCCTCTGCCAATAAAGACACAGTTTCGGCACTGATGCCATCACTACCATCTCCATTGATAAATGCCTTAACATCGGTAGCAATAAGATTCGTTGTTTCCACGCCTGAACCACTGAGGCCGACACCTGCCGTGCCGCCACCTGCAATCGCCGCGGAAGCCGCCAAAACAAAGGCATCAATTTTAGCGGTGTCTATTGCATCCAGTGTTAATGCGCCTGTTGATTCAATACTGGAATCAAGGATATAAGCTTGTATCTGAGCCGGTTGCTCAGTACCATCCTGAGTAAATCCGATATTATTATGTGCAATGGATACTCCAATTGAAGCGCCCACACCAGCTGTACCCCCTGCTCCTATTGCCACCGAAGCCGCTACTACGCCGGAAATAATGGTAGATGCGTTTTCTGCGTCTAAATCAATATGAACTGCATTGTCAATATTGCTGTTTGCGATATAGGCATTCGTTTTGCTTAGAATCACGTTATTGGCTACCGCACCCGCCCCGCTTAAAGCAATACCAGCAGTGCCACCAAAGCCAGCTGCAACAGAAGCTGCAGCTACTCTGGCAGTTATGCTACCGTCTGCTAATTCCCACAATTCGGTATCAGAATAATCTGTCGTGCCCAGGTTAATTTGATTGGGCAATGAAACAAGCACCCATCCAGCACCATAACCAATAGAACTCAGGTCAAAATCTTCTGATTCTTTCTGATCTTCTGCATCTGTACCAATATATTGATAAACATTACCATTACGTTTTACCGTATCACCCTCATAAAGAGTCTGATCATTAGGCACATCACCTGATTTGGAAATGTAGTCAGGCACAAAGCCTCGGTACCGGTAAATTCGACCTTCTTGTCCACCATTATTATAGTTAGCCAAGACTTTAACTGTGGTACCAGCAGCAAGATTATTCTGTGTTCCGCCAGACGTATTATATTCAGCATCATCGGTATTACCGCCTTCGACATTGGCATCTAATACAATATTTCCAGTGGCATTGACGCTGTCCATATCACGGATAAAAGCCTCAACTTCATTGCTGATTTCGTTATAAGCAATGGCAATACCCACAGACAAAGATACACCTGCAGTACCCCCAGCTGATCCTGCAATTGATACTGCAAGAGCATCCGCAGTAATCGTGGCGTCATCAAATGCTGTCAGAATAACATTCTGAGCAGATAAACTATTGCTTCCATCACCATCTACAAAGGCTTTAACCAGTGTACGAATTCTGTTTTCAGTACTGACGCCAGAGCCACTCAAAGCGATACCGGCAGTCCCACCACCACCGATGGCAATAGAACCGGCGAAAGTTAAGGCATCGATGGTTTCTTCTGCAATGGCATCAAGAGTTACATCACCGCTGTTGGCAGTGACATCAGAATTGAGGATATAGGCTTGAACTTGAGCCGCATCAGCGATATCTTGTGGCAATTGTAATTGCCATAGTTCGGTATCGGCAAAATCAATTTCATTGGTGCCTACGAATACCCAATCGCCATCAGCATCCTTGAAATTCGCATCCGTAACACTATTCAAACTAACACCGCCACCAGTATAACGATATAACCCGCCACTGCTCGGTGCATACACCACATCATCTTTAGCTATCGTCGCAACATCGCCGACGCTGTATTGATAACGGGTAACATCATCACCTAAGTACTCATAGACATCACCATCACGAGCGCCACCGGTAACCTGCACTTGATTACCATTATTTAATACTCTCAAATCTTCCTGACTAGTGAAATGACCAGATAAATTGGCATCAAATGCATTATCGCGGGGATTCCAGCCAATAAAATTTCGTGCGATAGAAACACCGACCGAGGCGCCAACCCCTGCAGTGCCGCCAACGCCAACTGCTGCAGTAGCAGCCGCTACAATCGCACTGATCGCCGAGGTGCTGGTGGCATCCAAATCAACATTACCCGAACTAAATAAAACACTATCTGATACATAAGCATTGGTTTTAGTCAGAATAACATTTTGCGCAAATGCACCTGCACCACTAACAGCTATCCCGGCATCTCCACCACCACCGATAGCAACTGACGCTGCCGCTGAAATAGCAGAGATTATCGAATCATCAATCGCTTGAATCGAAACAGTTCCTGCGGGTGTCTCCGAGCTTCCAACCGATTCATCTGCAATATAAGCCGCAATATCATTACTGATCTGGTTTTCTGCAATGGATACGCCAATTGATACCGCTACACCGGCAGTACCACCAAATGCAGCAGCGATAGAGGCTGCTGCCGCGACAGCATCAATACTGGAAAGATCGTCAGCAAACAGACTAACTTGCGAACCTGCAACCCCCCCATTAACATCCACTGTCAGACCATTATCATCATTACCATCAATAAAGGTCTTAACATCGGTGGCAATTTTATTAAAGCTGATAACGCCAGCGCCACTAATGCCTACGCCCGTCGTTCCGCCACCTGCAACAGCGGCAGACCCAGCTAATACAACAGCATCAATTTTAGTTGTGGAAACGGCATCTAATGTAATGTCACCATCAGCCTTAACTTTTGATTCACTAATATAAGCCTGAATTTGTGCCGGCATGAGAGTATTACCTTCCCAGCCAATATGATTCTGGGCATAAGAAATACCAATCGATGCACCTACACCATTAGTCCCGCCGCCACTAATAGCAACAGAAGCGGCCGCAACTAGTGCAGCAATGGATGAATCATTATGAGCATCCAGATCAACAATTCCGCTACTTTGAATATCGCTGTTAGCAATAAAAGCATTAGTTTTGGTATAGACTTTGTTCAATGACACCGCACCTGCACCACTAATAGCCACACCGGTAGTACCACCAAAAGATGCACCTATGGAAGCTGCACCCGTACGGGCACTGATAGTGGCATCAGCCAACATCCACGATTTGCTATCGCTATAATCTTGTGTACTTAGATTGCGTGAATCAAGATTGACCGCTTGCCACAAAGAGCCATCACTAAAATCAGTTCCTCCCGTACCTAGATAGAGACTATCTTCTTCGCCAAGATAGCGATAAACGGTTGATTCTACCTGTACTGTGTTGCCTGTATGTAGCAATACCGCATCTTCTTCTTTTTCCTCACTTGCAGTATTAGAACCATCACCTACTATTCCATTAAAGCCATCACCATCAAAATCAGCAATTCCACCTTCTATAAGGTAATCTGCCACCGCACCTCGGTATTCATAGATACGACCAACCTTACCACCGTCAGTATATCCATCTAATATTTCTACCCGCTCTCCAACACTAACGGTTTGACTTCCACTTCCTGTTGTATAAGTCGGCGCATCGATTGCAGCTGCCAGCACCCGAGCATCAACAGTCACATCACCGCTATCAACAATATTAGCATCAGCAATAAAGGCTTCAATTTCATTGCTCACTTCATTGAGAGACACCGCAAGCCCGATAGATATACCAACACCTGTCGTACCACCAAAGCCTGCTGCAATGGAGGCAGCACCCGCATCAGCGTTTATACTTGCACTATCATGAGCCGTTAAACTGAGACTATCCGCTTTAATATGATCTGAACCATCAATAAAGCCTTTAACAAAAGATCTGATTCTATTTTCAGTTAAAACGCCTGCCACACTGACAGCAACACCCGTGGTACCTCCACCACCGACTGCGACAGCACCCGCTAATGCGATAGCATCTATTGTTTCGGTACCGAGCGCATCAATGGTAACAGCGCCTGTGGTTTCTATTTCGCTGTTCTTAATATATGCCTGCACTTCTGCAGCATCCGCTATATTCGTACCCAGCACTTGTTTCCAGTTTAAACGATCAGAAAAATCTATATCATTCGAGCCACGGTAAATCCAGTTGCCTGTTTCTGCATCATCTTCATAATCTTGACTAAGGTTAGCAGTCGTATTAACACTACCGTTATATTCGTATATACCACCCGTTGTAGGTACATAAACCAAATCACCTTTTGTGGCAGTCGCACCCGTACCCGCGATATGGTTAAAGCGAGTAACATCCTCTCCCACATATTCATAAACTTCGCCGTTACGGGCTCCACCTTGTACTTGTATTTTATTTCCGGTAGTCAGCGTACCTAGCGTATCAGCAGAGCTAAAATTGTTTGAGTCTGAAATATCAAATGCTACATCGCCTGGGTTCCAACCTACAAAATTTCGAACTACAGAAACACCAATAGCCGCACCGACACCTGTTTTACCCGATGCCCCAATACCCATTGCGGCAGCGGCAACCGTTGCATTAATAGTCGAGTCATTAGTCGCATTGATATCAACAAAAGTTAAAACATTGGATGTACCTGCATCGCCCAAATGACTATCTTCAACATAAGCATTCACATCAGTCAGGATGACATTAGTTGCCACCGCACCACCGCCAGAAAGACCGGCAGAGGTACCTGATCCTGCGGCTACTGCCACTGAAGCTGCTGCTGCTAGCACTTTAATCGTGCCTGTTTCGCTAGCAGTAATAGTGATACCACCATCAACATCAACCAACTTAGCGCCATCAATAAAGGCTGCAACTTCGTTATCGACTGTATTAAATGCTAGCGATAAGCCTATTGACAAGGCGCCTGATTTATCACCAGAGAACGATGCGGCTAATGAAGCAGCAAGGGCTTCAGCATTAATATTTGAATTATCAGTGGCAGTCAAAGTCAGATCACCACGACCAACAATTATCTCGGAAGCTCCTCCATAAGTATCACTATATTGAGCATAACTTTTTACATCTGTCGCAATCTCATTTTCCGCAAACACACCGCTACCCGATAATGCACCTGCTTTTTTCGCAGAAGCTGAAACGGCTACGGATGCTGCTTGTACGACAGCAACTATACTTGCATCTGAATCTGCCAGCACATCAACGATGCCAGCTGCAGTTATTTCAGAATCTTCAATAAAAGCGAGTACATCCAATGGAATCGTATCGGGTGCATCGACTGATTCCCATCGCGTATCGTCAGCATAATTCTCGGTACCAATATCGACTAAGCCTTCTGCAAGAAGGTATTTATACAATGCACCGCCCTTACCACCGCCTTTGTAATCATCAGAAACTCTAACAATATCATCAGTTTTCAGCGTTTGCTGATTTTTAATCTGAGTCCAGCCATTAGCAAGTAAATACGCCTGTGTATGTGCAGAAAAATCAAAATCAGCAAGATCAACACCAGCATACTGATAAATTTCACCGTCTCTATTTGCATCAAAATCATCAGTCAGCCTAACTCGATCACCCTCTGTCACCACATCCGGTATCTGGTTAGAAGTGAACTCAAAGGCATCAGTAGCAAAGCCATCTGTCGTGTAATTAAAACCTTCGTCAAAGCCAATAAAATTACGTGCTACCGAAATACCAATGGAAGCAGCCAATGCTTCGCCCGTTCCTACAGAAACTGAGACCGAAAGTGCACGTATAGTTGCATTAATAATGGACGTGTTATCTACATCAATAATGATATTTCCTACACCAGCACCCAGAGCTGTCACGGCACTGCGTATAATATCAGCATTGACATGTCCACCAATGACATTAGTCGCAATGGCGCCACCGCCACTAAATGACTTGGCACCCTGGGACGCGCTAACAGCTACTGATATTGATGATGCACTGGCAATCGCATTTATCGTTGCTATTTCCTGAGCACTAAGGTTGACATTACCATTAAGCGCTTGCACTTGAGCTGCATCGCGAATAAAAGCGTCAACCGTATTCTTAATTTCATTTCTAGCAATCGCCAGTCCTACAGAAACTGACAAGGCTTTTTTACCTACAGAGACTGACAATGAAGGTGCTGAAACATCCGCATCAATTGTAGATTCATCCATGCTCTGTAAATCAATATTCCCCTGTGTCACCACAATTGAACTAGAGTCATCAATAAAGGCATTCGCAACCGTATTGATTTTATTCATCGCGAGAATAGCACCCACACTAATCGCTTTTGAATCCCCTACCCCCGCTCTTATTGAGGTACTCCCCGTTAGAATCGTTGCATCAATATCAGCATTGGAATTTGCATCAATATCAATACCGCCACCAGCAAGTACTTCTGAATTAAGAATATAAGCCTTGACTGTAGCAGGGTTTGGATCACCTATATCCGTACCCAATAAAGCATCAACACTGTTGAATAAAAAGTTTTGTGAGTTCCAGCCTATGGTATTGAATGCTAAGGTGACACCCACCGACTCGCCATTAGAACGGGTATTACTTTCGATGACTGCATTGATAGTCGAGGTATTTTCAGCATCAATAATAAGCTGGGCTGAACCGGTAGTGGTCATATCGCTGTCATCAATATGAGCCTCAGCATTGCTAAGTACCACATTGGTAGCGACCACACCATTAATTGCTCTAGAGGTTCCTTTGCCGCTGATACTACCGCCATCAGAGGTTACCGTACTAGTATCAGTAGCAATAATGCTAGCGCTTTCAATCGCTCTAACAGTTAAAGTGTCATCTGATAACACGACTGCGCTGTTAATGTAACTATCGACAACACTGCGTACATCGTTGACAACAAAGATTACACCGGTTGCTGAAGAATCGGATGAGGAGACATTAAGGTTTAATTCATCAACAATTGTAGAATCAAGGATGGTGCTTATAGCTCCCGTAACTTCAACCCATAAATCGGTATTGCTGAAATCCTGCTCACTAAGAACCAATGCAGCATCATCTTCACCGACATATCGGTAGTCACTACCAACCGTGCCTCCGGCATTGCTACCATCAACCACACGTACCAAACTGCCTAGAGGAGTTTCTAATCGCGTCCAAGGAGAAAATTCATCCTCGTAACCCTGTTCGTCATCACTCAAATAGTCAGGTGTTACAGTCATATCAACTGAAACCGTGCTACCAGAATACTCATATCGAGCACCTGTTTCCAGTTTAACAATGTCGCCTGATTCCAAATCAAAAGTATCTGGAGTATCGCCGACTACATAATCAGAAGGCATAAAAACATCAAGTACTGCCGCTGGAATAATATCTAAAGCAGGAATTCCACCCGTCACAGAAACAGTGCCTTCATTACTCAGAAAATCGACTGGGTTTAGTTCTGTCCAGTCAGAGCCGTTAAAATTAATACTATCGTTAGAAAGATTCAGTTTGGCAACAAGCTCCCAGCCTGCATTATTTTCATAATCTTGTAACTCATTACTTAAATCAACACCTGTTATACCCGAAGTGATCTTTTTATAGCGTTCACCCGAATCAAGTTCAACTACTTGATCTACAGCAACATCTACCTCAATAGCTGATTCACTAAAACTAAAGCCCCCAGTACCAGTGAATAAAAAGATACTGCCTTCACGCCCACCAGTATGACCAGTGCCTACTCGTACTTTCTCAGCTGGATCTACATATTGAAGTCCTGATTTAGTGGTGTATTGGTAATCATTGATTAATGAATCAGCCAAATCAGCCAATGCACTGGCACCAAAATCATTAGTCACAGTTGACACAGCTTTTAACAAGGTATCAGCATTAATACTGGCAGTATCTTTAGCTTCAACCGTAACGGTACCGCCCACATCAATATCGGCATTGGCTAAATCATTAACAAGACCCTCATTTTCGATATAAGCCTTAGCACTGCTATTAACTTTATTGCTCGCCAAAACAGCACCAATACTGGAACCACTGGCACCTTTTAAGGCGGATGCCGCAGAAGTGGCATTATTATCTAGCGTTGCATTAATAGTGCTAGCCGCTTCGGCTAAAACACTTAAATTTGCATCCGCTTTAACCACCACATCTTTTAAGAAGGCTTCAACAGCACCTTGACCGGCGCCGTTAAAGGCATCAGAGATAATAGGGTCGCCAAGCAATGCATCAACTGTGTTGAACAAGATATTAGATGATTTCCAGCCCACCGAGTTAAAGGCAAGTACCACACCGATTGCTTCATCACCCGATTGCGTAGATCCTTTGGTAATGGCATCTAGGTTTGAGGTGTTATTCGCTTCAACTCTAATATTGCCGAGTCCACTGCCGCTATCATTGGCGGTTAATTCATTATCTTGAGACCAGGCTCTAGCTAGACTCTGTACCAAGTTGGTCGCAATCACACCATTCTTAGCACTGGATTCTCCCTCTCCCAAGGCACTGCCGCCCGATGAAATAACTGAACCATCTGTAATCGCTCTAATCGTGGCATTTTCTAATGCCAGAATATCAATATCACCATCTTTTGCCGTGACATCGGTATTGTCGATATAGGCTTCTACTTCAGCCCGTACATCATTAACAACAATCAAGCCACCCACTGCCTGAGAATTGGAATCTGAGATATTAAACCCTTGTGGAATCAGGTTGGTTTCGAATGTTTCTTTAAACAGGTCGAGATTGCTGTAGTCCAGCTCTTTAAGATCAGCACCTTCTAAACCAGCACCAAGGTACTGGTATATGCTCCCATCGTTACCCACACCGTCAGTCGTATCAGCGTTAAAACTATCGCTGAGCCTGATTCGATCACCAAACTGTAAATTAGATGAGGCAGGTAGTAGTGAATTACCCGTATCATAATCTACAGGAACAAGGTCATTAAGAGTTTCCTGAATGGCTGCAGCGCCGCCATCATTGGTAGTAATCGATGATGAAACGAGTTTAGTATTAGCATAGATACCGGTATTATCTTCGGCATTGACTCGAACATTTCCACCGGCGTCAATAGCTGTCTGCACACCATGGGCAAAAACTTTTTTCCAATTACCATAACCTACAGCGAAGATGTCTTCTCCACCACCGATAGCATATTTTTGTACGCTATCATCAAGGTTCAATATTGCAGTCTTACCTTGGTATTCATAGATACTGCCACCATGACTCACCCATTCACCTGTTTCGATCAATTGATTCCCTGCATCAGATGCATAGTCAATCGTCTCATACTCAATATAGGCTTTGGCTTCGCCGCTAACTTTGTTACTTGAAAGGATCGCACCCCAAGCTTTACCCTCTGCACCTTTAAGAGCCGATGCATTAGATTCTGCTGCATTACTAGTTGTTGCATTCGCTTGAACATTATTTAATGCTTCTAATTCAAATCTCGCATCTGCATCTATGATTGAATTCGTAATATAGGCATGAGCTCGAGCTGGATCTTCACCGTTAAATGCCTTAGAAATCAGTGGATCTCCTAAAATAGCATCAACTGCATTAAACAGAATGTTTTGCGGTTTCCAACCGACGCTGTTAAAGGCAAGACTAATCGCCTGAGCGGTATCTCCAGTCTGGGTTGAACTTTTTAGCGTGGCATCAAGCCATGCTGCATTTTCCGCAGTAATGCTAATATCCCCACCATTACCACTAGTAGTTTTAACGATGCTATCTTCAATATAAGCATCGGCACTGCTTAAGACTAGATTGGTTACGATTTGACCCGAACGAGCCACCGAGGTGCCGTTACCCAAAGCACTACCGCCAGAAGATGATACAGAGCTTTTTGCAATAGCACGGATAGAGGCATCTTCAATAGCTTCTATATCTATATTGCCATCAGCAAAAACAACTGCGTCTCTGATGTAAGCTTTCACTTCACCACGCACATCATTCATCACTACCATGCCGCCGTAAGCTTCGGAATTGGAATCTGTGATATTACCGATTTCAGGGAACAGGATGTCTTCGAAGTCTTGTTGACCTAAACGACTCCATTTACTACTATCACCGTAGTTTGTAGCACCAAGGCTTAATGTTTCACCATTGCCAACATATTCATAGATCCCTTCTTTTAATGGATTGCTGCTACCATCAATCAGACTGTTGCTATCAATATGATCTTGCGATAGCCATATTCTATCGCCTACAAGTCCAGCATTGAGCGTTTGTGTGCCGGACTCAGTCGTGTAGTCGTATTCATCCAGACCTAATAAACCTACGACACTCTTTAATGCATCAAGATTGTTAGTAGAGCTTGAAAGTACTTCTAGGTTTAATCGTGCTTCAATTCCTGCAGCCCGCAACAACTGCCATTGCGATGCATCAGTATAGTCTGCAACGGACAAATCAATCATTTCAGAGTCAGCACCTAGGAAACGATAATAAGCACCCGCTTCACCTTGTCCCTCAAATTTATCATCCAAAGTAACAATAGAACCAAATACTACCCCTGCATCACCGACCACCTTACTTTCAGAAAGTTCGTCATATACGCCTTCAACATAAACAGTAAAGTCTGGATCCGCGGCTAATATGTCTGCATCGCCTGCAGTATCACTGGCTGTGATACTAATATCTCCACCCACCTCAATATCTGGTGTGCCCGCTGTGAGTGTCAAACCACTGTTGTCGATAAAGGCTTTGGCTTCACTCGCAACCTTGTTGCCCACCAACAAGCCGCCTGAGGCTTGGCCGTTAGCGCCATATTTGGCTCTGACGGCAAAGTCTTTTTTCTTTTCGGAGATCGATGCACTACTAATATCCGCTTTGAGCTGAGCTTCTGAGACTGCATTTAACGTTAAGTCTCCCTCTGTTTTAACGATGGAGTCCAAAATAAACGCATTTGCTCGTACTGCATCTAACCCTCCGAAAACATCAATATCAAGGACTTGTCTCCAGCGCGTATCGTCTGTGTAGTCTTCTTCTAATAAATTAAGATCCTTACCTTCTTCAGTGGTTCCTTGCCATTCGTAGAGCTTGCCTTCTTCCCCGTTGCCGGAAGTAAGCTTACTAATATCATCTAGCTTTACGCTGTCACGAAATTCTAAATTTTGTGTGCCTGTTACCGTTGAGCTTAAATAATTAGGTGTACTTGCTTCGGCAATATGAGGTGCACCAATAATGGCATCAATACCCTGTGTTAATAAATCTTGTGCCTGCCAACCGATAGTATTAAATGCAATGGTAAACCCTAACGCTTTACCCCCTTTAACCGTACCGTGTGCCAAGGCATCAATGGTAGATTTGTTGTGTGCTTCTACATTGATATTGCCTGCTTCATTGGCTCCACCTGCGGCATCACTCGCAATAACTTCACTGCGGGTAATTTGGGCATCGGCTTGACTGAGTACTAGGTTATTAACAATAACGCCGGCCTTGCCATCACTCGGTGCCGAAACAACACTCGTGTCTTCGGCGACGATACCTGCTTGTTCTAATGCGCTAACGCTGATATTGCCATCTGTTGCGGTCACTTTGGCATCTGTAATATAGGCATCTACATCACTGCGTACGTCATTTCGTGAGACTAAGCCGCCTAGACCTTTACCTCCACTGCTATCATTAGCCAGTCCCGCTTCTTTTAGTAACGTGGCAGCAATCGATGTTGGAATAATATTGGTTTCGCTGAGTGGTTTCCACAGATCTCGATTGTTGTAATCTTGACCGCTACCAAGGTCATTGGATAGCTCGATAGGAGCTGCGATAACTTTTTCCCAATCAGCATTTGTAGCATAATGCTGGTTTGCATCACTTAGGTCTGGCGTTCCTGTAAGATCGGCATTACCCGCATATTGATAAATATCAAATTGTTCTGTGGTAAACAGGTCAACAAGATCACTTAAACTCCCTATATCTCCCGTGCTAGGTATGGCTACGCGCTCATCTATTGCAACAGTTGTTGGTCTATCTGTCTCAGCATAATCGTAATTTTCTGAACCCATGTAGGCATAGCGTGTACCCCCCGTACCGCTCCAACTGAGTTGCGTCCAATTACTGTTATTTGCGTAATCCTGCTCTTCATCGCTGAGGTCTATATTGACATCAGGATCTCCTGAGTCTGGATCGATCAAATCAGTGCCACTGCTGTACTGATACCAGTCTCCTGAATCGAGCTGGATAATCTCATTTAAGCTGACTGTTTCTGGACTAGAGGCTTCGGTATAGTCAGGCTCTGCGATGCGTACTTGGTCGCCAAAAATCAGCGATTGCGACCCTGATCGATTAGTATATTGATAGCTATCTAATAAAGTGCTTGCTAGCGAATTAATAATGCCGGATCCCGCATCATTTGATACTGAGGTGGGGGACAGTAGCCCCGTAGTGGCATCAACATTGGCCTTATCAGAGGCATTAATACTAACGTTGCCCCCTGCTAATACCGCTTCTGCTCCGGTGACACCCGCATTGTCAATGTAGGCTTGTGCCGCACTGCTAACTCGGTTTGCAGCTAATATACCCGAGTAGCTGGTAGCTCCAGCCCCCGTCAGTGCGGATGCGGCCGCGGTGGTATTATTTGTAATTTCTGCTGTTAGTGTGGCTTCATTATCGGCGGTAAGTAGTACATCACCAGCCGCATTAATGTCTGAGTCTTCGATGAAAGTCGCTACGCTTGCTGGATTTTCATTACCTATCGGAGTCCCTAATAAAGCATCAATAGTATTGAAAAGTACATTTTGTGATTCCCAGCCTACTGTATTGAATGCTAATAGGATGGTTTTTGCTTCATCACCTGTGGTGGTCGATTGTTTGGTGATAGCTTCTAATATTGAGGTGTTTTTTCCGTCCAATACGATGTTGCCGAAGTCGTCTGCATCTATGCTATCTGCATCTCTTGCGGTAACATCACTTTGGGTGATATAGGCTTGTGCTGAGCTTTGTACGATGTTGGTGGTCAGGGTGCCATTCATGGCTTTTGATTCACCTGCGCCTAGCGCACTACCACCCGACGAGGTAGATGTGCTGTCTGCTATCGCTTTGATGGTCGCATTTTCCAGTGCGCTTAGACTAACATCTCCATCGATAGTATCAACTGTCACTTGGTTTATATATGCCTTGACTTCACCCCGTACGTCATTAACAACCACTAAGCCGCCTACCGCAACGGAGTTAGATTCACTGATGTTGTTGCCTTGTGGAATAAGGTTGCTTTCGCCTTCTATTTTCCATAAGGATAGATCAGTGTAATCTACTTCTTTTAGGTCTTGCCCTAAGCCTAGGGTGTCACTGCCTAGGTAGACGTAAACACTACCGTTAGTGCCTGCGCCATTAATAGTATCATCTACAAAGCTATCGCTGAGTCTGATTCGGTCTCCATACTTGAGGTCGACACTGACAGGTAGCAGTGCATTTCCAACATCCCAGTCTACAGGAACAACATCATTCAATGTTTCCTGGATGGCTGTTGACCCGCCGTCATTGGTGGTAATAGAAGAGACCACCATTTTGCTATTGGCGTAGATACCTGCATTATCTTCGGCGGTGATGTTAACACTGCCTTTGATATCTATGTCTGTGGCAACACCATGCGCGAAGACTTCTTTCCAGTTACTAACACTGATACCAGGAATGATTTCCACAATTGCGGCATAGTCTTGCTCACTATTAGCAAGGTCCAGTAACCCTGTCTCTCCCTGATACTCATAGATCTTGCCAGCATGACTTATCCAGTCACCTTTCTCGATTAATTTTTCACCATCCGTTGAAGCATAGTCGATCGATTGATTATCAATATAAGCTTTAGCACTGCTAGAGACTTTGTTGCTGGCAAGTATGCCACCATAACCTTTGCCTTCTGCACCATGAAGTGCTGAGGCGTTGGATTCTGCTGCATTACTAACCGTGGCATTTAACTGGGCATTGTTTAAAGCGTCCAGTGTTAGGCTACCGTCAGCGTCTATATCCGAATTAAGGATATAAGCATGAGTACGTGCTTCCTCTTCCCCATCAAAAGCTTCTGAGAGTAAAGGATCACCTAACAAAGCATCTACCGCATTAAACAGTACATTTTGTGGCTTCCAGCCAATGGTGTTAAAAGCTAGACTAATGGCTTCGACTTCATCGCCAGTTTGTGTGGAACTATGTAAAGTGGCATCTAATATTGAATTATTTTCTGCTTCGACGTTAATATTGCCATTATTACCTGCTGCTGTGCGAACAATACTGTCTTCAATATAGGCATCTGCACTACTTAATACTAAATTAGTAACTATTTGCCCTTGGCGAGCTAAAGAGGTACCGCTACCCAAAGCACTCCCTCCCGAGGAGGTTACATTGCTAGTGATCGTTGAGCGAATGACTGCTTCTTCATCTGCAGATACAATAATATTGCCATCGGCTTCGACGACCGCAGCAGTAATGTAGGCGGCAACTTTTCCGCGTACATCATTCATTACTACGACCCCCCCATAAGCGATGGAGTTGGAGTCTGAAAGGTTGCCGATCTCAGGAAAGAGTATGTCTTCGAAATCTTGTTGATCTAGACGATTCCAAAGAGTTTCTTCGTTGTATAAGGTTGTAGCTAGATTAACATCTTCGCCTTCTACTACCGTACCAACAAATTCGTAAATGCCTTCTTTTAAAGCTGCTCCACTGCCATCAACTAAACTGTTAGTATCAATATAAGTTTGTGATAACCAGACTCTGTCGCCTGCTAGTCTTGGGCTATTTCCTTCTGCAAACGGATCATCCCCCGAAGCAAGCACTTCTGCACTACCAGGGCTCAACGTTTGTGTACCTGATTCAGTGGTGTAGTCGTATTCGTCAAGACCCAACAAGGAAACGACACTTTTGAGTGCATCGAGGTTGTTAGTGGAACTTGAGACAACCTCTAGGCTGACATTAGCATCAATACCTGCGGCTAGTTGGTACCAACGACTTGCATCAGCGTAGTTTTCTGTTAGTAAATCCAGTGTTTCTGAATTTTTTCCTAGGAATTCAAAACGCGCGCCATTTTGTAATACAGCATCAGTTGCGACCAATAGCGTGGCATCATCTATTTCGACGACATCACGATAACTTACTTCGACATCGCTTGTGAATGTGGTTAATTGATATTTAGGTTCGCCTAAGGTATCACTGGCAGTGATACTAATATTCCCACCTACATCAATATCTGGTGTACCCGCTGTGAGTGTCAAGCCGCTGTTATCTATATACGCTAGGGCTTCACTTGCAACTTTATTACCTGTTAGTAAACCACCCGAAGCTTGACCGTTGGCTCCGTATTTGGCTCTGATAGCAAACTCATTAGTTTTTTCAGACTTTGTTGCACTACTAAGGTCTGCCTTTAATTGGACTTCAGATACTGCATTAAGTGTCAGGTCACCGTCTGCCGTAATCGTTGAATCTTGAATGAGTGCTTTTGTTTCTGCAGGCTCTAAACCACCAAAGACATCAATATCTAAGACTTGTCTCCAGCGTGCCTCATCTGTGTAATCTTCAGCCAATAGATTCAAATTCAAACCTTCAGCAGAAGTACCTTGCCATTCGTAGAGTTTGCCTTCCTCACCTTTATTTAGAGCAGTAAGTTTAGCTATACCATCAAGCTTTACAGTATCGCGAAATTCCATCTCCCCACTGCTCAAACTCAATGTATCGGAAGTGATTGTAAACTCAGGATCACTGGCTTCAGCAATCATTGGCGCACCAATGATTGCATCTATACCCTGTGTTAACAAATCCTGCGCCTGCCATCCGATAGTATTAAATGCAACGGTAAACCCTATGGATTTCCCACCTTTGACAGAGCCATGTGCTAAGGCATCTATAGAAGATTTATTGTGAGCTTCTACCGTAGTATTACCTAATCCGGATCCGCCGTCAGTAGAGGTCACATCACTACGAGTAATCTGGGCATCTGCTTGGCTGAGCACCATATTATTAACAATAACACCGGCTTTGCCTTCAGACCCTGCTGATACGACACTGGTATCTTTAGCAATAATTCCTGCCTGTTCTAATGCATTCACCGTAACATCACCATCGCTGGCTGTTACTTTAGCATCAACAATATAGGCATCGACATCACTGCGTACGTCGTTGCGTGAAACTAATCCACCCATGCCAGTAGAACTGCCTGTGGCACCTTCAATTCCGGTTGCCTTCAAAGCCGCTGTTGCTATTGCACTAGGTATAATATTAGTTTCGTTGAGTTTTTTCCATAAATCTTTGTTTGAGTAGTCCTCTGAATGCAACTCCACATTTGTAGCATCAAGCCCCATGAACTGGTAAACCACACCAGGCTCACCACCACCATTGTAGCTCACACCGTCGTCTATACCATCGCCATCAAAATCACCGCCGGACAATCGAACCTTATCACCAAAATTTATTGTGCGTGTGTCAGTACCCGTTGTGGAATTAGTCGTGTACTTATAACCATCAAGAAGCGTGCTTGCCAAACTATTGAGTATGCCTGCACCTGCATCATTTGAAGATGAGGTCGGTGCTTTCAGATTTGTCTTAGCATCAATATTTGCTATATCGGAAGCGACAACCGAGACACTTCCACCAGCAAGAATCGCCTCTGCATTCAAGATATCAGCATTATCTATATAAGCTTTAGCTTTTGTATTGACTCGGTTAGCTGCTAAAATTCCTGCATAGCTGGTTGCAGATGCGCCAATTAATGCAGAGGCTGCAGCAGTTGCTTCGTTATTTATATCTGCTGTGATAGTTGCCGCTGATATTGCACTTAAGCTTACATCACCATCCGCACCAATATTCGAATCTTCAACATACGCACTCACCATTGCTGCATCTGGCGTACCAAGAGGGGTACCTAACAAAGCATCAATGGAGTTAGAAAATATATCCTGTGATTTCCAGCCAACAGTATTGAATGCCAGCAGTACTCCCACTGCTGTGTCACCCGTGGTAGTAGCCTGTTTAGTTGTTGCTGTCACAGTAGCCGTATTACTAGCATCAACGCTAACGTTACCTTTGTTACCAGTAACATCATTAGCAATGACATTACTTTCTTTAACATAAGCTGTCGCCGAACCTTGTACTACGTTGGTTGCAATCGTTCCATTAACTGCTAATGAAGTCCCTGTTCCGAAAGCACTACCGCCAGACGAACTGACTGAGCTATCAGCAATTGCACTAATTGTTGCTGTTTCCTGCGCGTCAAGCAACACATTGCCATCAATCACATTCACCCAAGCATTAGAAATATAAACCTCTACACTGCTATCCACTTCGTTACGTACAACTAACCCACCCAAAGCAGTTGAATCAGAATCACTTAGGTTATTACCTTGCGGAATAAGCTGCGTCTCTAGAATTTCTTTCCACCAATCAAGGTCAGAATAGTCCTCATTATTGACATTACGTCCAACCCAATCATCTGCGGTCCCTAGATACTCATAAACTCGTCCAGATGTACCTCCTACATCATAACCATCAGCAAGCAGTACACGCTTACCAAAATCCACGTCGGGGTCCGCTCCCTCATCAGTTTTATAATCATGTACAAGATGAGCCAACACACCATTCAGAAGATTTGCGCCACCATCTGTAGTCGTAATGGAGTTCGATACTAATTTGGCATTAGAGTATATGCCAGCGGCATCATTCGCAGTTATTATCAGATCACCACCAACGATCACATCCGGGCCAAGCGGGTCCAAAACTAAATTGGTATTATCTATATAAGCTTTAGTCTCAGCATTGACTAAATTATTTGCCAAAATACCCGCGGCGGTTCCACCCGTTGCCAAATAAAGCGCAGAATTGACTGACTCTGCAGCATTACTCACGGTTGCATTGATCTGTGGAGAGGAAATAGTATCAATATTTAAATTGCCACTCACATTAACTTCGGTATCCAGTAGAAATGCGTATGTCTGAGCAGGAGAGGCTTCCGCTACCGGAACAAAACTGGAAATCCAGTCAGCACCTAAATCTCCCAAAAAATTATCAAGTGTTGCCGAAAGCACATCCGCCATACTCCAACCCACCGCATTTAAAGCTATTACGGCCCCAGCAGAAAAGCTTGGATTTAACTCTCTTAAATTAGGCGTTGCAGTCAAATCCTCTTTAACTTCAGCATTAATGGTTGAGTGATTGTTCGCATTAAACGATATATTCCCTGTCGTAATAGTTTCTAATGTCGAAGATTCTGCATACGCTTTAACATCGCCATTAACAACATTGATTGCAGATAGAATCGCACCCGCTGCATAGCTATTCACTTCACTAAGATTCGACTTAGCATTTAGCACCGTTTCATTATCCGCGCTAACACTAATATTACCGTCAGTTACCTCTATTGTTGAGCCTGTCAGGTAGGCGTTAACATCTTTGTTAACATCATTAAGACTAATGCGGCTGCCACCCCCTTGAGAATTCGCCGTATAAGATGTTGCATCAACAGCTATGACACTAACACCTGCATTACCTGCCGCTACTGTACTATCTTTAATATAAGACTCTGTAGATCCTCTAACAGTGTTGCTATTTTCTTCGGCAACGGTGCTATAAACTGATGAATTTTCTGCGCTTACCTCAAGCCCTGTAACATTAATATCTGCATTTTCAACATAAGCAAGCGCTGTATCTCGTGCAAAAGTGGTTGATTTATAGGCTGAGAAATCAGAAAGAACCTCACCGCCAATAGCTCCCTGATTTTCTGCTAATACCTTTACTAAGCCTGCCGCTGAAATAGCTGGGTCATCAATATTAATGGTTGTTAGCTGAGTCGCATCACCAATATAAGCTCTAGCATCTCTATTCAGTCCAATTTTACCCTGAATAAAATCAGTCTCCGTCAAACTGCCAATCGTTGCTGTCGTGATACTACTATTAAGATTGGTATTGTCAGTGGCTTTAACTAGAAGGCTTGCAGACTCCTCCCCCGAGATTGGGCTAGTCCCTACCGTAATATCAGCACCACCTTCGATACTAGCTAGCGTGGTTACTTCAATTGGGCTGTCATAGGTTTCAACATCAGCTTGACCTAATAAATTACCTGTTAGATCTGCGAAGTCCAAATCATTACCAACCAAATTTCCTAGCCCTTGACTAAAAGATTCACCTTGCACTAGCTGTGTAAGCAGTGTGATGGCATAACTGTGACTTTCAACTGTACTTGTCGCGCCTGGTTGAAAAATTGCATCTTTGTTGATGTACAAATCAAGATCAGCGACTCGGTCATCGTAACCAAGAGTGCTAGTCGTGTGCAAGGCAACTACTCGCGTTCCATCAGTTTCGTCTAACCTATTGGCAAGATCTTTTCCTCCTGGGAACGCCGGAGAGTCTTCAAAAACCGGCCCAGCAGGATCCAAAGCAAAAATACGAGCAATAGCATTTCCCGTACTAGCTTCAAACTGGTCAGCGGCAATTCCACTCACTTGCCCACCTAAACTGTGTCCAATCAAAGTTGTTGTTGCAGGATCAAGGTTAACCAGTGTGTTCTTTAAAAAACCTGCTAAACGTCCACCTATATCAAAAGTCGCATCTGCCGCATCTGGGTAGATAGGGTTCTCTGCTACATCCGACCAATCATTGAAAATAAGGTTGGCATTCGCATCATATGCTCTGAGTGAATTAAGTAGGTCAATAAAACTTTCATTCAACCCACTTTGCCACCCATGTGAAATTACATAAGTATCTTTAGTGCTATCAAAACTAGGAGAGTCCCAAAGGTAAAACTTAACCGTACCATTCTCGTCGTCATCTGTGGCTAATAAAGTAGCCGCGCTTCGAGCCGCATCAACATCAACAGCTCCCAAGCCAGTAGTGCCAGCAACAGCGTCTGTAACAACTATAGAGAAATTAGTATTGGTATCTGCAGTGACCGCTAAAGTACCCGCCGTGACTTTAGCGTTGGAGCCTATCCGAGCACGCGCCATTGACGTTGATTCAACTCCCAATGAAACGCCAGAAGCCGCCACAGTAAGCTCATTGTTAACCGTTGCTTGCAATATAAGCGAGCCACTTGCATTGATATCCCCTTCCACAAAAATATCCGCACCAATCTCTACTGGGGCTAAACCTGCTAAATCAGTGATAATATTTTCAGCATGCGCAGTGAAGGTAACATCATTCAAATTAGTGAGTGATACATCCGAAGCTACGTTAATCACTTCAGCGTTAACTTCTAAATTGAACCCTGAAAAATCTAGAATTCCACCACTAAAGGTCACAGAATCGCCAGCAGCTGTAGCGTTTCCTAAACCATCAATTATCAGACTCCCCGTTGCACCACCTAGCACGACAGTCTCACCAGAACCAAAAGCTGATGAATTAATATCAATATTGATATCTGTATCGGAAGTACCACGCGTTACCGTAATAACATCATTAGCAGCAGTACCCGTATAATTATAAGTGCCAATAGCACCATCAAATATGATCGGCTCCATCCCAGAAAACACCAAGTCTTTACCATCAAGATTAATAATGCCTGATAAAGCGCCTGTTCCTAAATACGAAACCGAACCATAGTCACCACTCAAGACGACCGTATCAAAACCACCGTCCCCCCCTTCAACTATGCCACTAAGACTTCCCGCTTGTTCAAAAACAAAAGTATCATTGTTATCCACACCACCAAACAGATTATCAATACTTAAAAAGGATTGGTCATTTAAATAACCAGAATCTTGTCCATCAATAGTCCAGTCATTATCAATCAGGCTACTAGCAATTAATGAATCATCACCCAAACCACCCGTAATAGAAAAATCGCCCAACCAACTATCTAACTTAAAAGTATTAGCTGTATCCCCGCCTTCCAGCTCTAATTTCTCAATCCCTTCAAAACCAAAAACACTCGTTCCTACACTTAACTCTGACTGACCCAGGTTGAAATCATTATCATTAGCGGCAAATAAAATATCATCACCTGTCCCAAGAAAACTAATATCCAGTGACGAGTCTAACGATGCAATATCAAGTTTAAGCGTGTCAGCACCATCAGTTCCCTGAATCGTTAAGCCATCAATTGCAGCAGCACTATCTACCGAAGAAACAATAATATTATCTTGATCTAAAAGTTGGTATTCATTTGCGGCGCGCTGAAGAGTAAGCTCTGTTGCGGTAACGCTGCCGTATGACAGATCCGCCGAAAGAAGGATCCGAGGTTCGAGGGGCTCAAATAGCATTTTAGTCCGTATCGGAGCAGCAGCTCGTTTCTTAGAAAATGCATTAGAAAGTAACGTCCCTACTTTCCTCCACAAGCGTGGATTTTGATTATCTAACTTACTTTTTTTTACTGAACCCTGAAATGGAAATGACATAGCATTACCCCTTATATTTTGTTTGATGGCACTTGGCTTACTATAAACCAAGCACCCTTTAATTCATATTGTGCATTCGTACAGTTTAGCTACTCACATTAACCCATAGAAGCTAAGCTTTCTATCCCTAAAACTCAATTTAGGCTAGCCTTACGAACACTCAAGATTTTATCTATATAGAAATAAATGTATTGACACGATACCATTATTAACGTAACGAGGCTACTACTTAAGGAAAGAATTGTCTCCTTTAAAACCCATAAATCCTACCTTTTTATTTCGAACCCTTATAGGTTAAACTCTCTTTACTATAAACACCGTCCTTAGGTGGCCTCATTTATTAAAAATAGTTTTTTTACCTCTATGCATACAGTCACTTCTCACCCCAGCATTATCTTATTACATGAATTAGTGACCCAATTAAATATCGAAGGCTTTGAGAAATCATTTAAATTAACTCATGGATCGCTCTTTGAACAGCGCGCACTTATAGGAGTAACTCAAATCAGCCAGTATCGAAGAGCAATCTTTAATATCTGCCATTTACTTAATATGCCTGAAGAGCATTTACAATTATTTAGAGAACACTTCTCTAACGCGAATCGTGCTTACTTTGGGTATGAGGAAACGCCCAACGCCTGCACACATAAAGTTTACTTAGAGTTTTGGGATTACCATGCTAGTAAAAAAGGTTCTCCTCATGAACCTTTTATGCTTTATTTGGGCTTCAAGTGGGATGTTACAACTAATAACAACACTCTAACTCGCTATACCCTTTACCCAGAAATTTCATCAAAAAATATTTTAGAAAAAATAGACAGCATCTATCCTAACCATTCAAATGCTCAAGCACTATCCATTGCTAAAAAAATAATTACGACAGCATCAAAAAAAACCAATGCACGTTCATTAAAATACTTAGAAGTTACCGAAGATAACAACCCAAGAAAATCATTTGATATTAATTTATATGAAGCAGGACTCAGAACACGGGACATATATGCGGAACTAATAGCAATGCAGAAATATTATCAACTTAATGCCACAAAATTTCATGAATTTTATAACTCCATCAAGCGCCAAGATTTTGGCCACCTTTCTGGTGGAATAGATAAACTAAACAATGACTTCATGACTTTCTATTATGAAGTTTACAACCTAAGTTAACCACAAAGGTTAATCAAGCTTCCTCTCATACACAAAGCTACTTTACACTTTCTTGGTAATTTTTTAAGATCCTAGCAATTATTAATTGCCAGTACTTACATTAACAGCCCCTTTAAAAGCACAAACATCTACACAAGTCTTAAAACCTTCTCCAGAGGGAGAAGACTGGATGAGGGGATATAGATAAGTGCCTGACTTTATTCTCCTCACCCCGACCCTCTCCAGCAGGAGAGGGAGTAATTAAGCGCTATAACTCATTGTATTTTAATTGTAAAAAGTTGTGTAGATAGCTATGCTTTAAAAGCAACGATTAACCACTGAGACCTGAAAAAATGACATAAAAAAAGGGCTGTAATTTTGCAATTACAACCCTTTTCTAATTGGTTATATGATTTTTAGTATAAGCATACAGCCCAGACTAATAAACACATACCAAAAACGATTAACGCTTTGAGTACTGAGGACGCTTTCTCGCTTTGTGTAAACCAACTTTCTTACGTTCCACTTTACGTGAATCACGAGTAACAAAGCCTGCTTTTCTTAAGCCAGGACGCAATGTTTCATCGTATATCAACAATGCACGAGTAATACCGTGACGGATAGCGCCAGCTTGACCAGAAGGTCCGCTGCCTTTAACTGTAATGTTGATATCAAATTTATCAGCTAATTCAACTAATTCTAATGGTGAACGAGCCATCATTTCATCAGTTTTACGACCGAAGTAAACTTCAATCGATTTATTGTTAACTGTAATTTTTCCAGTACCTGGTGTAGCGAAAACACGCGCTATTGCAGTTTTACGACGTCCAGTACCATAATATAGAGCTTCTGCCATGATCTTAACCTGTTAGTTGCTTAAAGTTCTAAAACTTTAGGTTGTTGCGCTTGGTGACCATGATCTGGGCCCGCGTAAACTTTTAATTTTTTAAACATTGCACGACCCAATGGGTTCTTTGGCAACATTCCTTGAACTGCATTATTGATAATGCGGTCTGGAAAAGTTTGTCTTAATTTACCTAAACTCACACTCTTCAAGTTACCGACATAACCCGTGTGGTGGTAGTACATTTTATCTTTTTCTTTATTTCCAGTAACACCGATTTTTTCAGCATTAATGACAATAATATAATCACCTGTATCTACATGAGGTGTATATTCTGGTTTATGCTTACCGCGAAGGCGTCGTGCAACTTCAGTAGCTAAACGTCCAAGCGTCTTGCCTTCTGCATCGATCACATACCAATCACGCTTCACTTCAGCGGGTTTTGCGCTAAATGTTTTCATATTCGTATCTTTATGTAAGATTTTTAAGTTAGCCGTCTATCATACTAAAAATACAAAATTGATTCAAGTATATATAATTGCAATACTTTATCCTGCTTTAAAAAAATCTTATGCTTTTTCTCTAAGCGCTTTATACAAAAAAAACCTACTTCAACCCTCTTCTCCCTATGAAAAAGAAGCTTATTCTCAAGCTATACTTTAATCAAGCTTCAACATATCCAAAGCAAGCGCTTCTGCTATTTTTATACCATCGACTGCCGCAGATAAAATACCACCTGCGTACCCCGCCCCTTCACCAGCCGGATATAACCCTTGCGTATTAATACTCTGCAAACTCTTGTGATCTCGCTTAATACGAACCGGTGAAGAAGTTCTCGTTTCTACTCCCGTTAACACCGCATCATGCATAGCAAAACCTCGAATTTTCTTATCAAACGCAGGTAATGCTTCACGAATGGCATCAATCGCATAATCCGGCAAACAGCTATTCAAATCACCCCAAGTCACACCCGGCTTATAGGAGGGCTCTACACTCCCCCCTTCTACACTCGGCCTGTTTACCAAGAAATCACCGACCAATTGAGCAGGTGCATTATAACTTTCTCCAGCTATTTGGTAAGCCTGCTTTTCTAAATTATTTTGTAGCTCCAAACCCGCTAAAGGCTGACCCGGATAATCCTTTTCAGGTTCAATACCCACCACAATAGCGCTATTTGCATTACGCTCATTACGCGAATATTGACTCATACCATTAGTCACGATATGCCCTTCTGCCGAAGTAGCGGCAACAACCGTACCCCCAGGACACATACAAAAACTATAAACTGAACGTCCATTTTTACAATGGTGTACTAACTTATAATCCGCCGCACCTAACAGTTCATTCCCTGCAAAATCACCGAACCGACACTGGTCAATTAGCGACTGAGGATGCTCTATTCTAAACCCTATAGAAAAAGGTTTAGCTTCCACATAGACCCCCCTATCAAACAACATTTGAAAGGTATCCCGAGCACTGTGCCCTACGGCAAATGCAATATGCTGACTCATTAAAGTCTGACCATCAGCCAAACGCACCCCTTGAACCTGCTTGTTTTCGATCAACACCTCATCAACACGCTGTTCAAACCGAATTTCACCACCTAATGACTCTATAGTCGCGCGCATTTTTTCAACCATAGTCACTAACTTAAAAGTCCCTATATGCGGCTTACTTAAATATAAAATTTCTTCAGGCGCTCCAGCATCAACAAACTCTTGCAATACTTTACGCCCATGATGCTTTGGATCTTTTATTTGAGTATATAACTTACCATCAGAAAAGGTCCCAGCCCCCCCTTCACCAAACTGAACATTCGATTCAACATTTAATTTACGCTTACGCCATAAACCAAATGTATCCACAGTGCGCTCTCGAACTTTTTTACCGCGCTCTAAAATAATAGGTTTAAAGCCCATTTGCGCTAGAATCAAACCGACAAATAAACCACAAGGTCCCAACCCTACAACAATAGGCCGCTCATCTAAATTTTCAGGCGCTTGCGCTACATATTTATAAGTATCATCTGGCTTTGCTTTTACTTGAGAGTCATCTACATATTGAACTAATAACGCTTCATTTTTACTGGTATCAACGTCCAAACTATAAATGAAAAAGATATTTCTCTTTTGGCGTGCATCATAACTACGTTTATAGATATGACAGGCTCTTAATTCACTGTCATTAATTGCCAGTTTCTTAAGGACTTCTGCACGTAGTTCTTGCTCACTATGCTCTAGTGGGAGTTTAATATTAGTTAGGCGTAACATGAAAAAATTCTAGGTAGGTAGTAGATATAAACAAAAAAGCTATTGTAAGCGATGTGCATCTAATTGTATTGTCTGCACCCGACGGCCCAACATAGAAATTGAACCGTTATAGCGCTCAGCGCCTGTAGAGGAAAATTCAAATAAATAAGTCCGTGCAATATGCCATTGATCGCGATCATCTTTTTTTAGCGCTATTTTAGAGTAGGCAATATAGCCATCGAGCATTTGCAATTCCATATCATGGCAACGCCTCCGAGTAGCCGCCCACGCAATCTCTTTTACTTTTTGCGCACTCAGCCAATAAAGGAAAAAAGCTGAGAATAATAAAATGCCAAATATCTCAAGCCACATTTAAATCTCCATTTCTCCTTCTTTTGCCAATGCCTGTAACTCTTGTAAAGGAGGCATTGCCGCTAAGGAACCTAAATTAAAATAATCTAAAAACTGTTTAGTCGTTGCATACAAAGCAGGTCTGCCCGGCACTTCTTTATGCGCAACCACCTTAACCCACTCTCGATCCAGCAAAGTACGAATCATATTAGAACTCACACTCACACCACGAATTTCCTCTATATCTCCACGCGTAACCGGTTGTTGGTAAGCAATAATAGCAATTGTTTCTAATAAGGCTCGTGAATATTTAGGCGGCTTTTCAGTGAACAATCGTGCGACCCAAGGTGCCATATCTGCTTTAACTTGAAAACGATAGCCACTTGCTACTTTATGCAAAGCAATAGCCTGACTTTGGTAGTCATCAGCAAGTTCTTCTATTGCACTTTGTATTTCAACTCGCTCTGGCATCTCTAACTCAGGAAAAACGGCCTGTAACTGCGCTACCGACATAGGCTGATCTGCAGCAAACAAAAGCGCCTCGATAATACGTTTAGTTTTAGACCTTACCTTACCTGGCTCGCTACCACTCATGCCACACTCACTGCTTTAGTGCACACACTTAATTCAGAAAATGGCTCGTCTTGAAAAATCTCAATTAATTCAGCTTTACTGAGCTCAAGAATGGCAAGAAAGGCAACCACCACACCTTGACGACCCTCTTTTACTGTAAAAAACTGTGTAAAAAGAAAACTGCCTGACCCTTCCAGCTTAGCCATAATCTCTGCCATTCTTTCACGCACTGACAACGCTTCTTTGGTGATTGTATGATGACTTAACTGTTCGACTCGTTTGAGCACACCTTGTAAAGCTAGCACAATATCTTGCAGCTGCACTTCTGGCTTCACTTTATAAACACTCACATTTGAGGTATCAATCGCAGCCGTAAAAATATCTCGCTCCATACGCGGCAGTTCATCTAACTCTTCTGCTGCATTTTTAATACGCTCATATTCCTGCAAACGACGCACTAACACAGCGCGAGGATCCTCCTCTTCTTCGTCTTCAGCAACTAACCTTGGCAGTAACATTCGTGATTTTATTTCAGCCAATAAAGCAGCCATCAGTAAATATTCAGCGGCTAACTCAAGCTGAAAGTCACTCATGACATCAATATAAGCCATATATTGCTTGCTGATCTGTGCAATCGGAATATTTACTATCTCTAAATTTTGCTTTCGGATCAGGTACAACAACAAATCTAAAGGGCCTTCAAACGTTGCTAAAAAAACCTCTAATGCCTCGGGCGGTATAAATAGGTCTTCTGGCAACTCTAAATAAGGCTGACCAAAAACTATCGCAATAGCAGGCTTAACCTCACTTTTCTCTACCAACTCACCACTCATACTTTGGCACTTTACAAGCCGGCTATGGAAAAAAAGAAGCGCTGCGTAATCGCTAAGGGATAACCTAAAAATACCCCCAAACTATCAGTCATTAATAATAAAACCAACAAATAAAAACCATACTTTTCAAACTGATCGTAATAAAGACTCCAACGGCCAGGCAAAGCCCAAGATAAAATACGACTACCATCTAAAGGCGGAATAGGCAGCAAATTAAGCAGAGCTAATATCAGATTAATCATAATCCCTGCAATCCCTACATAAGCCATAGGCACCGTAATTTCTGGAATACTAATAGCAAGCCCTAACCGTGCAAACAATGCCCAGCCTAATGCCATTAATAAATTAGAAGCAGGCCCAGCCAAAGCAACAATGGCCATGTCATGCTTTGGGTTTCTAAGGTTTCTAATATTGACAGGTACTGGCTTAGCCCAACCAAAAACAAACCCCGTAAAAGCTAACATCAACCCCGGCACTAAAATCGTCCCTACAAGATCAATATGCTTAATCGGGTTTAAGGTTAAGCGCCCTAACATCCACGCAGTTTTATCTCCGTATAGTTTAGCCACCCAACCATGTGCAACTTCATGCACAGTAATTGCGAAAACAACAGGAATCACCCAAACTACAATTTTTTGAATCAGTGTTAATTCATCCATACGCTTAACCTAACATCGGGGCTTCGCCCTTACCTTGACGAGTAATTTCTAACTGTCCATCCGTACACAAAATCACAGTACTTAATTCACTACTCCCTATGCCTGCATCAATAATTAAATCCACCTCATTAGCCAAGCTTTCTCTAATATCATAAGGGTCACTCAACGCAGACTCATCTCCCGGCAATACCAAGGACGTACTTAGCAATGGCTCACCCAGCTCTTCTACTAAAGCGAGTGCAATTTTATTATCTGGAATTCGAATACCAATAGTCTTACGCTTTGCATGCATCATCCGCTTGGGTACTTCTTTAGTGGCATCCAAAATAAAGGTAAACGCACCCGGAGTCAGTGTTTTAATTAATCGATGTGCGTCATTACTGACTTTAGCAAAAATAGAAGTCTGACCTAACTCTTTACACACTAAGGAAAAGTTATGCTTATCATCCAATTTACGAATACGCTTAATCGTATCTAAAGCATTCTTATCACCAATACGACAAGCCAAAGCATAAGAAGAATCTGTTGGATAAACAATCACTCCGCCTTTACGAATGATTTCTACCGCTTGGTAAATTAATCGAGATTGTGGGTTTTCGGGGTGTATTTCAAAAATTTGAGACATATTTCTATCTTATTACTAAAGCTTTAAAAGAAATTAACTATTACGTAAGGCCTCTCGTTCGGCAGTTGTCTTGGCAACTTTATCACGCAAATATACAGGCATTGCTTGCTCAACAGGAACAGTTTGTTGGCGCTTAACGCCGACTGAACCTAATAATGCTATTTCAGCTGAGTGAGGCAAATAATCCGCATCAAAACCAATCACCTGCTTACCTAAGCGCTGACTTAACTCTTGTTCATAAACTTTCCAGCCAGAGCCTATACCAAAACCTGATAGTTGCAATGCATCAACCTCAGTTGCTGGCTGTACTTTTTCTAAACCTGTTAATTGCGCAAAGCCTTCCGCATCACGCTGATAAACAGCCCAATAAATTTCACTCATACGCGCATCAACAGCGGTAAAAATCGTATTCTGTTCAGTGCATTGAAAACATGCCTGACTAATAGCCGCCAAAGTTGATACAGGGACAACCGGAAGGTCAGCACCATAAGCAATACCCTGCATAACACCCGTAGCAATACGCACCCCTGTAAACGAACCGGGACCACATCCAAAAGCTATCGCATCAAGCTGTTGCGGCTTTAATTCTGCATCAGCCATTAAGCCATCAATCATCGGCAGCAATAACTTAGCATGCTCTCTAGGTGCTATTTCAAAACGCTCTTGAATTTCACCATCAATATAAAGCGCCGCTGAACAAGCTTCAGTTGCCGTATCAAGCGCAAGTATTTTCATAGATAAACTTATAAATCTTTTATCGCTTCTAAAGCTTCATCATAATTAGGCTCATGCGTAATTTCAGTCACTAACTCCGTATAAATGACATTATCAAGCTCATCAATAATCACGACCGCGCGCGCCGTTAGGCCTTTTAACATGCTATCCATAATCTGTACGCCATAATCCTCAGCAAAACTTGAACGAAAAGTTGAGACCGGAACCACATGCTTTAAACCCTCTGACTCACAAAAGCGGCCTTGCGCAAAAGGTAAATCAGCAGATACCATCAACACGACAGCTTCTTTATGATGATCAGCTTTTTCATTAAACATACGTGCTGATGCAGCACATACGGGTGTATCTAAGCTAGGAACGATATTCAGAATTTTCTTTTTACCGGTATAACTCGCTAAAGTCACTTCATTTAGTCGTCCATCAACTAAAGTAAAACTGGGCGCTTTTGTACCGACTTCAGGTAGTTCACCATTAGTGTTAATAAGTAACTCATCATTACCGGGCTTGAATGTTAATCTGGCCATTGTCTATCCTCGTAGTGTCATTATTGCTTATTCTTATTTTGTGCCGCCGCACGCCTTTTTTTGTTTTGTTCCTTCATGCGTACTTTTTTCTTATGTATCTGCTGGTCACTGACCTTTCCCTTTTCTTCTTTATAGGGGTTTTTCGGTGATTTAAAAACGATTCTAACTGGCGTCCCTTCAAGCTTTAGTTTTTGGCGATAATAATTAATTAAGTAACGCTCATAAGCCGCTGGCAATAAATCAGTCTGATTACCATGCACCACAACAATCGGTGGATTTCGTCCGCCTTGATGGGCATGTTTTAATTTAATTCTACGTCCATGTATTTGTGGTGGCTGATGAGCCGCAACCGCATCTTTTAAGATTTGAGTTAATACGGAAGTGGACATATCCACCATCGCTGCCGCATAAAGCTTATGCACGACATCAAATAGTTTACCCACCCCACTACCATGTAGTGCAGAGATAGAGTGCTTTTCAGCAAAATCTAAAAAGGGTAATTTCACTTCAGTTTGACGTTTAATTAGGTCACGCTGATCTGCACCTAATCCATCCCACTTATTAAAACCAATAATTAATGCGCGACCTGCATCTAAAACCATACCCAATAAATGTGCATCTTGATCGGTAATCCCCTCACTGGCATCAATCAAATATATAACAACATTTGCCTTTTCCACTGACTGCAAAGCTTTAATAATACTGAACTTTTCTACAACCAAAGTCACTTTTGCTCTACGGCGCATACCCGCCGTATCAATCAAGGTATACTTTTTTCCATCACGCTCAAAAGGGATATAAACACTATCTCGCGTTGTTCCGGCTTCATCAAAAACGACAACCCGCTCTTCACCAAGCAAGCGATTTACTAAGGTTGACTTACCGACATTAGGTCTCCCAACGACAGCAATTGCCACGCCTTGGTCTTGTAGCTCCTCTTCTGTAGGCTCTTCCGCTTCAGGCAGTTCCTCACTAATGCGGTGTAGTAACTCATTAACTCCACGCCCATGAGTTGCTGCAATTGATACAGGATCACCAATACCTAAACGATGAAACTCAATCGTGGCAACTTCCGCATTAATACCATCAATCTTATTGGTCACTAAAATAATCGGTTTATTGAGTTTCCTTAACATATCTGCAATGGCTTCATCGGCACTATTCATACCTTCGCGCGCATCGACTAAAAACAAAGCAACATCCGCTTCTTCTAATGCTATTTGTACTTGTCTTTTAGCAATCGAATCAATACCGTCCACATCATCAGTAATGCCCCCTGTATCAACCAATAAATAGGCTTTCTCACCCCGCTTAACTCGGCCATATTTCCTATCTCGCGTTAAGCCAGGGTAATCCGCAACGAGCGCATCACGCGTACGAGTTAAATAATTAAATAAAGTTGATTTACCTACATTAGGTCGACCAACCAAAGCGATAACGGGTAATGACATACAGATTCCGAAAAATTAAAACGACAAGCTATGTTAATAGCTAAAGCTTAAAAACAATAAATAAAAGGAGCGTTACAACACCCTTCCATTTTTAAATACGATTAAAGTAAGGATACTTTAACAGCGGCAAGCGTACCATCGCTGGCATAAACATAAACAACACCATCAACAATAACAGGTGAAGCTACAATAGGGCTATCTGTTATTTCGATACGCGCCAATAAACGACCGTCTGATTTTGATAGCCAATGCAAATAGCCTTCAAAATCACCTACGACCACATAATCATCATAAATAGCGGGAACTGATAATTTACGCTGGTGTAAATCAGTTTGCTTCCAATAAGAGGCACCATTACGCTGGTCTAACCGCCATACATCACTATTAATATCACTTAAATATAAATAATGTTGGTCAGCGCTTAAACCATAAATTGAAAAGATAGACTCGTTACGCCACATAACTTCGCCATCAATGGGGGATACCGAACTCACACCACTCTTATAACTGCTGACAAAAAGTGAATAATCAACCAGTACTGGAGTGCCGTTAATATCAGTTAAACGCTCAATTTCTGAACGCCCTTGTGGGATTGCAATACTGGTTTCCCATAGATAAGCGCCATCCATTAAATTACGCGCAATTAACTTACCATTTGCATAACCAATAATAAGGCTATCTTCTGCAACAATAGGTGAACCTTCACCGCGAATACTTAATGCAGGTGGGTTACTTTCAACCGACCAGATTTGTTTACCCGTCAACTTATCTAAGGCAATATCTTTGCCATCAGTGGTACGCACAATTAGGAAATCTAATGCTGCCAAAGGTAGCGCCATAATTTCACTAGGCACTCGCTGTTTCCAAACGGCTTCGCCGGTCAGTGCATTTAACGCCAATACTTCTGCTTTACTGGTACCGACAAAAACTAGGCCTTCAGAAATGACAGGACCTGCTGAAATAGCCAAATCACTTTCAACTTCCCAAATTAACTCACCATCAAGCAAATTTCGCGATTGAACTAACCCTTCTTGATCAGCAATGACAATGCGCTCATCAGCAATTGCCGGAACTAAATTCATGGCCAACTCATTCGAGCCTACACCATCATTTTCATCCCAAACAATTTCTAACTTTATTTCTGCCTGATATTCAGTTAATTCTGCAGGCGGCTCGGAATTATCCGAATCACTAAACAAGTCACCGACCGCATCAGAAAAGGTAGTGACCGCCGTACATCCTGTTAAAGCAAAAACAATGAATACAGCAAAAAAGCGACGCATAAAATAATTAAACACTCAATTACCCTTGAATACTCTCAGCAGCAGTCAAATCATCCAACTTAAACTGCAATAAAGGTGAGCTTTGACCTGACTTTAAAGCCGACTGATAAGCGGTACGTGCTTCACCAATTCGTGCCATAGCCACATATAAGTCACCTTTTAATTCTTCATAAATACCTTCAAAGCCACCCAATGAAGACTGATCAACATCAGCAATCATTTGCAAGCCTTGCTCATATTCTTTTTGTGCTAATAACACTCTAATTAATCGTGTACGCGCTACATGCTTAATTTCATCATCACTAGTATTTGCAATCACTTTCTGAAATATGTCTTTTGCAGCACTTAAATCATTCTGCTGAACTTTCTCTTTTGCTTGGAATAATGATGCATAAGAAGCATAAGCGGTTGAAGCATATTCAGTATTTAATTTTTCAGAAATCTTATCAACTGATTCACTTTGTTTAGCCGTATGTGCCAATAATAATTGCTCATACATTGCAGAAGACTGACCTATCTTTTCTTTTTGGTAGCTCTGCCAGAAATTCCAACCCCCAATAGTAATCGCAGCAATGGCAACGCCAGAAATAACGGACGATCCATTCTCTTTCCACCAGTCTTTTAACGCGGCTACCTGTTCTTCTTCAGTATCGTAAATTTCCACTTTATTTCCTTTCTATCATTTGTAAATTATTTAATTAGCTCAATGAGTTCAACCAATGAAACAGTACGCTGCTCTACATCACTACGTAAGAACTTAATACTAATTTCATTTTTTTCAACTTCATCATCACCTAAGATTAGTGCGTAATCTGCGCCACTTTTATCTGCCTTTTTAAACTGACTTTTAAAGCTGGCAGTACCACAATGCATTTGTAATCGTAATTGCGGTAACTGATCACGGATTTTCTCAGCTAAAAGCATGCCTGCTTTCTCTGCTTGAGCACCCACTAAAATCATATAAGCATCAACTGACTGAATAGTAGCCAAGTCTTCACGCGTTTCTAGCAAGGCTAAAATACGCTCCATACCCATTGCAAAACCAACCGCATGATTAGGCTTGCCACCTAATTGTTCGATTAAGCCATCATAACGTCCGCCTGCACAGATTGTACCTTGCGCCCCTAATTCGGTTGTTACCCATTCAAAAACTGTTTTACTATAGTAATCAAGACCACGCACTAAGCGCTGATTAATTGTATAAGCAACACCTAAAGCATCCAAAGTATCTGTTAAGCCTTTAAAGTGAGCCTTACTTTCATCACCTAAATAATCCATTAACGACGGCGCATTCTCAACTAATTCACGCATATCAGGGTTTTTAGTATCTAAAATACGCAACGGGTTACTCTTTAATCGTCGCTGACTGTCTTCATCTAGTCGTTCGGGCTTTTGATTAAAATACTCAACCAATTTATCCCGATAAATTGCACGCTCTTCAAGCGTACCTAATGAGTTAAGCTGTAATTCAACCTTACCTAAAATATCTAAGCGTTGCCACAATCGACGACTTAATAAGATTAACTCCGCATCAATATCAAACCCAGCCATCCCATAAGTTTCTACGCCTAACTGTATGAACTGACGATACCGTCCTTTCTGCGGGCGTTCGTGCCTGAACATCTGCCCGTAATACCAAAGTCGATGCACTTGATTATGTAATAAGCCATGCTCTAAACAGGCGCGTAAACAACCCGCAGTCCCTTCAGGCCGTAATGTTAATGAATCACCATTACGATCATCAAAAGTATACATTTCCTTTTCAACAATATCGGTTACTTCACCGATAGAGCGCTTAAATAACTCTGTTTTCTCAACAATAGGTAAGCGTATTTCTGCATAACCATACGCAGATAAAATATCTCTTACTTGTTGCTCTACAAACTGCCAACGAACAGTTTGTTCAGGTAATACATCGTGCATGCCACGAATAGCCTGAATATTTTTTGCCATGTTTAAAGACTCATTTTATTTAATCAGAAGGTACTAACTTTATACCTATTATTTCTCTGGTTCTGCATAAGGAAAGTTACGCCTTAACTCTAACTCATATTGCTCAGCTTGTTCATTATCTTGCAAAGCATTTTCAATTTTTATACCCAACCGTAATCCCGGTAAAGTTTTTCCTGTAGCAGTAAAGTAACGCTCAATATAAGCTCTAGCAGACATCATTTTAGCTTGGCCATAACGCAACTTAGACATTTCTAATAACGCGGGCGGGTATCTTTTATTTAATTTTAATGCGTAATAAAACTTTTTCTCGGCAGGTAATTTATTACCTTTTTCCAATTCATAATAACCTAGGTAAGTATAAGCAACCCATTTGTTCTTATAGAAGGATGCGGCAACTACCTTAGTAAAAGCCTCTAAAGCTTGGTCAAAGCGTTTTTGACCATATAAAAAAACTGCGTAATCAGTCAGAATATCAAAGTTTTCAGGATCAAGTTTTATAGCACTTTTAAAATTCTTTTCTGCTAATCCTGACTGGTGCTGTCGCATATTAATCAAGCCAATCACTTGATAAGTTACCGCATTACTTTCATCCAACGCTAACGCTGAATCTAAATATTCTAAGGCATATTTATACTTACCTAGCCGGTAATAGCCCAAGCCTAGCTCAGTAAGTGTCTTTGCTTTCTCTTCAGGGGCGCGTTCTACAATAATTTTTTCAGGTTCTTCATAAGCCTCAGGCTTATTTTCATTCTTGCTACACGCAGCAAGCACCCCTACGATAATTAAAGCGCTAAACTTTAAATAGTTCATGATTAAATGCCCATTTTCTGCAAGCGCTCAGCTCGTCTACTTTTATCTAATACTTTACCGACTAATTGACCACACGCGGCATCAATATCTTCACCACGCGTTTTACGTACCGTCGTAACAATACCGGCTTTATGCACAATATCTCTAAATTTCTCAATGGAAGCTTTAGACGAACATTTATACTGAGTATTCGGGAAAGGGTTGAACGGGATTAAATTCATTTTAGAGGGTACATCTTTCAATAATTTCACTAAAGCACGTGCGTCAGAAGCGGAATCATTAATACCTTCAAGCATCACATATTCAAAAGTAATAAAGCCTCTAGGTGAGCCTTCTATATACTTTTTGCATGCTGCCATTAATTCTTTTAAAGGGTATTTTTGATTAATTGGAACGAGTACATCACGCACCGCATCCGTGGGCGCATGTAAAGAAACAGCCATACTAATATCGCAAACCTCAGTTAAACGATACATAGCAGGAACAACCCCTGAAGTACTAATAGTTACTCGTCTTTTTGACAAGCCAAAAGCAAAATCTTCAGTCATTAAATTCATAGCGGGTACAACATTATCAAAATTCAATAATGGCTCACCCATGCCCATCATAACCACATTAGTGACTCTTCCTTGTTCACCCATACGCTCATTAGCCGCCATTAACTGGCCAATAATTTCTGCAGTACTCAGGTTTCGATTAAATCCTTGTTGTGCCGTAGAGCAAAACGTACAAGCCAAAGCACAGCCTACTTGAGATGAAACACACAAAGTTGCACGGTTGGCTTCTGGTATATAAACCGCTTCAACTTTATTGCCGCCACCCATTTCCACAATCCATTTGCGGGTACCATCGCTAGCGACCTGCTCCAAAATTATTTCAGGCGCAACAATACAGCAATGTTCATTTAAATAAGCCCGTAAAGACTTACTTAAATTTAACATCTGGTCAAAATCAAACTCACCCTCTTGATAAATCCACTTTATCAATTGGGTGGCGCGAAAAGGCTTCTCGCCAATTTCGGCAAAAAAGGCCTGTAGGCCCTTTCTGTCGAAATTGAGTAGATTTATTTTTTCTTTATTAACGGATACGGTCACAAAGCTCTGCATCTGAGAAAAAGTAAGAAATTTCACGTGCTGCAGACTCAGCCGAATCAGAACCGTGAGCAGCATTTTCATCAATGCTAGTTGCGAAATCTGCACGGATTGTTCCAGCTGCAGCTTCTTTAGGGTTAGTTGCTCCCATTAAGTCACGATTTTTTAAAATTGCGCCTTCACCTTCTAAAACCTGAACCATAACAGGGCCAGAAGTCATGAAAGCTACTAAGTCATTAAAGAAAGGGCGTTCGCTGTGCTCAGCATAAAAACCTTCTGCTTTTTCTTTAGTTAATTGCATCATCTTAGCTGCAACAATGCGTAAACCATTTTTTTCAAAACGACTATAAATTTCACCAATGTTGTTAGCTGAAACTGCATCTGGTTTTACGATAGAAAAAGTACGTTCTACTGCCATTTTTTTAAACTCCAAAAATAAATATTAAAAATATGATTTTTGCTAGTATTAACAAAAATCGGAATACGTTATAACGCTCAATTGCTGTTTGTGCTACTAGCAATGTTGCCTGACTTAAGGGAAAGACTGAGATGAGAGGGATTAAATACTTTCTTTTCTTCAGATACCTTTTAAGCTCTTCATTTAGAGTTTTAAAAACAAAGAAAAAAGAATTATTTTAAATCTCCTCACCTAACCCTCTCCCGCAAGAGAGGGCTAAAATCAGCCCTAACTCATTGCAACTTGCCGAATTCTTTCCGCAGGAATAGATAATTGTTCAATTAAATAAACTTTAAAATCATCACTGTAATCTTGATACTTTAATGCTTCACGCATACAAAAGATCCAAGCATCTCTTTCTGGTTCATTAATGACTAAATGTTGATGAACCATAGGAATAGAAATACTGCCATATTTATCAGCATATAGTCTTGGCCCACCTAACCAGCCCATTAAAAATAAAGTGAGTTTATCTTTAATCGTTGCTAAATTTTCAGTGTGCATTGCCCGAATATGCTTTCCTTCTGGCAAAGTTTCCATTTGCTGATAAAACTCATCAACTAGCTTTCTAACGCCAACTTCCTCACCTGCCGCCAGATAAGACGCATCAAATGTACCGTAATTGCTCATAATTAATAACTCACTAAATTCATTAAGGCATCACATCAATATCTTCGCCTTCAACCTCAGGTTCCATCAAATCTTCTTTGCTTACGCCTAATGCTAAAACAAGAGGGCTGGCAACATAAATAGATGAATACGTACCAATTACGACACCCACTAATAATGCGATCGAAAAATTATGAATAATTTCACCACCCAAAACAGCTAAAGCAGCCAACACCAAAAGAGTCGTTAAAGAGGTCATTAAAGTACGGCTTAAAGTCTGGTTTAATGAAGTATTCATCACCGCTTCTGCAGAGCCTTTCCTTAACAATCGAAAATTCTCACGAATACGATCATAAACAACAATCGTATCGTTTAATGAATAACCAATCACAGCTAAAATAGCGGCTAAAACGGTTAGGTCAAACTCTAGTTGAAAAATAGAGAAAAAACCTAAAGTCACCAAAACATCGTGCGCTAAAGCAGCAACCGACCCCAAAGCAAATTTATACTCAAAGCGCCAAGCCACATAAATCAAAATACCAAACATTGAATAAAGTAAGGCAAGCCCACCATCTTCTGTTAACTCATCGCCCACTTGTGGACCAACAAATTCAACTCGACGCACATCACCTTGCTCTCCTAAGCCTGTATTAGCCGCAGTTAATACCGAGGTACTAATTGCTGCATTACTGACACCTTCTCTCGGCTTTAAGCGAATCAATACTTCTTGAGCAGAACCAAAATGCTGCACGGTAGAATCACCAAAACCTGCTTGTTCTAATGCTGATCGCATAACCGTTAAATCTACAGCCTTCTTATAGCCTATTTCAACTAGAGTTCCACCTGTAAAATCAATCCCAAATTTCAAGCCCTGAACAGCTAAAGAACTAATCCCAGCAATTAATAATAGACCAGAAAAAAAAGCGGCAAATTTACGTTTACCTAAAAAATCAATTTGTTTTATCATCGTATGCCTTCCTGTTAAATAGATAGCTTGTTAATACGGCTGCCACCATAAACCCAATTAACAACCATCCGCGAACCCAAAATAGCGGTAAACATAGACGTTAAAATACCGATTGCCAAAGTAATCGCAAAACCTTTGATTGGCCCTGTACCAAAACCAAATAAAACCAAGGCGACTAATAACGTGGTGATATTCGCATCAAAAATAGTTCCAAATGCTTTCTCATAACCCAAGAAAATACTAGTTTGTGGGGAATTCTTATTTTTTAGCTCTTCTTTAATCCGCTCAAAGATCAATACATTCGCATCAACCGCCATACCTACAGTTAAAACAATTCCTGCAATACCCGGTAATGTCAAAGTAGCTTGTAGCATTGATAATACAGCGACAATCACAACAAGATTAAACGTTAAGGCTAAGTTAGCAATCAAACCAAAAACTTTATAATAAACCGCCATAAAAACAAGTACTAAGACAAAACCAACCAACACAGACAAAATACCTTTATCAATATTGTCCTGCCCTAAGCTTGGCCCAACCGTACGTTCCTCAACAATATCAACAGGCGCAGCCAGTGCCCCCGCTCTTAATAATAAGGCTAACTTACGTGCCTCTTGAGAACTATCTAAACCTGTTGTTTGAAAACGCTTACTGAATGCATCCCGAATGGTTGCAATACTAATCACTTCTTCAATTTTTTGCTTACGTGAAACTTTCTTACCGTTCACCATATGCGTACTTGTTTTCTGCTCAATAAAGACAACCGCCATAGGCTGACCAATATTGCCTTGAGTAAATTTACCCATTTTCTTGGCGCCAATACCATTTAAAACGATATTCACTGAAGCAGAACCGTTTTGATCTAAACCTGATGAAGCATCAACAATCTGATCACCGGTAATAATGACACGTCTTTTTAATAACACAGGATTTTTAGTATCACGCTCATAATATAAGCTTGATCCTGCGGGAATACGACCTGATAAAGCACGCTGAACATCATGCTCAGTATCAACCTTACGGTATTCTAAAGTAGCTGTTGTGCCTAAAATTTCTTTCGCTCTGGTTGTATCTTGTACACCCGGCAACTGCACAACAATACGGTTATCACCTTGCTGCTGAATAACAGGTTCAGAAACACCCAACTCATTAACACGGTTACGTAAGGTTGTAATATTTTGTGCTAATGCAAATTTTTTGATTTCTTTGATTTCTTCCTCAGAAATACTGAAATATAAAACAGGCTGCTCATCATCAACCTTTACATTCAACTTACGAAATTCATCTGCCGCTAAAGTAATCGCAGCTTGCTTATCTTTTTCATTACGTAGAACAACCTTTACAGCGCCTTTATCAAAGCTAACTGATTTATACCGGATTTTCTCGGTACGTAACGCCAAGCGAATATCATTGTTATATCTTTCTTCCGCTTGCTTTCGTGCTGCGGCCATATCCACTTCTAATAGAAAATGCACACCACCGCGCAAATCCAAACCTAAATACATAGGATCTGCACCAAAAGATCTCAACCATCCCGGTGTTGCAGGTGCTAAATTTAATGCAACCGTATATTGATTACCTAAACTATTACGCAATAAATCAGCAGCGCGCATTTGCTCAGCTGTATTATTAAAGCGTACTAAAACTTTATTTTTCTGTTGCTCTACTGCTTTAGTCTCAAGTGCGGCTTTTGTTAATAGGCTTTTGATATGACCTAATCGCTCAGGAGATATTTCAGCCTCATTACTTGCAGAGATTTGTACAGAAGGATCATCACCAAAAAGATTAGGCAATGCATAAACAATGCCCATCACTAAGACAATGAGAACTAATAAGTTTTTCCAAAGGGGGAAATGGTTTTGCATGATATGTCCGTCAAGATAAATCTATAGCTGACATAAAGACTCATGTCAGCTTTATTATTACGCGCTGCATTAATTCCGTTTTAACGAATTAAGATTTGTTTTTTTTCATTTGAACTTTATAAGTTCCTTTAGGCATTAAACTGCTAACTTGATGGCGCTGTACATGAACAACTACTTTATCTGCAACTTCAATTTGTACGAAATTTTCATCTAAGCTAACTACTTTGCCTAATAAGCCACCTGCAGTAACAACTTCTGCGCCTGCCTGCATTTGCTCAAGCATGCTTTTATGCTCTTTAGTGCGCTTATGCTGGGGTCTTAAAAATAAGAAATAGAAAAATACTAAAATTCCCACAGGGAATAACAAACCTTCCCAACCTGGTTGTTGTGCTACCGGTGCTGCTTCTGCTAAAGCGTCAGAGATAAAAAAGCTCATGGTTTCCCCAAAGTTAAATACGATCAATAAAAAAGCCGACCATTATGCCACACTAGGAACATCTTTGCCCCGTTGTTCATAAAAACTCTTGACATATTTTTCGAACTCGTTGCTTTCAATGCTTTCCCGCACTTCCTTCATTAAATGAAGGTAATAATGCAGGTTATGAATCGTATTTAATCTTGCTCCTAGAATTTCATGACATTTATCTAAATGGCGTAAATAAGAACGCGAATAATTCTGACAGGTGTAACAAGCACAAGACTCATCTAACGGCTTAGTATCAAACTGATATTGACTATTACGAATTTTAATCACGCCTTGCGCTGTAAAAATATGGCCATTACGTGCATTACGTGTCGGCATCACACAATCAAACATATCTATGCCGCGCCTAACCCCTTCAATTAAATCTTCTGGCGTGCCCACTCCCATCAAATAACGTGGCTTATCCTTTGGTAAATGCTGATGCACAACATCTAAAGTACCCATCATTTCATCTTTAGGTTCGCCCACCGACAAACCACCAATCGCATAGCCATCAAAACCTATATCGACTAACCCCGCTATCGACTCATGCCGTAAATTTTCATACATACCCCCTTGTACAATACCAAACAAAGCATTGGGGTTATCCCCATGTGCTTTTTTACTACGCTCTGCCCAACGCAAAGACAAACGCATAGAATCCGCGGCTTCTTGAACAGTTGCAGGATAAGGGGTGCATTCATCAAATATCATAACAATATCTGAGCCCAAATCACGCTGTACTTGCATTGATTCCTCAGGCCCCATAAATATTTTGTGCCCATCAATGGGCGATTTAAAAGTCACCCCAGCCTCAGTAATTTTACGTAACTCACCCAAACTGAAAACTTGAAAGCCACCTGAGTCCGTTAAAATAGGTCCCTGCCAACTCATAAAGTCATGCAAGTCACCGTGTGCTTTAATCACATCAGTTGTTGGTCTCAACATCAAATGAAAGGTATTCCCCAAAATAATTTGCGCACCAATATCCGTTAATTCATGAGGGCTCAGGGATTTTACAGAACCATAAGTTCCAACAGGCATAAAGATTGGCGTTTGTACAACACCACGGTCAAAAGTCATACGCCCTGTACGCGCATGACCATCCGTATTTAATAGCTCAAATTGCATGGGTAAATATATATAGATAAAATTAATTAGAAATTAAACACCTTATAAAAAGACATTCATATACCAGAGCATTACCTTCAAAATACTCCAGTGAATATAGGAATAAAACTACTGAACCAGCAATTCATAAACTCGACTACCATCCTGCGCATCCATACCTTTTTCACGAAGCTCCCGCCCTACAGTAATGTATTTATGTAATGCTTCGCGTGTACCTGAAAATTTCAATTCAAAAACATGCCGGCCTTGATCAACTTGTATCCACTTAACATCGCTGACCATCGGTAAGTTACGTAAATAAGCTTTTATATTTGTTTCAGCCGTCATACCTTTTATACCGCTAATTTTTATCAGCTCCTGATTCGATTCAATACGCCCTGACTTAGCTGAGTAATAGGTTGATAAGGGTTTATAAACACCTTGAAAAGATTCGGCTAAATTAGCGTCTAAACTCGAACAAGGAACCGTCCACTGCTCAATTTTTTCATCAAAACTTAAGGTCCACTCTGACTGCCAACAACGGCGCTTCTTAACCAGCTTTCCAGATAAAATAGCGGCCACATCATAGCGCTCAGACGCTTTCATTAATCTCGTAGGATAAGCACTCAAAACATCAGCCACTAAAACCTTCTGCTTTTCCTCCAGATCCATCAGAGGCATTAAAACAGGTACGCCTTTTAATTTTGCCGCTTTCTGCAAAGCTTGCCCAACCAACCTATTTTGCTCTATCTCTAATAAAGAGCGTTTACCATGCGCTTCAACGACCACCCAGACCAAAACCTGATCACGAACTTCGTTCCAGATTGAAAGCTGACTACTACGCATCAAGCCCATCAAAACGTCTTCATTAAAAGCTACACGCATAATCCGAGACTTATCTTTCGCACTGGCTTGCGTGTTTAAACCATACTGATACTGATCGACATAAGAGCTCGCATTATCTAAAGCCGCCTTGACCGTACTATCTTGTGTAATATCATCGCCCACCATGACTCTATTTAAAACAACAGCTAACGCCTCACGCAAAGCAGTATTTCTATCTTCCCGCGACTGACTTTGCGCTAAAACCTCCACTTCAAATAGATCTTTTATTTCAACTGCCATTACATAAGGCGCAATAAACAGCCAACAAACTACCAAAAACTTAATAAGCAATTTCATATCATTAATTTTGTCTTGTACAATAACCGCTAACTATAATTTAATTTTACCCAGAAGAGAACACTCGTGAGCGAACATAAACAAGAGAGTTTAAACTATAAAAGCGCAGGCGTAGATATTGAAGCAGGCAACACACTCGTTGAACGCATCAAACCTATTGCCGCAAAAACCAGAACAGCAGGCGTTATGGCTGGGTTAGGCGGCTTCGGCTCCTTGTTTGATTTACCACTAGACCGCTACAAACATCCTGTTCTAGTTTCTGGTACTGATGGCGTAGGTACCAAATTAAAATTAGCCTTTGACCTAAATAGACACAACACCGTCGGCATCGACTTAGTCGGCATGTGCGTTAATGACATCATTGTTCAAGGTGCTGAATCTTTATTTTTCCTAGATTATTTTGCCACTGGCAAGTTAGATGTCGATACCGCAGCTTCAGTCATTGAAGGTATTGGTAAAGGTTGTGAATTAGCAGGTGCCGCACTGGTTGGTGGAGAAACAGCAGAAATGCCTGGCATGTATACAGACGGTGAATATGACCTTGCTGGATTTTGCGTGGGTATCGTAGAAAAAGATGCCATTATCGATGGCAGTAAAGTCGCCGCAGGTAATAAACTAATCGGCATTGCCTCTTCTGGCCCACACTCCAACGGCTACTCCTTAATTCGTAAAATCATTGAGCATAGCAACAGCGCTTTTACTGATCAGCTTGAAGGCAAACCTTTAGCTGACCATCTGCTTGAACCCACTCGTATTTATGTTAAACCTTTATTAAAGCTGGCAGCTGAAATACAGGTTCATGCGATGGCTCATATTACGGGTGGCGGTATTACAGAAAATGTTCCACGCGTATTACCAGAAGGCCTGAGTGCGAATATCAATCTTAAATCTTGGGAAATGCCTGCTATTTTTCAGTGGCTACAAGAACAAGGCAATGTCACCGAAGCAAATATGCTAACTACGTTTAACTGCGGCGTAGGCATGATTGTTTGTGTTGCTGCTGAAGATGAAGCAAAAACTATCGCCCGGCTTAATGAATTAGGCGAACAAGCTTTTGCAATCGGTGAAATTGAAAGCACACCTGGGACCAATAAAGTTAACTACATCAACCAGTAGTAATTCTTTTATTTATCCCCATATCTTGTTTAAACAAGCCTAAGTATTTTATACCTAGGCTTGCGCAGCCCCTCCCCCTTAGTCAATACTGTTGGCGCATCACTAAGTAGCTTGTATCGAATAACGAAGTATAGGCTACTTTCTTGTCAGGTTTCACCACATTGCCCCTACTCCCCTTTATCCTCACTCTTCCTGCTCAACTACAACCTAAAATGCCTCACCTCTACCTTCACCATAGTTTCCTCTAAAAATATGAGCACTTCTTCAGCTGCACCTAATAACACTATAAAAATAAATGCTATCACGTTAAAATATTACAATAGCCATACAGGAACCTGATACTCATTATGCAGCTAATCATAAAACAACTCCTCTTCCTCGCTCTGCTCAACACTCTCACCTTTAGCCCTGTAGCCCACGCGATCTATCAATACACCCCCTCTGATGTTTACACCGAAGCTTTAAAAGTTGAGCAAGAAGTTGAAATCATCAGAAAGCATTTTAATGCTCCAAAACTTAAAGCACCTACTAGACTAAATGTACGGCTAAAACCGCGGAATACTTGGCAAAAAACCTACGAAATTTTTGTCAAAATTAATATTTTACGTGAGAAAAATCAATTACTCCGCATTGAAGAGACGGGTTTACAACCCATTAAAGAGTTGAATCCAGTCTTAGTTCAAGAACAAGTTATGCGAATGTTAACTGAGTTGAATATTTTTAAGGCACGGGTAGGTATTACCGGTCATGCAAAAGCTGCTGTTCAACAACAGGGAAAAACACCGAGTGACGTTTATCATTTACTCGATACTATTTCTACGCAACTAGATGGTATTAATGGTAAAAGCTTTACTCCCTCATTTGTATTTGCGCAAAACATGCGCATTTTGGAAGACTTAAATAGTATTATTGCCAAATTAAATATTCATGACCGAACCGGCCCGCCAAACCGAGTTGATAATGCGACAGCAAGTGATGTTTTTAACTTAGCTTTAGAGGTGATGGCTGAAGTTCAGCGAATACAGAGCATGGCTGGAGTTGAGCCTATTGGCTATTCAGGTTTCAAAAAAAATCAAATTTCCTCTAGTGATGCATTTACTATGACCGGCGTCATTATCTCAGGACTTCAACCGATCAAAGCATATTTAAAGTTAAATCAAGTAGTTACACCGCCAGCTATCATTCATAAAGGAAAGCAAGCCGCTGATGCATTACAGAGCCTTGGCTGGGGCTTACGCAAGATTAAACAGATTAGAAGTTTGGATTATTAGAGTTAAGGGCACGGCGTATTTTCAAGTGTAAGTGCCCCACTTAGCAACGAAAACTCATCAAGACCTTGATGGGTTACAAGAGTGATTAATTAAGCCATGATAAAAGTATTTAAAAAAAACAAACAAAACTTAAAGTTTAAGTTCAGTCTTATTTTGCTCTTCTCCATCGTAACGCCTTTAGCTGTTGTTGGTTATTTTGGCTATACCACCGCCGCAAAAAGTCTGTATGACAACGCATTGCAAAAGCAAAACGATGAGCTTGATAGCCTGTCAGAAAATATTTTATTCAAATTACAAGAAATCCCCAAAGACCTACAGTTCCTATCTAACTTCTACATTATGGAGCGTTATTTACAGTGGAGTAAACTAAATGAAGAAAAGAAAATTGCCTTATGGCGTGGTCGTGTCTCTGATGCTTTTGTTTCATTTTTAGAGTCAAAACAAAGTTATTTGCAATTAAGGTTGATCAGCCCTAGTGGCATAGAAGAAATTCGAGTTGATTACGATAATGGAACGGGCTTAACCACAATAAAACCTGCAGAAGAATTACAAGATAAATCCAATAACGAGTATTTTAAACAGGCCATGCTACTGAAAAAGGGCGAGGTCTACTTCTCGGTAATGGATTTAAATCAAGAAAAAGGGCGAGTTACTAAACCCTTAACCCCCGTTATTCGTGTAGCTACTCCAGTAATAGATCAGGATGGGGTTAATCGTGGCATTCTGATTTTAAATATGTTTGGTGATACATTGCTGGATATTTTACGTGCATCTGAAACGGGAAGCGCTCTGGATAAAATAATTTTAACTAATGAAGAGGGACAGTATTTATTTCAACCCAACAATGAGAAAACCTTTGGTTGGCTATTAAATAATAATTTTTCACTCGCACAGGATAATAGTGCATTATTTAAGCAGACCCAACAGCAATTTAGGGGCGTTTTTAAAAACAGCCAAGATATTGTTACCTTTAAAGAAATTATTGTTTTACCTGGCAATGCGCAGCGCGTATGGAAGCTGTTTATTTTTAGCGATAAAGAGACTACTTTAGCGCCACTTTTACGCTTTACCTCTATTTTTTCCATAGCGGTTATTCTCGCGTTATTAATTGTCTGGCTAGTTGCACGGCAATTTATCAATAATATTACCTCTGCTTTATCTGAAGTATCAGCGCGGCTTAAGCAGCTTTCACTGGGCATAATGCCTGATGGAGAGGTTAACTATATTGCAGGTGATGAGGTTGCTGAAATTGTGAGCTCTGCAAAGGGCTTGCAGAGTAATATGCAACTTACGATCAATCATGCGGAGTTAATTTCTAAGGGAGATTATTCACAGGATATTGCTGTCCATTCTATTGATGATCAGTTGGGATTTGCAGTTAATGAAATGACCGATGCATTACGAAGTTCTGAAAGTACCACGCAATTGGTTATCGATAGAGCGTTTAAAATTGCGGAGGGAGATTTTTCTGAAGGCTCATTACCAGAGTCACTTAAAAAAACTGGCCTAGGCAAAGCGATAGCCAAAATGACGGCATCATTACGTTATGCAACGGACGAAGCTAATACCCAAAACTGGTTCCAAAAAGGTCAGGCGGAATTAAGTGACCGTATACAAGGGGATTTAACCGTAGAAACAATTGCAGAAAATGCGATTCGTTTTATCTGTGAATATATATCTGCTCAAATCGGTGCCGTATATATATTAGATCAGGACGATACTTTACACTTAAATGCAAGCTATGCTTTTGACGTCCGTAAACGCATAGATAATAGTTTTCAAATAGGGGAAGGCATTGTTGGCCAAGTTGCCTTAGAAAAAAAGATAATTGTGTTCACTCAAGTACCAGATGATTATATTCAAGTTGCATCAGGCCTAGGTGAGCAATCACCTAAATCCATTGTTGCACTACCTTTAATTAATGTTGATAAAGTGATTGGGGTCATCGAGGTGGGTTCATTTAGTGATTTTACTGAAATCCAGTTGAACTATTTGCAAGCGATTTCATCAAGTATTGCCATTAGCCTACTCACAGCAGAAAGCCGTACGCATACTGAGGCCTTATTACAGAAAACACTACTACAGGCTAATGAGCTTGAGGTGCAGCAAACTGAATTACAAAAACGTAATGATGAGATTGCTAATCGTGCCTTAGATATGGAAGAGCAGAAACAAGAGATTGAACAGCAGAATATTTCTTTGCAAGAAACGCAAAAGAAAATTCAAGATAAAGCGCATGAGTTAGAACAGGCGAGTCGCTATAAATCAGAATTTTTAGCGACCATGAGTCATGAAATTCGTACCCCGATGAATGGTGTATTAGGGATGACAGAATTGCTACTGCAAACCGAGTTGAATGAGCAGCAACAAAATTATGCCAACACAATTTATCGTTCGGGAGGCGCGTTACTTAATATATTAAATGATATTCTTGATTTATCTAAAATCGAAGCGGGAAAGGTTTCATTAGAATCTATTGATTTAAATTTTGAAGAGATTTTATTTGAAACCATTGAGGCTTTTGCCCCTTTAGCCCATCAAAAAGGTTTAGAACTGCTAGCGCATTTTGTTCCTCCGACTCAACCGCTGTGTTTAATAGGTGACCCTGTGCGCTTACGGCAAGTGATGGTGAACTTAATTGGTAATGCGGTGAAATTTACTGAACAGGGATATGTCGAAGTTAAGGTTGTTTGTTTGCGTGAGAATACAGATCACGTAGACTTACGTATAGAAGTTAATGATACCGGCATAGGGATTAAGCCAGAGATTATTAATGATTTGTTTCAGCCTTTTGTCCAAGCGGATGGCACGACGACACGAAAATATGGCGGTAGTGGTCTTGGACTCTCTATAGTTCAACGCTTGATTGATTTATTGAAGGGAAAAATTGGAATAGATAGCGAGCTTGGCTTAGGTTCAACCTTTTGGGTTGAGTTAACACTGGGTAAGCAATCCGACCAATCAGCCTGCCTTTATGCGAAGGAAAATCTGGACTTTATTAAAGGCCGGCATATTCTGGTAATTGATGATAGTGCAATCAACCGTGAAATTGTTATTGGACAATTAGAAAAAGAGCATGTGATTGTTGATGCCGTTGCAAGCGGAGTTGAGGGCTTAAAAGTATTAGAAAAAACGCAAGGCTCTGAGGCACCCATTGACTTGGTGTTGTTGGATTATATGATGCCAGAAATGGATGGGCTAGAGGTTGCTAAAGCAATGAATGAGAATCATGCTTTAAAAAATATTCCGGTGATTATTCTTTCTTCTTGGTATGACAGTACCGAGGTTCAGCAAGCGAATTTACCGAATGTCATTCAGGTATTATCTAAACCGGTTAAACAATCAGTCTTATTTGGTTTATGTCAGCGAATTTTTTCTCAGACTCTGCATTTACAGCAAACTAGTAAACCTGTGCTTAAGGAGGTAATTGGTGAGGGTTGTTTGTCAGATATAAACGTACTTGTAGCTGAAGATTTTGATATTAATCAGGCTGTTATTATCAATATGTTGAAAAAATTGGGGGCTTCAGTCACCTGTGTTGAAAATGGCCTGTTAGTTTTGGAGGCATTAGATAAGCAAAGTTACGATATTATTTTAATGGACTGCCATATGCCGTTAATGGACGGGTTCGAAGCAACTCGTGAAATCAGAGAGCGTACAAGCAGTGATGCTAAAACCCCAATTATCGCAGTGACAGCGGATGCAATGAAAGAGGACGAGAAAAAATGCTTGGATAGTGGTATGAATGGGTATATTGCTAAGCCTTTTAAAAGTGAAGATTTACGTATAGCTATTTTGCAATGGGTTAACTCTCCGAACTCGGTTGTAGAGAAAAGCGATCACATAATTATTAATCAAAAGTTTTTTGCCGAGCAGAAGGAGGCTGTAGGTGAAACGTTTTCAGAAATCATTAAAGCCTATATTAAAGCCACTTTAGAAGCCGTTGATAATATTAAGCAGGCATTAACGGATAATGATTTGCAACAAGTTAGTACTATGGCACATAGAATAAAAGGGGCATCAGGAGCCGTCGGAGCCGAAGCTTTGTTTGAGGTATTCGGTGAGCTAGAAAATCAAGCTAAAGCGGGTAAGAGTGTTGATGCAAAAGTGATTGGCCAATTGGACTCTATTGTTAAATTAACCATTGAGCAGTTAAGTTGAATACCGGATTACATTTTCCCGCTATGCTCAAAACATCTAACCCAACCTACGGTAATACAAAAACTTTGTAGGTTCGATGAGCGCTAGCGTAACCCAACAATAATAAAAATAAAAGAATAAAGCTATGAGAGAAGACTTATCAAGACCATTAGTTCTTATTGCTGAAGATGATGATATAGCGCGAATTATAACCGTTAAGACATTAGAGAATGTTGGCTACCGGGTTATTACGGCTATTAATGGGCAACAAGCCATTGACATTTGTACAGAGAAAAAACCTCAAGTTATTTTAATGGATGGCGCTATGCCGGTGCTTGATGGTTTTGCAGCTTGTCTGCAAATTAAGCAATCAGATAATGCTGATATCAATAATATCCCCATTATTATGGTGACGGCTTTAAAGGAGAATGAAGCCATTGATAAGGCATTTCTAGCAGGTGCTGAAGACTACATTCCTAAACCGGTTAACTGGCATATTCTCGAACATCGCATAAGTCTTCTGATTACAAAAAATCAAGCAGAACAATCTTTACGAGAAAGTGAAGAGCGTTTCCATGCTATTGCTGATTCAGCTAATGATGCCATTATTTCAATTGATCAACGGGGGATGGTGAGCTTTTGGAATAAAGCGGCTAGTCGAGTTTTTGGCTATTCTGAACTTGAAATATTAAACAAATCTTTAACAACACTTATTCCTGAAGAATACTTAACGCAATATAATAAGGGTTTTGAAAAAGCTAATAAATCTACTGTTGCTTTAATTAACAAAAGAATTCATCAGCTTAAAGGTGTAAAAAAAGATGGCTCCATTTTTCCTTTGGAACTTACTCTTTCAGCGTGGACATTAAATAATCAGCGCTATTATTCTTGTATTTTAAGGGATATTTCCGAGCGCCTAAAAAAACAAGAAGAATTAAATAAGCTATCAACCGCCGTTAAGCAAAGTCCTAATTTAGTCCTTATGACTAACCTTGAAGGCATAATTGATTATGTTAACCCTCAAATTAAAAATATCACCGGCTTTGAGTATGAAGAGATTGTCGGCCAGAATATCAATATTCTACGCTCTGGTAAAACCGGTCATTTAGTTTATAAGGATATTTGGCAAACCATAGAACAAGGGAGAACTTGGTCGGGGGTATTACAAAATAAGAAAAAAGATGGTTCCTTATACTGGGCTAAAGAATCAATCTCGCCTATTTTTTCCAACGTAAACTTAATTTCCCACTTCATTGCCATTCAAGAAGATATTACTGAAGCAAAAGCATTATCTGAAGAAATTGCTTTTAGAGCCAGTCATGATCCATTAACTGGCTTACTTAACCGACATGAATTTGAAGTTCACTTAGCCTCACTATTAAGAGAGTCCGTTAGTACGGATATCCATGCACTGTGTTTTATTGATTTAGACCGGTTTAAAGTAGTTAACGATACCGCTGGGCATTTAGCCGGTGATGAGTTACTGCGTCAATTGGGTAAGCAGATGAAGCTCGCAGGACGTAAGCAAGATATTTTGGCTCGCTTAGGGGGAGATGAGTTTGCTTTAATACTTTCTCATTGCGAACAGGATCAAGCGATACAAATAGCCGAAAAACTACAGAGTATTATTAATAACTACCAACTCAATTGGGATCAACAAATATTTAAGGTTGGAGTAAGTATCGGTCTAGTCAGCATTAGAAAAGGTGATGATGCAACTGAGGTCTTGAAATTTGCCGATACTGCTTGTTATGCCGCAAAGAATACTGGACGAAATAAGGTTTATATATTTAGTGAAGACGATAAGTACCTAAGCCAGCAGTCAGGTGAAGTACAGTGGGTGCCGAAGATTGAGCAGGCTTTAGAAAAAAATAATTTTTGTCTTTATGCTCAGTTTATTGTGCCTTTAAAAGAAAAGGGGGCGCAAAGGAAATGTGAGATTTTATTACGCTTGATTGATGACGATGGCTTAGTGATTCCACCGGGTGCCTTTTTGCCTGCTGCAGAACGATTTAGTTTGGCTAATAAAATTGATCGTTGGGTTATTGAGCAATCATTAATTTGGTATACAAATAACCCAATGGCTTTAAATGCATTGGATAGTTTTAGCGTTAACCTTTCTGGCCAAAGTTTGACCGATGAAAAACTACAGGCATTTGTTGTTGGGTTAATTGATAAATACAAATTTCCTACGCAAAAAATAATTTTCGAAATCACTGAAACAGCAGCAATTAATAATTTACAACAAGCGCAATCATTAATATCTGGTTTGCAAGAAATTGGTATCCGATTTGCTCTAGATGATTTTGGTAGTGGGCTATCCTCTTTTGCTTATTTAAAAAACCTCCCCGTTGAGTTCCTTAAAATTGATGGCTCATTTGTTAAAAGTATTGTAGCTGATCCTATCGATAGAGCGATGGTTAAATCAATCCATGAAATTGGCCAAATTATGGGTAAAAAAACCATAGCCGAGTTTGTTGAAAACCAAGATATTGTTGATGTTTTACAGACTATTGGTGTTGACTATGCTCAAGGCTACCATTACAGTAAGCCAGTGCCTTTAGATAAAATGCTATTAACTGAATAAAACTCCCCTTCCCTGCATTAACCTTTCAAATTAACCTGCCATACTAAAAAAATGTCAGAACTAAAAAAATTCATTCAAAAACTACCCAAAGCCGAATTACATATTCATATTGAAGGCTCCCTAGAACCAGAGCTGATGTTTAAATTCAGCAAAAGAAATCATATAAACATCCCCTTCCAGTCTGTTGATGAAATCCATGCCGCTTATAACTTTGATAATTTACAAAGTTTTCTTGATATTTATTATGCGAGTGCAGCCGTTCTAGTAACGGAAGAAGATTTCTATGAGCTTACTTGGGCATATCTCAATCACTGCAAAGAAGATAATGTTCTGCATACAGAAATTTTTTATGACCCTCAAACACACACTGATAGAGGCATAGCATTTGATGTTGCTATTAATGGTATTCACCGCGCCCTTAAAGATGCCGAAAATACGCTCGGTATTTCTTCCACTATTATTATGTGTTTTTTAAGACATCTTAGTGAAGAGTCTGCCTTTAAGGCCTTAGAGCAAGCCTCCCAACATCTCGATAAAATCAAAGCCGTAGGTCTCGATTCTTCAGAGATCGGCCACCCGCCCTCTAAGTTTGAAAGAGTTTTTGCTAAAGCTAGAAAAATGGAATTACTGACTGTGGCGCATGCAGGCGAAGAAGGTCCCCCAGAATATATTTGGCAAGCACTTAACTTACTCAAAGTATCCCGCATAGATCATGGTGTTCGTGCCTTGGAAGATGAGAATCTAGTGGCAGAACTCATTGCTCAACAAATACCTCTCACTATTTGCCCGCTGTCTAACATTAAACTTTGTGTGTTTAAAGAAATGAAAGATCACAACTATCATCAGCTTATGCAAAAAGGTTTACTCACGACTATAAATAGCGATGACCCAGCCTATTTTGGGGGCTATATAAATCAAAACTTTCTTGCAACGGCAGAAGCCCTTAATTTATCAAAAGAGGATCTGATAAAAAGTGCTAAAAATTCATTTAATGCGAGCTTTATTAGCCAAGAAAAAAAAGGCTATTATTGTAATTTAGTTGACCAAGCTGTTATGCACCTCTAACTAAGTCACCATTAAATGTGGAAAAACAACAGCTCTTAAAGCCCTCCCTTGCTGGGGAGGGTTGGGTCACTGCCATTAAGTTAAGCGGTTTAAGGGTGATTTTTTCTTG
>ENA-ORXI01000102-ORXI01000102.1-sediment-metagenome-genome-assembly--contig:-NODE-102-length-61550-cov-13.445936_pt1 | contig 61550 bp, 62 predicted proteins | sample MGYA00237861_ERZ511468 | MGnify/ENA primary metagenome ERZ511468 (study PRJEB26299, sample SAMN06266213) | sediment metagenome | isolation source: Hudson Canyon methane seep mesocosm | place...
AGTCGTTCTCTCTACACCCGAATTATTCCGAAACATCAAACCGCCGAATTTTTTGGTTTTTACAATATGATGGGGAAGTTTGCCGCGGTCATTGGCCCGTTTTTTGTGGGTTGGCTTACTATTATCACTAACAGTAATCGAATCGGTCTGCTCGCTGTTGTTGTGTTATTGGTCTTAGGGGGCATGCTGTTTTGGCGAGTTGATGTTGAGCAAGCCGAAAAGGCTGTTCAAAACGACTTGGAAAAATAGTAGTGATCACTACAGTGCGCTATCAAATACTATGAAAATATTTAAAAAACACAATTCGACATCCTTCCAGGATGCCTTGATAAAAGAGGCCGCAGGGCTGGATAGCTTAAGGCAAACGTTGATTGACAGTGGCAACGCCTACCTCAATATTCCGCAGATCTTAGGTGTGAGTGAAACCGTGTTGGAGATGACAGCTATTGATATGCGGCCGGCTAGCCAGGCACAGATGCGGCAATTGGGTATAGGGTTGGCGCAACTGCATCTAGTAAAGCAGTTATCTTATGGTCTTAAAGAGGATAACTATATTGGCCTGAACCCACAGATAAACCGTCTTATGGATAATTGGGGAGCGTTTTTTGTTGAATACCGCCTTCGTTATCAAATCAGCTTGATAAAACAAAGCTCGCTCAAAAAGCATTTCAAACAAGAACTGACTCAGTATCAGCAAATACTCATCGATTTTTTGAATGCTAGTTGTGAGCACTCCAGCCTGGTGCATGGGGATTTATGGTCGGGTAATGTTTTATTTGATCATCACGAGGTGTGGCTAATTGACCCAGCCATTTATTTTGGTGATAGAGAAGTTGATTTGGCAATGACTGAAATGTTTGGTGGTTTTACCGATAATTTTTATCGTGCCTACGATGAAATTTATCCGCGTACGGCAGTTTATGAGCAAAAGAAAGTGTTATACAACCTCTATCATTATTTGAATCACTATAACTTGTTTGGTGGCGCTTATTTGCCTGCTTGTCAGGCTGCTTTCAGCAGGTTGAAAATATTTTGATTTATGTTAAAAATTATTATAACACTCACTTTTTACTGTTTAATCAATATATTCGATAGGCTCACTTAAGCCTTCAGGGATTTTGATATCCCAATGGTTTAGTCCAGATTTGCTTAACACTAAACGGCCCTTGGTTAACCTCTCAATGGGGAGTGTATTTATAGGTGTGCCGTCTAGTATTTTAGATGCAAGTTTTGCTGCCTGGGTTCCCATAGCTTCACCATCTATAACATAACCTCCAATAGCTTTCTGTGGCCCAGCCATGCCTCGCCAAAAGCCAAATAATGGAATTTTTGAGTTTTTGTAAATCCAATTTGTTGCTTCATCTGTGCTAATGTGCCTTTTGTCGGCATTGGTTAATGTATTTATTCCGCCGATGAATAAAATGTCTTTTTCATTTTGAGCTTTTTTAACTCTGGCCTGTAACTCTTCATAGCTGTTTGTAAGGTAAATCTCGACACTCAAGCCTAATAACTTTATTTCACTTTTCCCTTGAAAGTAATATGGCGCACTTTTGTATATATTTGAGGTGTTAGAGTTATCGAACAAAACTAATGCTTTTTTCCAGTTTGGTTCAATTTCTTTAATAAAATTCAAATGTCTTTTCAATTGAGGCATTTCTAGTACCCCCGTCATGCCTAATGGAATAGTGCCATTAAAATAAAATCTTGGATTGTTATTTATACCTAAAAATACAAGGGGGATATTCCTTTTTAAGACTTCTTTGCCTATAAAGTTTAGGGCGTTGTCATCCCCTAAAATGATGAGGTCTGGTTTTATATTATCGATTGAAGTAATGGCGGCCTCTATACGGGCAGGGTACTCTGTTTTTGGTATTCTCTTAGTGTTCATCTCAAAAAAGTTAATGGTTATATGCTCTCCAAGGGCATCTATAATACCTTTTCGATAGCCCGCATCCCAAAACATTTCTTTATGATAGCTTTCAATAACTAGCACTGTTTTTTCGGCGGAGAATCCTGCTGGAACAAACAATATATAAGTAAAAATAAGACCCATAATACGCAAAGCAAAAGACTTCATGGTTAATGCCTATAGACTATGAAGCGAACAACATTATTTATGTGCGTGGGTGACGAAGAGCGCGGTTGTTTGAGTATTTGTAGTGGTGAAGAAAGTTAGAGCGACTGACATTCTCATAGTATCACCTTACTTGTTAAAAGAAGGACGTGCCGACTTAGTAAGAGTAGTACATGGTATTTATGTTTTGAAAGGACAAGTAGTGCTTTGTTAGAACAAATGCTTATGACAAAAGGTGTTGAAGAACGAACTATCTATTTAAGAAAGGAAAAGATGGTGCCCCGAACAGGAGTCGAACCTGTGACCTGCCCCTTAGGAGGGCGATAATTGGATTGGTGTTTGCTGGGGTGTCGTTTATAACTTGTTGAAAAATAAATTGTTGTGTGTTGTTCGGTTCTGTTTGATACTGCCTGTTTTTATTCTTGCTGTCCCTGTATTGTCCCTGAAAAATATTGTTAATACCATTGACCATCTAAACTTGGTTCTTCCATAACATTTTCATGATCTATCTTAAGTCCGAATAAAAAAATCATCATCTCTTCAGTCACACCGTATGCTGCAAGTCTATCATAATATGTTTTGCGAGCTTTCATGAGTATTTCAACCATATCATCTTGGTTTGCGCTGTGGTGTTCAAGAAATCCCCCCTTTTTAGGTTCTGTATGTAAAAATAGAATGGTTAGATAAGCTATTTCATATGTTAACTGTGTACCTAATGTTCCACTTTTAAAACAATGATCTTGAGTGCATAGCATCTTGGTATAGCATGCTAGCGTTGCAGTTGCGAGATCAAAAGACCATGCTTCAAATTGCGCTACATTGTTAGGGTCTATATGCACGCTAAGACCAACTAGGTAAGTAAGAATTGTCTCGGGGAAACGTTCAATAAATCTATCTTTAACATCTCTGGGGATATTATTAGACGGTAATGTAGAATTTTCAGAATTGATGTATTTGGCTATGAGGACTTTTAAGCATTCATCTGCGATTTCAGTTTTTATATTTCTTATATCATATTTTTTATTGGTTGATTCAGATTTATTACAGCCTTCCAGAGCTCTCAAATTAAGTGTCAATGGGGTGGATTTATCCTCTAAGTCAGCAATGATATATAGGCTGTTATGATCTAATCCCAGCAATTTTTCATGAACTCGCAATATTTCTCTTTTTTTTGGTTCTGGTAAGGAACCGTCCCAATATTTTAAATAGGTCCTTTGGACTATCAGGTTACTCTCATCAATATCTAAATCTTCAATTGCGGCAATAAACTCCTTCTCTTGAGGTATAGATGGGTCATGTAACTCTCCTAATAAAGCTGCTTTCCATGTGTTACACAGAATTCTTCCACGGATTATTTTTGTGAGAAAGCAGTTTTTCTTAGACATTTTGTAACTCATAGATAATAGAATATATCAAACACGTTTGGAGATTAATTTTCTTCAAGCGTGCGTTTTTTAATAGTTTACCTGTTGTTATCGTATTGTTGAACAAACAACCAATGGAGAATACATTATGAGTAAAACGTACGGTAGTGACGACGATGTGAGTCGAAAGTTAAAAATTTCAAAATCAAGGCTAAGGGCTAAATTATCAGCTGATCAGCCCCTTCCTCCTCGAATTCAGGTCCCATCTTCCAGAGTACGGTTGTGGGATATGGATGAGGTTGACGAGTGGCTGAAAAGCTTTGAAGTAAGGGAAGATAAAAATGGGCTGGGCTGTATAGTCATGAAAAAGCGGTAATAGAATTATAGTAGGGAAGGGAATCCCTGCACGTAGCATCTTTAACGGATGGCCACACCAATCTAGCATTACCTTCTTATCCTCAATTTACTGCATCACCAGTGCAGCACACTCACAATAACCCTAGTCTACCCATATTTAATTTGTTATAACCATATAGATATAAGGGAGTTACACATCAAAGTGACTATTACCCAATTACCCTTAAAACCAAATAACAAACAAATGTCCAAAAGGTTTCCAGGATGAAACCGCAACACCAAACCCACATGGTCAGGATGACTATAGGGAGGTTATGAGAATAAGTGCAATTTTCAATTGCCAGTTCATATTGCGGATAGTTTGAATGGACAGCTTTAATGGATAAGAAGCAGCTTTCTGAAACCGACATAATCTCCAAGTTCATCATGCCCCATGTCGAAAAGGCAGGGTGGGATTCGATGACGCAAATCCGTCAGGAAGTAAAACTTCGAGACGGTAAGGTTATTGTGCGTGGTCAGTTAGGGGGGCGTAAAACCGTTAAGTCGGCAGACATTGTTTTATATCATAAACCCAACATGCCGCTGGCAGTAATCGAAGCCAAAGCCAACAAGCACGAAATAGGCAAGGGTATGCAGCAAGAATTAGATTACGCTCGTCTGCTTGATGTACCGTTTGCCTTTGCCTCCAATGGTGATGGGTTTATCTTTCACGATAAAACCGTCCCTGAAGGCCAGCCTATTGAAACGGAAATCAGCCTGGAAGTATTCCCATCACCACAGCAGCTTTGGCAAAAATTCTGTGTATGGAAGGGCTACACTGAAACCCAGCTTCCCATTGTTACCCAAGATTACTACGATGATGGTAGCGGTAAGGCGCCACGTTATAACCAACTACAAGCCATTAACAAAACAATAGAAGCGATATCTTGTGGGAAAAACTGTAATTTTTTGGTCATGACCACAGGCACAGGTAAAACCTATACCGCATTTCAAATTATCTGGAGATTACGGAAGGCCAAGGTTAAACAGCGTATTTTGTTTAGTGAGGCTGATGCTTTATAGGTTTGATGCAACAAACATAATTACTTCTTACGACATTTACAGCATTGCTATGTGGCTAGCTCCCAATGGTCTACGGACTATAACCAGTAAGCTACTCATTAAAAAGGTATAAAAAATGGATCTACAAAACTCGAATCTTAGAACTTTGGCAGTCATAGAGGCTCAAATGACCAAAGGTTTGGGAAGGCCAACGGAATATTTGATACCATTTTTTCAAGCAGCGATTAGTGCTAGGGCAGGAACTCCTTTTGTTATAAGAGATATATTAGCGACGATTGAAAAAGATTACTCGCTTGAAATTCCAGTTTATATGGCTGACTCTATACTACCGATATTGGAGAAAGTTGGAGCAATATCCAAAGATTCAAATATCGGTGGCTATCTATGTAAAGAGATAGGAGAGAATGAAGGTGATACAGGTCTTAGTCAAAGCCACTTCGATTTGCTAGAGGGTAAATTAAATAGATTTGCTATATCTCTTGAATTTGAAAAGCCAATTGCTAGTGATACTTGGCAACATGCACTACTGAATTTCTTCTCAAAGAAAGAACTTGGGAATAAAGTAGGGAACATTAGGGGGAAGCTAGTTTCAAACCCCAAAGAAAAAGACGATTGGTTGGTTTCAAAATTCATAGTTGAAATGCAGATTGTAGATCCAGCAGTTTTTGATTTGATAAAAAGAATATATGCCGCTTACTCGATAGCTGATACTTTGGCATCGATTCAACATTTTGGTCATACCGAGGACTGGGAAGGGCTAAATGTCGTTTATGATACTGCTGTGTTGATGAGGCTTCTAGGTACATCAGGGAAGTTTTTAAAAGATGCCACGCTTCAAATGCATAATCTTCTTTTAGATGTTGGGTGTAATACTTACTATTTTGATAGTAATTTAGCAGAGCTTTTTCAAAATATTGAAGCACTTACCGCAAGGCACCTTTCAGGTGAAAGCATTCATAGGGAGACCGCTCAAGCTTTAGAGAATGGTGAAATATCTTTGGGTGAGATAAACCTCCTTAAAGGGAGTGCAGATACGCGTCTAGGGCAGTTAAACATTACTCAGCTAGAATTGCCTGAACGTAGTTCAAATATGCAAGCGCAAATTAATCCTGCAGAACTCGAATCTTTCCTCAAAGAGAAAATTAATTACAGAAGAAATACTTTTGCAGCCCAGGTTGATGCTGAATCAATTGAGCGTGTCATTTTTTTACGTGGGGCTAAGAAGTATTCTGAGCTCCCAAAAAGTAAGTATGTTTTTGTGACTCACAACTATAACTATGCAAAGCACTCAGCCAACTTTTGCAAAGAATATTGTGGATATCAAAAGCAGCATGTATCTCCAGTTGTGACACTTAATACGTTAACTAGGCTGTCGTGGCTTGCCTCTGAAAATGGTGGTAAACCATTAGATTTATCAAATGAACTTATTATTAATTGTTTTCAAGCATCGTTACCGGACGATAAATGGTTTGGAAAATTTTGGAATGCCATTGAGAATACAAACCCAGAGTATTTGAATACTGACGCCCATGAATCTTTGTATCTACTTGATATTCGAAAAGCGGTTGAAGATATGTCTATTGGAAGTAGTGCGTTAATTGATGATCTTGATATATCGAAAGTTATAGAAAATGCTAGAAAAGCCGCGGATGAAAGAAAGCTTAAGCACCAGAATGAAATTGATGAAAGGGATAAGGCTGCTGAACTTTCTTTTAAAAATCATATTGAAGAGAAAAAAATAATAGAAAGAGAAGCTGAGCGTGAGAAGTTGGCTATAGAAAACAAAGCAGAACAAGAAAGAGAAAAATTAAAAATAGAGTTTGAAGAAATCACGCATAATAAAGTGAATGAGCTTACCGTTAACTTAGAAGAAAAGCATAAGAAGATGGTAAGTGAGGCGGTTCAAGAAAATGAAAGTAAAATACTTACTGCAATTGAGGCTAAGGCTCGTAGGCATGCTAGCAGGTTGAGTAAAGCTATCTCCATTTTTCTTGCACTTATTTTCGGATATTTGTTTTTTCTTTCTTTACAAACGGAACTGCCTGCATGGATAGCTTCCGAATACTCTGGCTACATCAAAGGTATTTCCGGATTTCTTGGCATTATGCAAGTATTGGGGCTTTTTATTCCGAAGTGTTCATTCTTGTTTCTAGGCCCAAAAATGGAGAGTGCGCTTTCAACTGTTCTTGTTAAGCGTTACATGACTTTGGTTGAGGTGTGAAGAGAAAAGCAACAGGGTCAGACTCGATTGAAATTAAAATCACTAGATCAATCAAAGGCGCTTCAGAAAGAAGGTGACAGCAAATTTATGTACTGCCCATTTTGTGAATGCGATTCGATCATTGATGGCGAGCTAGCCTACGCTCGCTATGACAAATTCCCTGTTTCTAAAGGCCATTGCCTAATTATCCCAAAACGCCATGTCAAAACCTGGTTTGATATGAGTAAAGAAGAACAGACAGAAGCTTTTGAATTGATTGATCAGATTAAAGCGTTATTGGATGAAAAGTACTCTCCTGATGGCTATAACATTGGGATGAATTGCGGTGAAGCAGCAGGGCAAACAATTCCCCATGCTCACCTCCATGTGATACCACGTTACAAAGGTGACATGGAGAACCCGCGTGGTGGTGTTCGTGGTGTAATCCCTGAAAAACAAAGTTACTAATAAAGAGAAAAGGACTGTGCCAGAAATCCCACAAAATATAACAAGAGATCATTTGCTAAAAGCGATAGATCGTATCGATAAAGAAGGGCTGCCAGACAAAGGACACTCTTCGACTTACGATGTGATTCATAATGGTAAGGCTTACCCACCAAAAGTAGTGGTTTCTTGGGCTAATGTATTTGCCAATGGCGAAGAGCTGGATAGAGCGAACTTTGCAGGCGGTAAAAATACAGATTGCTTCAAACTGTTGGAAAAGGAAGGATTCTCAATAGAGCAAAAAGATGATATTTCTGGCTTGTATCAACTTTGGGATCAGTTCTTGGCTGAGTGGCCTGAAAGCCGCTTAAAGACAATGACCTTAGATGAATATACAGGGATAGGTAACCAAGACGCATTTTGCTATTGGATTGAGAAACGGCTAGAAACGCTAGGCTCTATATGGGGAGGTTCGTCGTTTAAGTTTGGTATTTACAGGCGTGGAGATCAAACCCCAAAGCCTCCGCATCCACGTTATACCTACACCGAAGAATTCGCTTGGGAATCAAAATTTGGCGACTCAGCTACGGAGGCATTCGAGAAGGTTAAGCAACACATCTTAACTGTCATAAGTAGCATCAAAGAAAAGGACCTGCAGCCCATTGAAAATGTGTCTCTGTGGCCTGTGTTTAAATGGAAGATAGCCTTTCTTTACCAAGATAGAAACGCCCCGTTATTGCCCGCTGTTTTCAAAACCGAGATGCTGATCGATTATCTTGAAACCGATCAGGGTAGTCAGAATACGCCTTACCCATCTCTTTATCACAGGGTGATGAAGGAGCAAAACGACAGAGATATTGTTGCCTTTAGCCGCGATATTTGGACCAAGGCGAACCTAATTGCTACAAAAAAGCGCTTCAAGCCAGAGGATGCTGAGCAGTTGTTATTGCAACGCTACCTGCCCATTGGTGACGGTACAGGAAAAGTTATTGGCTTTTTAAACGATTCGAGCAGGACGATTGCGCTTTTAAGAGAGGGTAAGAGCGTTAGAGTATTTATGGAACTTTGGGAACCCTCGATTAGGAATGTAAAAGTTAAAGAACGGTACAGTGTTAACGATTCGAGAAATGGCAACCTTGATAACCAAGCACCGAATGTGGCGAATGGAAAAGAAGCGATCTTGATTGAGTGCTCAAAACAAGGTGCTTTTGAAGAACTTCTAGATAGTTACGAAATAGACCGAAAACAAGGAATAGACTCAATGGGCGAAAACTTAGATGTCGACAACCTGACAAATAATCAGCCGCTAAATCAAATCTTATATGGGCCGCCTGGTACCGGAAAAACATTTTATACCATTAATAAGGCGCTACAAGTTCTTGAGCCAGAGTTTTATCAATCACACCTAAATAATCGAGCTGCATTACACGCGCGGTTCCAAGAATTGAAACAAGAAGGTCGAATAGGTTTCGTGACCTTTCACCAAAGTTTTTCTTACGAAGATTTTGTGGAAGGCCTAAAGGCCACGTCAGACGAGGGAGAAATATCCTACGAAGTGGCTGACGGTATATTTAAACAAATGTGCGAGGAAACAAGCCCCTATATAGAAAAAGAGTCATCCACGACGGTAAACGTATCCGGTAGGAAGGTCTGGAAGATGTCTTTGGGGAATACGCTTGGGTCTGATTCATTCGTCTATGAAAAATGCATTGAGGCTGATGAGGTTCGCTTAGGTTATGGAGACGATATCAATTTCACGGGCTGCAGCTCAAGAAATGTAGTAAGTGCTAAGTTTACTGATAATGGCTATGAGCTAAAACCTCAAGATTATCAAGTTACCTCTGTTGATATATTCAAGAACCAAATGAATGTAGGTGACATGGTTATTGTTAGCGATGGGAATTTAAAATTCAGAGCTATCGCAGAAATTACAGGTGACTACCAATTCTTACCCGATTCAGAATTTCCTGATTATGGGCAGACACGAAAAGTCATTTGGCATCGAGTGTATGAGAAATCATTGCCTTATGAACGCTTACTGGTTAAGAAGTTTTCTCAGATGACGCTTTACAAGCTCTCATCTAAAACTGTTGATATGGCTAAGTTGCAATCACTGTTATCTTCGAGTGAGAAAGCTGGTGGTTCTAAGGGGCTATCAGTCGGTCAAAAGCTGGGTAATGGTGAGCATGAAGTTGCATCGATTACGAATGAAATGATTCGATTGAAGTCGACTAAAACCGGTTCCTTGATCCCGTTTGACCGGGAAATTATTGACGAGTTGCTAGGTTATGTGCGCCAAGGTGCATTAACCATAACAGATATAGCAAAAAAGAGGGTCTTTGAAATAACGGGTAGTAAATTAGAGAAGTATATCGTCAATGGCTATCCTGGTCCGCTATCAAAATTGGTTAATCTATTGGCTCAACCTGAAATGGCAGATCTCAGCGGTAATGCTGAAACGGATAATCGAGTATTAATCATCGATGAAATCAACCGTGGCAATATTTCGAGTATTTTTGGTGAGCTTATTACTCTTGTTGAGTCTAGCAAGCGGGCGGGAGCAGAAGAAGCGCTATCAGTTACGTTGCCGTACTCGAAAGAACAGTTTCAAGTCCCTGGTAATCTTTACTTGATTGGTACGATGAATACTGCCGATAGATCATTAGCGCTTATGGATACTGCCCTTCGCCGTCGATTCGACTTTGTGGAAATGATGCCTGAAGTAGACCTGTTGGAAGGGCTGAATATTGAGGGCATTGATGTAGCAACAATGTTAGCCACTATGAATAAACGCATAGAAGTGCTTTATGATCGTGAGCATACATTAGGTCATGCGTTCTTTATGCCGTTGCTTGCGGTAAGTGACACTAAAAAGTGCTTTAAGCTTCTGCAAAGTATTTTTGCGAATAAAATACTTCCTCTATTAGAAGAGTACTTCTTTGAAGATTGGAAGAAAATTCGCTTGGTATTGGGTGATAATCAAAAGAAACAGCAACAAGACCAATTCATCATAGAAAACGGAACTGACTTCGATAGCACTGAATTGTTTGGGTCTAATGCAGACCTTGATTTCACTATAGATGAAACCAAGACCTATAGCAGAAATGATAAGGCCCTAGAACGAGCCTCAACTTACATATCGATTTATGAACGCTAAATTTACCCGTAGTATTCGTGAATATGGCTATCTGCTTGATGGCCTAGGTCATGCCGCGAGTGAAAATACTGTGGCGATACCTCACTCAGCTTTTAAGTATCTTTTGTCTTACATTCAAGATGATAAGTGTGATGTAGATTTCGCGCCTTTTCTAAAACTCACTACCTTTCAGCGTAAAACTGCACTCAAAGTACAGAATTATGTAGGGGTACTTCAAACCCCTTGTGGAACACAGATAGAAGTATTACCTAAGCTTTATGTGTCAGGCGCTGACGAGTCGCTAGAAATAACGCGTAGTCAATTGATTACCATGTTGCGTTGTCTGCGTGAAAGCCCCTTTAAGCAAGCGGGTAGTGCTGACATATATGATACTAAAATGCCGCTGCTTGAGGTTTATATCAGCCAGTTCTTATTGCTTACTAATCAGCTGGTGAAACGAGGTATTCGCTCTGACTATGTGAGAGAGCGTAAAAATGCGAAGTATCTTAAAGGGCGCTTACTGGTCAGCCAGCAAATTCGCAGTAATATGCTTCATCCAGAACGATTTGCGATTGAGTGTGATGAGTACTTAGTCAATAGACCTGCAAATCGCTTAATAAAAACCACCTTGTCACGGGTTGCTCGTGTTTCTAAAAACTCACGAAATCAACGATTGGCCAGAGAGCTTAGTTTTGTCTTTGAAGATGTCCCTTTGAGTACGGATATTAGAGCGGATTTTCAACAGGTTAAAACTGGGCGAAGTATGGAGTACTACCTAGCCGTATTGGCATGGTGTCGCCTGCTACTCAATAACGATGGCCCAACCGCTTCAACAGGTAGTTTCGATACCCTGTCTCTGCTTTACCCCATGGAACGTATTTTCGAAGACTATGTTGCTCATTGCCTAAGACCCACTCTTGATAAATATTTTGAACCAGGCACCGAATTAAAAACTCAAGCCGCTAAGCATTCGCTGGTAGAAGAGCACGAAGGTAAAACCATCTTTAATCTAAGACCAGATTTGTTGGTCCTGAAAGACAAAGAAACTCTTTGTGTAATGGATACAAAATGGAAACTACTGGACTCATCTGACAGAGGAAACAAATACGGTATATCGCAGCCCGATATGTACCAGCTGTATGCCTATGGTCACAAGTATCTAAAAGGTCAGGATCAGAAACGTTTGATGTTGATTTATCCTAAAACTGATAAGTTTCAAGAGGCACTGCCTGCATTTCATTATGAAGATGGGTTTAGGTTAGATGCTGTGCCATTTGATTTGGAGAAGGGGGAGTTGGTTTGTGGAGGAATATTATTTTAAATAAAAGGTAAGTAGGCTTGAGCCAGTTCTATTGCTTGTTTTAATAGCAGGGGATGATCTCAATCATTAGTTTAATGTACTTTTAAGGTTTTTTTACATGGATATCTCCGCTGTTTTAGCACCGATAATTAAAAGCTTGTGGTACTTAGCTCCGTTAGCTATTTTGGCCGTTGTGATTAAGTCCTCCTGGTTCAAAGGTATGGTCGGAGAGTTTCTGGTTAATATCACAGCAAAGCTCTTTCTCAACAAAAATGAATATCACCTCGTCAAAAATGTCACTCTACCTACATCAGATGGAACTACCCAGATAGATCATATTATTGTTTCGAAATATGGCATATTCGTTGTTGAAACAAAGAATATGAAGGGGTGGATATTTGGCAATGAAAAACAGAAGTCCTGGACGCAAAAGATCTTTAAAAGCAGTCATAAATTCCAAAACCCACTTCACCAAAACTATAAGCACGTGAAAACGCTCGAAGAGTGCTTAGGAATGGATGATTCCCATATTTTCTCTTTAGTCGTCTTTGTTGGTGATAGTACATTCAAAACTCAATTGCCTGAAAACGTGACAAAGGGTGGGGGCTATATACGCTTTATTAAATCGAAGACGGTTACCTTACTTTCAGAGGCTGAAGTTTCTGAAGTATTAGAGAAAATTCAGTCCGGAAGACTTATGCCATCCATTAGAACCACTATTCAACACGTTAAGCACGTTAAAGAGATTGTTAGAGAAAAGGAAAATAACAGAGCTTGCCCTAAATGTGGTGAATCAATGGTTTTGAGGGAAACTAAAAAAGGAGTGAATCAAGGTAAACAGTTTTTTGGGTGTTCTTCGTTTCCTAAATGTCGAGGTATTGTTGCGATTGATTCAGGGGTTTGAAATAAAGTTAGAAATTGCATTCGGTGTGAAACAATTGGCAAATAGAGACGATTGAATTGAAGAAAAGAAATCAAAGAACGGCCGCGATCCATATGGATCCTCAAAATTACTATGCTTACGATGGTCTATGCTTGGACTTTAATGAACAAAAAATATGGGGTATTAAGGGCGGTAAAAAACACCCTTTGATAGGAGAGTCTAAGCTCGAATTCAAGCGCAAGCGGGAGAATAAAGGACCCAAGATTTTGCACAGCAGTAATAATGCAACGACCGATGTCTACTTTAGCTCTAATCATCAATTATTGGAGTTTGATCATCTTATTGCTATTGATACGAATACGAATCACATTGGCACTTCAACGGTCTCTATAACCGCTGCTTATCACCTCATCCCCCGTTCGAGAAATTCGGATCAGGTTATGCTAAACGGCCAGATTCTCGCGGTAGTTGAGTTTTGGAATATTAAGGAAAAACCTGAGAACTTTGGTTGGTGGCAGATTCTTCAATCGATTGAACTCTATCGAAACTTTTATCAAGGTAAGATCGGGTTGATAGTAGATTCAGACTTAGGGAATCATGATGCTTTTAATAAACGAGAGTTACCGGTATTTGGTGATTTCTTTCTACCCAAAGAGGTTAGCATTATCTATGGAAGTGATAAGGGTGGCCCTGAGCACTTATCTACAAAAATGATCAAGTATTGCCATAACTTAGCATCAGACTTGTATAAAGAAAAAAATCTGATGATTGAGACTGGTGGGATACAGAAATTTGATGGAGTTGAGTGTACTCATTATCGCCAATGGGATTTGGATAAATTTCAGTACAGAGAATTTGCAGAAGAACTCAAAAGGTAAAACAAAACGTTGTTTCGTTTATTAAGTGGTATGTCCTTTTGTTATTGCTTGTCGTTCGGTAGTTACTAATAACCAGCACCTTAGTATCTGCTTAGTTGGTTGCTGATGCAGGTTGAAGAACTGCTAGGGTGTTCTTCCCCCCTTTCTATCTAGGTGGGAAGTTTGCATATTCCCACCATAGGAAACTGGTACTAAAAAGAAATACAAAGTCCGGAGACGTTCCCACCTATAGCTAGGTGGGAACGTACCTTGAGCTTGTAAGTAATTACCAAAAATACAAAGTCGGTAGACGTTCCCCCCTAGGTTATGGTGGGAACCTATCTCGACCTTGTAATCTATAAAACTTTGTACCGAGCAATATTTGTTAATTTGTTTTACTCGAAAATAAACAACTTGGTTAGATTCTAGAACCATAGTGAAACTAGTTACCACTGATAAGATGGATAACATAGGATTAAATAGGAGGGATGCTTGACAACACTTCCTAAATTGAATGTTTTGGTTAAAAATTAAGTGAACGGAATCATTAATATGCAAGGAACGACGCAAACTAAAAACTGGCTACACTACTGGCGCAATTCCTTGGCGGATGCTGAAAGTGGCAAAGGAGCTTTAAATAAAAAAGATCTTAAGTCGTTCTTAAAGGCTGAAGTACCTAGCTTTCAATTAGGTAGCCTCGTAAGTGATGCAGACGATAGCCTAACTAGCTCTGTTTTAAAGGACTTATTTGATGGAGAGTCTGACAATACTCAGCTTGTTAAGGTTTTAATTCGTCCCACTTTATATATCAGTAAATACGAGCATGGTAAGAAGCATTCAAGCACGCGCCCTGATGTAATCAGTCCCATTATTTGTCAGGTTTGGATTAGTAGAGGTGGTTACTTCTACCCAGCGGGCCGACCAACCATCCCCAGAGACCTGCTAACACCGCAAGCCGATGACAAGTTTACCTTGTTTGATGTTGAAGACCTCGACACGTTTTATACGGGTAAAGATATTTGCACATTTACTGAGCAAGAGGCGTTAGCGTTAGTTGAACACGAGGGCGACTCTGACAAGCGTTATCAGGACTGGGGGCAATACTATGATTTGTCTCGAGAGTTATTCAAAGCCCTAAATGTAGATGAAACTAAGTCCAAGATTGCAACTGGATACCAGCCTGAAGAACAGAGAAAATCTTATTTCGTTAAAGTCGATGATGCTGTTAATGCTGCTCGAAATATTATTCGCTTATATGATTGGTTAAAACTTGATGACGGCCCCTTATCTTTGTTGGAAAATTATAGTTTGGGACGGATTGAAGCTCATCAGCCTTGCAAAGCATCATCTAGCTCCATATCCCTTCGGTTGGGTCACTCTAACAGTAAGTTCCCTCTGGCTGAGGCTCAAAGAGATGCATTAACCCATGTGATGAGCATGGAAGATAGTGACATATTGGCAATTAATGGGCCACCTGGAACCGGCAAAACAACTTTCGTACTATCGGCAGTTGTTTCATTATGGATTAAGGCTGCACTAAAAGAGTCTGAGCCGCCGGTTATTATTGCCGCATCGACCAATAACCAGGCCGTCACCAACATCATTGCGGCCTTTGGCAAAGATTTTGAAGAAAATGAAAGCCCCTTCAGTGGACGGTGGATTCCAGATATAAAAAGCTATGGAGGCTACTTTCCTGCAGCCAGTAAAGAGAATGAAGCCTCTTCTCTGTATCAGACAAAGACATTTTATGAGTCTTTAGAGCAGTCGGAATTTCTAGAACGAGCTGAGTTCAATTTTTTAGCAAAGGCTAGAGTAGCTTTTGAGGATGAGGGTCTTCAATCCATTAAGTCAGTGAAGACCATACTGCTGAAAGAAATGGTGCAACTCCACACTGAGTTGACCCAGGTAGAGTTTGCTTGGAGTCAGCTAGACCAAGCTAAAAAATGCTGTATAGAAAAACTGGGTGAGGACCCTTTAGATGCTTTTCAACAATTGCAGCAAGAGTTGGATCGTAAAGAGAATGAACTAAGGCAGGTTATTCAAGATCAGAAAGCATGGGAGAGCTTCTGTGCTGGTGAATCTATTTGGTTATTGCTGTTTAGCTGGTTACCACCTGTTGGTCGTAAACTTCTACTATTGCGAAAAGTATTTATTGAAACTGTTTTCAGTGATATTACTAAGTCATTGGTTGAAAATAAACTCAAAATCAATGAAGTATTGACTGACTGGCTTATATCCCAGCGCCAAGAAATTAGTCAGCTAAAACAGCATCACGCCCCCATAGCGGAGCTAATTAATGAATGGAGGCGGGCTGAAGAGAAGTGGATATCAATATTACTGAATAGGGTTCCAATCTTATCGGAAGTATCAGAGATAGAAGAAGTTGATTTCTTTCTCGATGTGACGGTGCGCTTTAAGCTGTTCCAACTCGCGGTGCATTATTGGGAGGCCCGTTGGTTACTGGAGTGTCGCGAGCTCGAAGCGAAAGGAAATACAGATTGGGCCGATCATAAGAAAACTGGTTTGAAGTCAGTTCGGCCTCGCTGGCGCAGGCGGATGATGTTAACGCCGTGTATTGTTTCTACTTTACATTCTCTGCCTTCTCATATGACTCACAAAACTTATAGTGAGGAAGAATTTAAGGAAGAATACTTAACCAATGAAATTGATTTATTAATCATTGATGAGGCTGGACAGGTTTCCCCTGAGGTTGCTGCTGCCTCTTTCGCTTTAGCAAAGAAATCTTTAGTGATAGGCGATATTCACCAGATTGAACCCGTTCGGTCATTAACCCGCTCAGTGGATGTAGGTAACTTGATGCAATGTGGAGTCATGACGGATAAAGAGCAATATCCAGAGGTTAGTAAAACAGGGGCTACAGTAATCGAGGGCAGTGTGATGCATATTGCACAGCGCACGAGTCGTTATCATTATTTGAAAAAAGCTGAACCTGGCATGTTTTTACGTGAACATCGCCGCTGCTACAACGAGATTATCTCCTTTAGTAATGACTTGTGTTATCAGGGTTTATTGATTCCCAAAAGGGGCGTGGCTGCTTCTGATAATCTATTTCCTCCTATGGCGTATCTTCATATAGATGGCCGGGCAGAGGCGCCCCCTTTCGGTAGCCGACACAACCCGCTGGAAGCAATTCAAGTCGCCGCATGGCTGGGTGATAATCGAGATAAGATCGAAGCGTATTATCAAAATCTAAGTGATGACTATAAAGATAAGACCCTTGAGGATTTGGTTGGCGTTGTCACACCTTTTAGAGCTCAACAAGCTCTTATTGAGAGTGCTTGTACCAAGCAGGGAATAAAAGTGGGCAAGGGGGATGGTAAGCTAACTATAGGAACTGTACATGCCTTACAGGGTGCTGAGCGGCCTTTGATTATATTCTCTGCAGTGTACACTCGTCATAGCGATGGCAATTTTATCGATATGAATGTGTCTATGTTGAATGTAGCGGTTTCGAGGGCTAAAGATAGCTTTATCGTATTTGGTGATATGGACGTAATTTCAGGTGCAAGTCGAGGTAAACCTCGTTATTTGCTTGCTAGATATTTGTTTGGCTCAGATTCCAATGAACTGATCTTTCCCTTAAATGAACGTCCTGATTTGTTGAGAGCTTGTGGTTCGCCAAGATTGATTAACAATGCAAGTGAGCATGATGAGTATGTTCGTCAGGTACTCCAAAAAGCAGTTAGTCAGATTGATATGGTATCCCCTTGGGTCTCTATATCACGGTTAAAAGAAACTGACCTGTATAGTGAAATGGTGGCTGCGTGCGAAAGAGGCGTTGTTGTTAACCTTTATACAGATTACCACTTTAACTCCACCATCATGAACCAGTACGACGAATCTAAAGCAGCTAAGTTGCAACGTTGCTGTGAGCAATTGAATTCAGATGGAATTAACGTCTTCGTAGTTGATGGTGTTCACAGTAAGTTGGTGATGGCAGATAAACGTTTCATGAGTGTGGGGTCATTCAATTGGTGTAGTGCTGCTAGAACAGGTAAATACACTAATATGGAAACTTCCATGATTTATTCGGGTGATTTAGCTGAGGAGATTGCGCTGCAAGTGAAAGCGCTAAAATCAAGGATGAAAAAGGCCTATCAAATAGATAAGCCCGCCAGTGTTGTAGGTGCTTGAATAAATTACATTAGAGTAAATTGTGCCCGCCGCTCACAAACCAAAATATAAGAAAGCCAATTGAAAAAATTATCCCAAAAACAGCTTTGGCATACTCTCCCACCTTTCTATCTAGGCGGGAAGATAGAACATTCCCACCATATTAAACTGGTACTAAAAGGAAATACAAACTCAAGACACGTTCCCACCAGAGTCTAGGTGGGAACATGCCTTGAGTTTGTAAGTAATCACCAGAAATGCAAAGACAGTAGACGTTCCCACCATAATCTAGGTGGGAGCCTATCTTGACCTTGTAATCTATTATATCCCGTAAGACCTATTTCTTTTTCTAATATCAAATCCTGAATTTAGCGGGCAAAGCGCACTAATTTTGAACTGTAAAACAGGCTTTTTGTTAGCGCTTAAAGCTATAAATCTACGTTTTGATACATTAAAAACTGTGTTGCCATAATAGGCTTAGCTTATCCGTTATATCTCTTTCACTTATCTGAATTGAACTGTTCTTTAGCTGTCCGTTTAGTCGGTGCTATTTGTGTTTCATTGTGCCCACTGAACTTGTCGGGTTGATAAGTTAAAGAGTGTTATTGGTATAAATCACAATCGGAGATAGGTGATGAATAATATAAAAACTACGTTATGGGGTTTGATAATAATATTGATGGGTGGGTGCGCAAGAGACCCAATATCCAATATAGAGCAAATAGAAATACAGAGAGATATCTCAACTGAGCGAGCAGATGCGTTGTTAGATCAAATCCCTGAATGGTATATCGCACCTCCACCTTCAGACGGAACAGGCTTATATGCCGCGGGAACAGGGTTTTCACAAAGTCTTGAAAGCGCCGTTGCTAAGTCGGGCTTAGAGGCAGAATACAACTTGGCTAGTATATATAACCAGCATGTAAGTGGGCAACAAAGTAAGTATGAAAAAGAAGTAGGGCAGGCTGGTGAAATGGTTAGTCATTCGGAACGAGTGATTGACAAGTTTGTGAATCAGGTGAATTTGGCCGGATATACCGTAAAAGATAAACGGATACTGCGTGAAGATATTGGTTTTAGAGTGTTTACGTTGCTCTATTACCCTTTTGATAGTTTTAACCAAGTAAAACAGCAAATAGAAATGAAGGTAACCCAAGGTCATGTAGAAGGAGCTAGTGCTAGCGCAAAGGCTGATCTGCTAAAGCGAGTTAAGAGCACAAATGAATGATCGGGCCGTCTATCAAGTCGCCTTTTGTCTATTTATTGCCCTGGCACAGGCTGGGTGCGCTAGTAAATATAAGGCTATTGAAGGGGAAAGCAGCAGTCTAATTGAGCCAGATAGCGCAATCTCTCAGGAGTCTAGAGTGATGTCTTCATCAAAGAGAATGTTGTTTGAAACGTTTGGTTCATCACCTAACCAGATCGTTAAGTGCATGCCTTCAACATTAAATATGAATCAAGATAAAACAGTATTAAAGGCAAAGGCTTCTGCCAAATGGCTTAAAAGAGCTCGCGGGAGTCGATTAGTGGCTAGTCAACTAATGGTAACTAACGGCGATCAATCAGAGCTTAAAAGCCGTATTCAATCAAGTTCTAGTGGTGTGGTTCCTCAGTGTGAAATTATAAAATTGGAATATTTTGATAATGAAATAGTGCCTTTGATATGTGCACTGGTGGCGTTTCATAAAGAATAAGGAGAATAGAATGAAATTAATGTTTGTGTTGTATTTTGTGTTTGTTTCATCGTGCCTATCGGCAGGTGAAGCCGTGATTAAATTAAATACTGATTCAACGTTAAAAGCAGAGGTTAAGTCGAGTTATGTGATGGGCGATGCAGATTCGAGACTTGATGCTAAGAATCTTGCGCTGCAGTCAGCAAAGCAGGCCGCAGCAGAGTTGGCGGGTACTTACATAGAGTCAAAGCTGATTATAGATGGAAATAAGGTAGAAAAAGAGGTTGTGGAGTCATACACAGCAGCCTTTGTTGGAATAGAACTATTGGATGAAAGTGTAAAGCTAAACAGTGCTGGTCAGTCTGTATACGAACTGACTGTGCTCGCAGAAATTGATAAAGGCGCACTGAGAGAGAAAATAAAACAAGTTCAGCTTGAACCAGAAAGAAAGCGTCAGATTAGTGACTTGAGAAAGGAAAATGCAAAACTAAGAAATGAACTGACGACACTGAGTGATCAGTTAAATCGAGCTAGCTCAGAAAATAAAGATGTTAATGACATTAAAGCAAGGAGGAGCCTTTATGCCAAGCGTGAAGAGGTCCTCAGTGATATTAACCAGAATACTCAAAGTATGCGGCAGGTCTTCAAAAAGGGAACGCTCTTTTCATTGGCTAAGAAGTCATCAAATGAATTCGAGCATGGTAAGACTCGCATCGAAAAAGATGTATGGGGGCACATTAAGTCTAACGCTGAGGTTACGTTAAGCGCCCCGGAGTTCAGAGATAACGAAGATGGCACATTTGATATTTTAGTCACAGTCATATGGGACGTTGATGCTCAGCCTATTGAAGCGGTTCTCAACGATTATTTTCGAGAATACAACGAAGAAAATATTCGTGCTGGAAAGGTAGATTTTTCAGACCATATGGGGAACAAGGCTGCGAAGGGGATTGTACTTGCTCGATACGCAAATTCTAAGGAAGATCAAAAACGCCCGTTTTCAGAAAAGCTTTTCCTTTATATAGCTTCTAAAAGCATAGTTCTAACGGTCCGTGCAGATAAGTATTCCGGTGGACTTACTCTCGCAGAGGGGCGACGCTGTTTTGTTTCATGCAGTGGGAATGGCAATGATCAATATCATATGCACCTTTCAAACAAGGGTGCCACTCATAACATAATTAGCTACAGCCAGCAGAATCCTATCGTTATAAAAAACGTACCAGAGCGAGTGCTGCAAGAATTAACCACAATCGAATATGAAATCGTAATCAGCGGTTAAGTTACTCCCCAGACTCTGCAATGCCTAAACACCGCTAATAGCAGGTCTAAGAAAACTAATTAAGTTAACGCTTAATAATAGAGAAGAAATATCAAACGATAAATTATAGGGAAGACCCACAATGAAAGTACTATTAAGAGAATCAATAATAAAAACGGGGATAGCCGGTGCTGTACTGCTTTATTCAATGGTATCGTCAGCCTCGTTAATTTCACATAATGGATATGAGCATGATACCGACACAAATATAGTCACCGGTGGCGGACTAGAATGGTTACAATGGGACGTTACTACTAATCATTCAATCGATAGCGCCTTGAGTAGTTATAGTGGTTGGAGGCTCGCAACCAATACGGAGATGGCATCACTATTTAATAGTTTTGATTTTGGGCGAACATTTGATACCAATGAGAATACAGCCCAGAGTATTAACTACCCATTTACCGTGGACGAAGACTCGATAGCTAATAAGTTCATTTCTATGTTTGGAGACACATACAAAGCCTCTGGCTCTGTATATAACTCTATTGACCCATTTTCTAGGTCATTAGCCCTGTTTGGTGATGATGCCGATGGCGACTTTAAGTTCAATAATGTTGAAGTGTACGACGACTATATTGTTCAAAGTAGCGACTCAGAACATCATGGTCGCGCTTTCATGGGAAATGACGGCTATTCTGCCTACACCGATTACCAGCAATATGGTGTTGCTTTGGTTCGTGGTGTCACGGTTCCTGAACCATCATCACTTGCTATATTGAGTTTAGGCCTTGCAGGACTGCGTTTTGCTCGTAGAAACATGAGTAAGGTACAAATGACTCAAGGGTAATACCTGCTGTTTTTGCCACTTAAGACCGAGTGGATATATTGCATGGCGGCTCCCTTGGGAGTCGCTCTCTTTGTGTAAATAGTTGGCTTTTCAAGTCTTTTTAGGTATGTTCTGGCTTAATAGGTCTGAATACTTCGATAGCGGTAACTTCATTAGTGTCATAAGACAAAATTGGCCACTTTTTGGTCATTCACCATGCCCCTATTTAGCCTGCAAACTCGTTCTACAGAGTTTAGGATATCGAAATATTGCTCTGACCCAGATTATTTAACAGGATTGCTTTGCTGGCGGGGCATTTTTTGTTAATAGTGAAGAATTGTGCTGAGTCTGTGAGGCAGGGCGTTAATATTATTTGTGCTGTATCTACCTAGTTTGATATAAATGACGCTGTGAGTTGGTATGACAGTGTGTGTAGATAGCTATCTCATGTGGTGGTTTTATATCTAGGTGCATGGGGGGGGGGATGCTTGTGACTATAATTATGAATATGTGTCTACAATGACTATGTCGAAGAATTAGCTGTTATGGTATTAGAGTGAGAATTTTTTGAGCGAAATATTTGAAATTGCCTATGCTGCAGCGACAAGTCGTCTGTGTCTATTTACTGGTACTGGATTTTCTAAGGCTGTAACAGAAAATATAGCCCCAAGCTGGCAGGGATTGCTTGAAGATCTTTGTGATCTACTACCTGATTCAGCAGAATTTAAAGAATCATTATTTCCAAATGATAAGCCAAGTCCACTTAGCTTAGAAGAAATCGCTCAGGTAATTTCCATAAAGCTTGCTTCTATTGATAAAAGTATACATGAAGAAACCGCCAAGTTAATAAAGGATATCGAGTTATGCGGTGATAATGATCAGGTATCTCAATTCTTTTCTGAGAGGCAATTTCGAATTGTAACAACCAACTATGATAAATTGGCTGAAGATCTAACAGATGAAAGTGAATGTCAGTCACTGGCTCCAGGACTACCAATACCAAAATCGCCTGCAAACGTTAAAGTATATCATGTGCATGGTTCAATCGATTCACCAGATAATATGGTCCTCACTTCTGAGGATTATTTCAAATTTATAAATGGCGATTCATACTTTTCTAGAAAGCTGAGTACAGTGTTACATGAGAACACTGTTGTTATCTTAGGTTATTCATTAGGTGATACGAACTTAAAAGCAATAATTAGTGATTATAAAGGGTTCTCAAAAACGCATGTAATTGGATCAAATATATTTTTAGTTTCAAGATCAAAGGTTGATCTGCATGTTAAGGACTATTACTCGCATTGTTATGGAATTAGAGTATTAGACAAGTTAGATATTCATGATTTCTTCAAAAATCTAAATGAAAAGACTCCCAAAGTTGAGAGTATTGCAAAACGGTCTATCAAGAGTATTAGGAATGTTGTTTATAATAATTACCACTTTAAAGAGGCTTATATAAAGCTCGAAGATTCTTTTTATCGAATAATTTCTGCTTTGTCAGCAGAGGGTCTAAGCCTAGAAGATAAGCGTGTGGTGACTGTTATAGGTGATGTGGTCGATGCTAAGAGAGAGTTGACGACGGAACATAATGCATGGGAGCAATATGAGCATTTAGCTCGGTGGCTCATTTATCTAGGCACAATATTTGAGATTAAGGATACTTCAATTGAAGATATATATTTAAAAGCAGTACTTCGTTCAATGAATACTATGAGTAATAGATTAATTATCGGGTATTCTTGGCATGCTTATAAAGCATGGAAGAATAGGTGGTCTTCTGTAGTATCTTCAAATCGCGCACTAATAAAAAAACATATCGAAGAAAAAACTACCGACGGCGATGCTTTGTCAGTGGTTAACTCAATTTAGTCATAATAAACGGCTGCACCGGACAAATTTTCGCTTAGCCAAGCGTTGGACTCTACATGAAACTAAATATAGGATGTAAAGTTGTTAAATTTTGAAGAACTTCCTAAAGATGGAACTAAATTTGAGCTCTTAGTAAGAGAGGTGCTTTTAAAGAAGGGTCTTTGGCCTCATTGGACTGGAAAAGGGCCGGACAGTGGACGGGACTTGCTTGTCGAAGAAGAGTTAAAAAGTGAAATAAAAAATAATAAAAAATTGTGGTTAGTGGATTGTAAACACTTTGCGCACTCTAACTCTTCTGTAGGAGTAAGGGATATTACTGATATTCGTGATAGGTGTGAACGAATAGGTGCAAAAGGCTTTTTGTTAGTTTGCACTACAGCGATTTCATCTGAGTTAGCAAGAAAACTAGACGAAATTAATTCGAATACAGATATTGCAACAGAGGTATGGGACTCCGTTACAATAGAAAAGTTTTTGTTGAACCCAACTTCATATTCACTTGCACAGCAATTTTTTCCTAAATCATTAAAATCCCCATCTTGGAAAATGTTTTATACTGAGCGAGAAGAAAGATGGATGTCCCATTTTGAGGGGTACTTTCTATATGTTGAAAGTCGGGCTGGAATTCAACCGCCATCCTTGGTTGACTTGGAGTCAATAATAAGGGAACTTGAGAGTGTACAGCTTGGAGAAAAAGAATCCCTAAGAATTAGGGCTATATGGCACGATACTCCAAATGGGCCTTTTTATAGTGTTGCCGCAGACTATTTAGTGCCATCAGAGAGTGTACCAAAGTTGCTACCATCTGGAATTCAGTCACAATTGAGTGAATGCTGTGTAGATGGTGGTTATGTTTGCTGGCATGTAAAACTCCAGATCACCTTACCCCAATCCGACTATTACTCTCCAGATGACCCTGGCTACTACGAATCTTATAAAAAACCACTTTCTCACGCATTTTATGGGATTGGAGAATTGTCTGAAATGACAGAATTCAATAAGTGGACAAACCAAACACCGCCATTAATCAGAAGGTTTGATGACCAGATGCTATGGGAAAAAAATAAGGAAAAGTTTGGTTACACCAAAATAGGGAACATGGAATGCCGTACATTATAAACCTAACAAACGGTTCAATTGGGGGATTATTTATTCTACTTGGCTTCGTTAATAATACCCATTAATTGTGTGTTTAGCTGAAAGGAGATAACGTGTCTTGGAATATTGAAGTTGTTGCGTTTAAACCAGCAGATCTTGATTTTGGCGATATTGTGCCAGACATTTTTGAGCGCACCGACAAGGAAGTAACATTTGAAGAGGCTACCTCATCCAAAATGAGGGGAAAGCTATGCATAGGTAACTTTAATAACGTAATTCTTTTAATCGATGTCGGTTGTCGAATATCTGGCAAAATAGAAAATTTTGTAAAACTAACGAGTGGGCGTGAATTACATTTTGTCGTCATTTCAAATGACGAAATCACTTTCTCAGTTAAAAATTTAAAAAAGTATACAGGCGGTAACTTCTTCAGTCGTTTACTTGGAAAAAAAGATGAGCCTGTTTACACAGAAGAGCTAGATGGCGAGCAAAGGGCGTGGAAATATCTATCGCACTATATTGGTATGGATTGTCCACAATCATTGCTAGATTCTAAATACACAGTGTATAGCTTGGATTTGTAAAATCAGATAATAAAAGATAAACGGCCTATACAGGTCAGTTTATTGAGCCGTTATGTTTCACAGGAAATATATTCATGAATGATATCAATACATATGCCCCACCAGAATCAGAGGTGGTAATAGAAAGTGAAGCTTTAACTATTGGTGGTTGGCTGCGTTTTTTTCAGATTACTAACTATATTTCCCTAATATTAGGTGGAATTATAGCTATTGTAATGTCATTAAGTATTTTTCTTGAAGATGGCCTTTTTGAAACTCAATTAGATCTAGCTTCTTTCATTTTAGAAATTTCCCCATCCTTGATATTCTCATTTTTAATTCTCAAAGTAATAAAAAAAAGAGAGCCCCATATACCCGCAAAAATCAAAAAATACATAGGCGGTTATGTGGTTATGTCATTACTCATAACATTATTATTAAACTATTTACATTCATCAGGACTCATTACAGATAAACCAACAACCGTTCTAGGAGATATCATTTACTACGCTATATGGGTAAGTTATTTCAAGAGGTCTAAACGTGTTGCCGAGTACTATGGTCAAAATGTTTAATAAAAATACAAATGAAAGGTAAGCGGCCTATACAGCTCCGTTTATTGAGCATTTATAAATTTATAGGTTGACGAAGAAACTGTAAGTATTTTGAGCAGGACAAGGGATGTTGTATAAATCGGTATTGTTTACTCTATTAATAGCTAACAGTGTTGTTGCTAGCCCTGTTGCTATGAACGAGGAAGAGCTTGATGGAAGCTCTGCTTCGTTTTATGGTGGTTCTCCTGAAGAAATCCAAGAAAATGTAGATAAAGGAAAAGGGTCTTCAGTTGAGCAACTAAATAATCAATCTATTAATACTGTTCCCGTACCTGATACTACGGGGATTTTTATAGGAACAGAGGCAGAAACAAGGTTACATCAACTTAGGCAAAATATAGACCCTGCTACCTACTTTCAGGGGCTAAATCGGTAAATGTGGGTATAGCTACTTATAACCAAAAAACGTATAGGGCAAGTAATGCTGTGCTCCTTCGTCACTCCACACTATTTGCCCAAAATTTAAGCGTTTGTATGACTATGGATATAGTAAATAAATCAACACAAAAACAATTCTGGTTGGCTCTTATTATCTCTTGCGCTTTATCTATTGCTGCATATCAATGGTTACTTTTATTAGTTGGTATCTGGGCTTTGTTAGTTATGGGGGGAGTTTCGCTTTTCCATTCTGTAAATCAAACGGCCACATCAATTCTATGGGGCATTTTCTTTGGGTTAACATTGGCTTTAGCGTTGTTGTTTTTTGGTCCTTGGGAACTATACACTTAATGCCATAATTAAAAGATAAACGGCCTATACAGGACCGCTTATTGAGAAATTAGGAGTTTATGAAGCATTTAATATATCTAACAATTTTCTTTATGGTTAGTAGTTTCTGCCACTCAGCTGTCGATAGTGACGGCCTTGTGATTGAAGAGGCTACTCCAAAAGTTAACAAAAATTTTGAAGGTATTGGCCATTACGAGGGCGAGGTAAGTGGCGAGTTTTTCCACGGTGAAGGATCTTTGACAAAAGAAGATGGGACAATTCTTCGAGGTATGTGGTTATACGGGCAACAGCATGGAGAGGGCGAATATATAGGCCCATATGGTTGCGTCAGATATATGGGTAATTTTTATAACGATGTTATACATGGCGAAGGGATTTACGAATTTAAAGGAATAGGGACATTAAAAGCAAAGTTTGAAAATAATGAAGTTTTGGGTTTGGGGCAATGTGAGTGTGGAGACCTAAGCTTTAAATGCACCCATAAAGAATTCGCTGAACTTTGCATAATACCCAGTCTTATTGACGGTAATATAAGTAGTCAATGTAAAAAGTCTTTAAAGGACGGCTTTAAAAAACATGCAGATAAAGTGCTATCAGCCCCTAACCAGTAATAGGCTAAGTACAAAGCGTAAACCTAAATACTAGAAAAAGTTATGTATAAACCGCCGACAAGCAAACTCGAAGTCCTAACGAATCAAGAAAAGGGAAGACTACCAACAATTATATTGCTTCAGGTAAGTATGTTTATTCTGTTCATTGTATATAGCGTTGCATACTTAACCTTCAGCTTCTCTTATTTTAATGGCGACTACCCTAGTATTGACGTATCTGGGTATTCAATATCGACAATGAGAGCCTTTTTGGTGTTTGCATTCTTAGTTGGTGGTGTCTGGTGCTTAGCCAATAGGTGGAAGGCTGGTTGGCTAATTGCTGTAATATTTATTTTTTTGCATTTGGGTAAGAACCTCTATTCAATTTACTTAAATAGTTACACTGAAGTACAGTTAACTGAGGGGATATTCTCGTACAATAACCAAGCAGAAAAAGATGGAGCCTTATTTATGCGGGAATTTGGACCAATTTTTATGGCTGCAGTCCAAGCTTTAATTTTATTTCGGTTGCTTTTATCTGAGAAAATAAAAGGTCAGTTTGGAATTAAGCTATTGTGGTGGAAATAGGTTTAATTAGAAGGTAAGCGGCCTATACAGGTCCGTTTGTTGAGCCGTTATGCACTAAATATAATCGAGAGTGGACTATGAGCAATGAAAGCTCGATAGAAATAATTGAAAGGGATAAGACTGATTTAGCTGCTGCTGTAAAGCAATCTATTAAGGAACATCTCGCTACCTTAGATAAGCAAGGTGTTAAAGTTTATGGTTATAGCCTTTCAACAGCGGAAGAAATCAACGAGATTATAGCTCCATGTGGCATAGCTAATACGAAGCCTCGCTCTGAGTCTACCCATCTTGAACAATACTTTACCCCTGATGAGTGGAGTAATGACTTAGGTGAGTGGGGTAATAATATCTTTGCTAAAAACATCCCATTGTTCTCGAAACTAATTAATGAGTTTAAGGCCGTCCATATTAGTGAAACACCTGAATTTTGTTATGACCAATACGAACTGTCATTCGTGAGTAGTTTCCATCAAATGTGTGTTCAGGTGTTAAGGGATTTACGTAACGAGGGCGTATTTAACTCTGAAACATTCTTTGCTGTTTGGGTCTCAGATCCCAATGACTGGGATATGGCACTTAAATCAATCAGAGAACTCAATCCAGCAAAAATTTTGGATGGTTGGTACGGTAACAATGCATAAATTAGTAATAGCCGGTCATACGCGGGGCCGGTTATTCGCAGTTATACTTAAGGAATGATTTTGGCACTTGAGCAAAATTTTGAACTAATGGCCAAGTATAATCAGTGGATGAATAAGCAAATTTATAGCGCAGCTGGTGAACTTGATGATCTTCAATTGAGAGAAGATCGTGGAGCCTTTTTTGGGTCAATCTTAGGTTCACTTAACCATATATTGGTCGGTGACATCGTCTGGTTAAAAAGGTTTGCAGAGCATCAAAAAAATTACAAGTCGTTAAATTACGTTAACTCATTGCCTAAACCGCTGGCGCTTACTGAAATACTTCACTCTGATTTAAATGAACTTCAAAAAGCTAGAATAAAAATGGATGAAGTCATAATAGAGTTTTCTCTAGAGGTTTCAGAGAAAGATTATGAGCTGGAGTTATCATTTAATAATATGAAGGGCCAACCCTTTAAGAAAAGGTTTGGTTTCTTAGTTCAACATTTTTACAATCATCAAACTCACCACCGGGGACAAGTAACAACATTACTTAGTCAGCTAGGTGTAGATGTTGGTGTAACAGATTTGCTAGCCCTCATTCCAGAGGTATAAATGGTATAACCAAGTAAAGCATACGGTGCCCAATGCTTCGTATTGGTAACTCATGCTTGCAGCGTAAAAAACCAACACGAGCATATAACTATTTGTGAGAGCTTCTTTGATATTAAGAAAATTTGTATTGGTGACAATTTTAGCAATGCTGACTGGCTGCACACTGCCTGGAAGCGTAGCGACTGGCGAAAAAGTCAGTGACGAAGAGCGTGGATTTTCTGCTGGAGTTCGCTTGGCCTGCAATATTAAGCATAAGAAAAACACTGAGTACTGTAATTGTTTTGTAAATACCTTTGATGACATAACGCCTCCCGACAAGAAGCGATTAATCGCACACGGTGGTCCTGAGGCGGAAAAACATATGCTCAATCTAATGCTTAAAAATCGCGATAAATTTAATGCTTGTGACAGTCATTGGATTGCAGATTTATCTATACCTGACGTAGAGCCTACATCATTGGCCAAACGCGTACTAGATGAGAATAATGGATCGTTATTAACGCCAAAAAACCTAGATAGAATAGAGACTCTAGACAAAAGCATCGGATATGAATTTCAACTTCATGAAGAGGCTGCGAAACCTTTAAAGCATACAAAGTACACGCTGAGCAGAATTGATGGTGGGAAATACTATTTTGACTACATCAACATCCCCGAAAACACAATCATGAAAGAAAAGTATATGTGGAGCAAAGGGGTAAAATACGTTCATATTGAAAAAAATGACCGTAAGTTCTACAGAATAAGTTCTAGGGAAGATGAGTGTATGTTTACCCTTGGTGAGTGCACCTACAAGAATTACAAAGGTAAAAAAGAGAAGGTGTTTGCTTCATACAAAGATGGATTGTGGGTTTACAATGTTAGTTCATTTGGTAAGTCTCGATCTATTGTCACTAGAATATATGACATATATGGCCTTCCAATATATAGGTCTTACAAGGCTAGCTCTGGTGGATTCTATGAGAAATACCGGGTTGAGGGTGAGCAATAACTTTTTAACAAAACTAGGTCGCCGCGACACCTACGTTGCCGCTGCTCGCTTTAAGGCTAAAAATGAAATTCATATTCACGATGCTATTAATGCTAACTACAGGTGTCAGCTTGGCTGATGAAACAATGACTCCTCTAAAGGTTGCTTTCCAAGAATCTAGAGATCAGAAGAACATTGATATAGTTTTACCACCATTATTAAAGTCAGAGCTGTATGTTATCGTTGCTGAAACTAAAACTAATGAGTTTGATTTTTTTTATGCGAGGTCTCCTAAACCGGATAGATTCTGCGTAACTGTGGCGGAAAATGAAGACACGTTATCATCTGTAAAATGGCCTAAACGTAGAATTTCTGGAGAGCAGTTACTTCGTGAACTACCTGGGGCTATAGAAATAATCGTCACCTACAAAGATGGTGGCGATTATATTACAAGAGAACACCTTCAATGGTATCGGAAACAATTACCCTAACAAGCAATCAATATCGCCCACAAAAAAAGTCGTGGGCTGGTCTTCTACTGTTAGGCAGTTCAGGACCCATAGCGCAGGAGTTCTCAATAGCCCGTTTTCCGACTGTTAGTCCTCACAGTATAAAATTGGCTAATTGCTCCTTAGGGGAGTGCTCTGATAAATTTACCGAATTTTCCATATTAGTGACGTCCGGTGAGTTCGTAGATGATTAACCCGTAAAGTAGAACTCATTGACCTGCATGTGGGTCGAGTGATGACTTTGTTAAAGTTCACAGGTATATATATGGTAAACCGTAAGACAATTGAATTTCACAATATTGATGCTCCTATAGGCGAGTTTGATACAAAATTTGGTGGTCAGCCCACTTGGTTAGAGGAGCCTCAGTGGCCAATCAGTAAAGAACTGAATTCTCAAATGCGTTTTATTTGTCAGATTAAATTAACTGATGATTTATTTCCTGGTTGCGGAGGGAAAGTGGCGTACATATTCATGACTGATGATGAAGAGTACGTTGATGACACTTGGGAGCCAGATGGTGGTGAAAACGCAGTAATTATTCAGCCGAATGGTAACCCTCAAGTTAATGTGAAAAACATACCCAACGGTCCAACTCTGCAAAACTATGTTGAAGTTGAAGGTAAGCGTCGTTTACAGCCTGTAGATGTAGAATTGAAAGTCACTCTATCAGCCTCAGAAGACCCACAATTTATTCCAGAAGCTGCGCGTTTTGAGATGTCTGATGAAGGCTCAGAAAAATATAGTAATAACTTAGAAGGAAATAAGTTAGGTGGGACCCCTGGTTTCCTTCAAGGGGACGAGTTCCCAGGTGATGATAAACACTGGAAGTTATTAATGCAGTTGGACTCATGTGGAGTACCGTTCAGTCTTAATTTTGGTGATGCTGGTATTTCATATGCATTTATCAACGAAGATGCAACTATTGGTAAGTTCTTATGGCAGTGCTGCTAACCCACTTATACACACTAATGGTCTGTATTTTAAATCGAATGAAATTTATAAACGCTCGGGTAGTTAGTCTTAATTTCATTGCGCTTATTTTTGTGTTCTCAACCCATGGAAGCGCAGCAGAATTTAATTCTGAATTTACTAAAAAGGAGGCTGCTTTGACTGATGTTAAAGATGAATGGAGCCTGAAACATTGGCAGTCTACTGATTCTGAAGAGCAAAGTATTTTCCGTAAAAATCTATCGCCGAGAGTTCAGCCTGGCGATAGAAAGTACCCTTATTTAGTTTTTCTAACCTTTCATTACACCCCCATTGACGCAAGTGGTCTGCCTAACCCAAAAGATGAAGATATATTTTATCAATTTGAAGAGAGTGGCCTAAACAGACTGGAAGAAGACGACTTATCAATATTTGTTGGAGCAGTACTAAAGTCAGGGATAAGAGATCATATATTCTATACTAGCGATCCAGAAAAATTTCTTAATATTTCTAGGGCCATTAAAAGTAAATATTCTAAATTTAACCCGGATACAGAGGTTTTAGCAGATCCAAATTGGAGTCAATACCATGATTTTCCTTAGATTTGCTAAGTTGCAGATGACCAGCCTTTGCTGGTTCGTATACTAAGCCGATGGCCTTATACATAATATGAACGAAGATAATATAATCCGTTTCAAAGTATTTAAGCATCCTGGTGGGGAGTTCCGTGCTATTAAACAGGGCTTCTGTTGGCCTGCTTTTTTCTTCACGTTTTTGTGGGCAATTTATCATCGCCTTTGGCTGGCAGCGGTAGTGATAATTGCTCTTTTTCTACTTGTTGACTTAATTGTCTCTTTATCCAATTCAATCATGCCTAGTACGGCATTAAGCTCTTACAAATTTTACGTTACTTTAGCCGCAGGTCTTTTGGGTAACAAAGTGATGGAGAAGAATTTAATATCAGGTGGTTTTGAGTTATTAGGTACTTCGACGTTAAGCTCTAAGAATGAAGCGATTGAGTCATATACCTTAGCCGCAGAGAACAGGTAACGTCTATATGCTTAAGAAGTCTTTGCAACATGGCTTTTCCGTTTTAGAAAAAACCAAAATTTAATTTTAATTGTTACAGTCAAATAGAAGACAAATTGTCTCTTTATTGATCTCTTTATTGATCAGTTAAACCTCCAGGAAGGAAAGTATCTTGTATGAGTTATGATTTATTTTTGAAACCAAAAGAAGGAGCCTTCTCTGAGGAGGACTTTAGGCGCTATTTCAGTGGTAGAAAAAACTACAAACTGGAAGGAACTCAGGCTTGGTATGAAAATGAAATTACCGGTGTATATTTCTTTTTTGAGCTTCAAAATGATGATGACGAAAGTGGTGGTGATTATTATCCGGTAGCTTTCAATATGAATTACTTTAGGCCTTCGTATTTTGTTGATGAAGCAGAACCAGAAGTTAGTGGTCTTATCATTGAGTTCTCGATGACCGTTGAAGACCCTCAAACGCATGGAATGGGCACAGGTGATTACAGTGCTGAAAAGTTCATTGGCGGCTGGTTACATGGCAACGAATTTGGGTATAGCGCTGTACTTAAAGATCATCCAAAAGTAGCCACGCTACCCCAACAAAAGCTACGCAATGCTTGGGAGTGGAATTACAACAAAGATAGTTTGCAAGAGGCTGTTGCTGATGATGTGTTTGTTCCTCGTATTATGCTCCTGAGTCACAAAGGTAAGACTGTTACTGCTGTAGTATGGCCTGATGCAATCCCGTCTGTAATACCTGAAGTAGATATCTTTCTAATTGGTAGAAAAAAACTTGCACCCAAAAGATTTTTTAGAAAATCTGAGGATATGGCAATTGGATGCTGGAAAGAGTTTCAGCCTTTACTCGATAAGCATAAAACTAAGATGCAAGGTGAAGCATATTATTTGTACTATGAGTCTGTTCCGGATGAAATAAAGAAATCTGTGAAGTTCTTATCTGCATCAGTAGACGGGGAGCTTGAAGGGCTTGGTAATGATCAAGTATTGGACAGAGAGATAGTGCAAAAATTTGTTTAATAATTATAAATGTTTGGTTAAAGGTTCTTCATTGTCCTTTTCCTAGCTAATTGAGATTACTAAACATGGATGATTTGATTCCCTAAAACCTAGCGGAAGGCCCCAAAAATTGTTAACAGGCTAAAGGTCTTGGTTCAAAAAGGGGACGCCAAATATTACTGGATATTTAACACGACCTTTACCTGTGTTTTGATTATTTTATTCGTGGCTAGATATTAAATGTTCCTACAAGATGCGGGTAGAAACCCTTCATCAATATCCGTGCGGGCTTCACCTACAGCCTCCATACCAGTAACAGGCTGTGAATTCCCACATAACCATGAAAATGGGCTAGATGGGCTTCCAGTAACGATCACTGGTCTTAAGGTAAGTACTTTACCATCGAGATTCTTATTTACTTTATTTCCTAAAGAAATGTGAAAAGCACCCTGGTCTAATAATATACCTGTAACGTAATTTCCTAGTAGATGCTGAGGCTCTGGAATTCCTGCTTCATTATTAGAGGAGGGAAAACGCCCTTTGTATTTATAAAACTCCTTTACGCTAGTCTTTAACTCGTTAGCAATGATCAGTGCTTCACTAACTTGAGCTCGAGCGATATAGGTTTGGTAAGAAGGAATAGCAACAGCCGCTAAAATACCAATGATGGACACTACTATCATTAACTCTATTAAGGTAAATCCTTTAGTTTTCATTATTTTTCCTTACATTACTTGGCCGAGAGAGAATATGGGGAGGTACATTGCTATCACAATTGCACCAACTATTAGTGCTAAAAATACCTGAGAAACAATCGTAATTTTTTCTCTTAAAGCCGCAAGTGCGCCTAGGTAGTCTGACTCAAGGTTTTGAAATTGATACTCAAGCTCTGGCCCTAGAGTTCCAGTTTGAAGAGCGATATTAACATCGGTTAAAGAACTATCATTTTCTAATAATGCTAGCCCATCTTCTGACTTCCCCATCAACGCTAAAGATTCATTTATGGCTGTATGGCTATCGATACCCCCTTTATATATGAGGTAAGCGTAACCGATGAATACGTATCGAAAATGGAGCTTGTACAAACTACGGGTGCCGGGGAGCATTGAAAATGATTTATCTAATGGTTCAAATGAGTGTATTTTGTTCCCTAACCGAAATAACTGTAAAAGCACTAAACCAACTATTGGAAAAATTAGAAGCCACCAATCAGATAAGAACTCAGTGAATTGGAAAACGGTTAATGTGAATTCAGGTAGTGAAGCTCCGAAATTCGAATATAATTCTTCAAATTGAGGCGCTACCTTAACGGTATATATAGCCAAGCAAATTGTTGCTATCACACCAACTGAAAAAACATAGACCAATAAGCCGTTAAGTCCTTTCCATAGATTTTTTACATTGTTTTGTGTGATCGACAACGCTTCATTGAGGTGTTCAAAGAGGTTTACCATTTGGCCATCATGTTTACCTACAACGGCTATTAATTTGGATAGAGTTGCATACAGTCCCGTTTTATATGGGCTGAGGGCTGCGGATTCACGTGGTTCTCCTTTAAGTAGTGATGCAATGAATTCAACTTTACTAACGTCATTTTCATCAACCTTATCTTTTAATAGGTTAATTGCCTCATCCATTGATCGGCCCAAGGCCAATTGATTACTTATATGACGCACAAGTCTCGCTAGGTCTGCATGTGCTTTTGGGTTCACTATCACTATTTATCCTCTACATAAAAACGGAAGATATTTAATACTTACCGTTGTTAAATTCGATAATCCATTATTTTCAGTTGATTTTTTACAGCTCCAAATATTCATATGATATGGATTATGTTGGTTCGGTTTTTCGAGAGTAAAACTAAGGATTCTGTCACTAAACTCAGGTGGTGAATGTAACTCCATATGAAAACCACCATCTTTTGTAGAAAAGACTGACTTGGTTACAACAGAGTTGTTTGGATTAACTAGGTACTCATAATCGTTAGACTCAGGCCATTGGCCTTTGATCGAATAATACTCACCCAATTCAGTCTTTAAAGTAGGAGCAAAAATAAACGTCTCTGATAGTTTCGCCTTCATTAGTGCTTGCTGACCATGATTAAAAGCCACAGTAGTACAAACCCCTAACACAATTACAAAGCAGACGAATTCAATACCAAACCGAGACGTTATAACAAATTGTTTTCTAGGGATGAATTTGACGGTAGGCCCTGATGAGGAAATCAACTTCCTTTTATCGGGTGATTTCCATCTTAAGCTATCTTTTAGCGAATTGGTCAGCTTTGATTTATCAACTAATTTTTCGTTGATTTCATTATTTTTGTTCTGCAACAGCGCCAAAGGCAAAACAGGGGCAAAGAAGAAAAACCAATGAACGCTTTCTCCAAGGCTTTTACTGGATAGCGAGAGCAACAAATATACCACAGCAAAGAAAGACCCAATCAAGCCTCTTTTCACACACGCAAGGTCTGATGAACCTTTGATTTGGGAAACTAGAGAGGGAATAAAAAAAGGATAAAATATGCCTCGTAAAATTGGCGATATATTAAAAGACCCAGTACCTGCTTTTATTATTTTCCAATTTCTATAATGCCAATAATTTTCATAGAGCCCTAACGTGAACACAGATAGCAGAACGAGAGCTAAAGTATCTACGGAATGAAAAATAGGAGTGGAGTACTTATATGTATTACCGGTTTGGTTTTCTTCCTCCTTTTTAGCTCTTAACATAAGATCCTTTTAAATTTTCATTAAGTATTGGATTTTAACAAGTAGCTACAAGAATAGTGAAGCAATTCAAACTTTCTTAGTATGAATGCTATGCCCATATAGCAATAAAAACATTGAATATTCTTTTATTGCTATAGCTGGCGAGCATTATTTTTTAATAAGAAGCCAAGTTAGTTCGTAAGCTTCGAAGCAAGTTGTTTATCTTGCTAATATAAGTATAGAATTCACGCAAAATTGCAAACAACCGAATACGGTTTGTTTCTGCCTCACCGCCTAGCTATGTGGATTTATAATAAAATAGCTATTGTCGCTGTCTGGTTAATCACCTCACATATTATTAATGTTCTGAATACTTAATGGAATAAGAGACTAAAAACAACATGGAAATTGATAACAACATATTAAGTCAGCCTGTACATTCTACTCCTGTTCGTAGAATGTATGGCCAAGCTTTAGATGCGATAATTGCAGCTTCTTTTGCTCTGGGCATTGGGTATGGCATTAAACATTTTAGTGGGAATGAATCACTAGGTTCGGTTTTTATGGTTGCTGTATTCTTAATCTACATTCTACTTTCAGATGGGCTTCCAAATGGTCAAAGCCTAGCTAAGCGGGTACTTGGGATTCGTGTGGTTCATGCAGATAAACATACTCCGTGCACTTACGGCCAGTCGTTCTTTCGGAATATTACAGGTGTCTTTGGTATCTTTGATTGGTTCTCAATCATGTTCAAGTCTCGCCGCCGAGCAGGTGACCATCTTGCAAATACGATTGTTATCAAAAATATATAAACTCTCAATCTACCAGCCAGAGCGTTAGCTAAGGCGTTGTGCCCAGTGTTATTTATTAAAGGTACCTTATGTTCAACAAAACTCTATTTGTCGCACTAAGTCTGCTAAGTGTGTATTTTTTTTCTGGAAGTGTAGCTGCAGAACGAATTGATGGTATATCACATAGAACGATAATTTATTTGCAGGATGATACGGCAGGTATCCCAAAAAACTATGCCTCAGAGTATTTGCCAGGGTTCAAAGAGGTTGAAGAAATACCTGAAAAACCGGCAGAGCTAATTTATAGCGTTACAAAGACTAGAGATTTAATAGAGTCTTATCCTCCACCTGATATAAGTTACCTATCTTACTTTGGGAGAGGGTTGAGCAAACAACAGGCTAATGAAGTTCAACAATCTAAGCTTGCTTTGATATTAGACTTTGCCTATCCAGAAAAGCATATGATCGATGGACTAAAACAATCTAATAATTACGTCTATCAATTAGCTAAATCAGTGAATGGATACCTGTGGGACTCTGAAACGAGGGAACTTTTTACCCCTGATGTCTGGAAAGAGCAGCGCTTGGACGCGTGGTTCAATGACATACCGATAGTAGAAAAGCATATTGTTATTCACGCCTATAAAAATACAGAGTACGTTAGAGCAATCACATTAGGGATGGCTAAGTTTGGGTTTCCAGATATTGTTGTAAATGACTTTTCATGGTCATCAAATAGGTCAATGGGTAATTTAATAAACGTTGTTTCACAATCATTGGTTGAAGGGAATTTTCCCGATAAGAATGGGAAAATTCAAATCAATATAAAAGAACTGTCTGAAACGCCATTCAAAATAGAGATGGTTGATAGCTTAATAGAAAACGCAGTTTCAGTTGTTACTCTTGATACCGCTGCTGCTACATGGGAAGACGGTGATCCATATAATTACCTCATGGAGTTAAAGTTTGATGAAGGTGAAGGGGCAACACTTCAAGAAAAACAAAATGTCGTACTTTCAAGTATTTTTGGTTGGGAAGACACTATTTCTTACGTTAAACACAACCAGCTGATTGAAGAAGCGAGTCGCAAAGCCAGAGAACAGCTGGAAAAACTAAAGACAGATTTTACTGCTGGGCTTTCTCCTGGTGAGTTTATTCAAGTAAAGGCACCATTTGAAACACCTGACGGTGGCAGCGAATGGATGTGGGTAGAAATTCTTTCTTGGGACGGTGACAAAATTAGGGGGTTACTAAAAAACGAACCCTATAACATTCCCAACTTAAAAGGGGGAGCTGAAGTTATAGTTGTTCAGGGTGACGTGTTTGATTACATGAGACAGCATCCAGATGGTAGTAGCGAAGGAAATGAAACTGCTGAGTTGATAATGAAGTATCAAGCAAATTAAACATACCTAAGCAGTAAACAGTACGAATTGTTAAGTGAGTATTTCGATGTAAATCCACCTCATTGAATATAGATATTCAACGATGAAACTAAAATACAAGGTGAAGTATGAATCATAAGGCACTAAATATTGCAGAAGCCATTGCTGCCGTAATACTTCTTTTTGCCTTCCATTTTATTGTGGGTATTACTTTTTATGACGCAGGAATAGTATTTGGCAATGGTGACCCCAAATCTTCGGTTATTTCCGTATTGGCTACAGGTGCTTTGATTACAGTATTAATGAAAATAACCAAGACATCATATTCTGAAATATTTCACTCTTCACAGAATTCAATCTTAAGTACTGTAGCGGTACTGACACCACTGATATCACTAATTATTATTGCAGGTTCCTGGTGGTATTATGATTTGATGGCGTTAATAACTACCTTTCTACCCGAAGATAAATCCAGTATCGCAATGCTGGAAAATATTATGAACGGAGGGTTTGTAACCGTTGTCGCCATTTGCTTAATTGCACCATTCACAGAAGAAATGCTATTTAGGGGGATTATATTAAGAGGATTTCTTCAAAATTATTCGCCCATTAAATCTATCTTAATTTCATCGTTGCTATTTTCACTTGTCCACCTAAACCTGTATCAAATCCCTTCAGCATTTATTCTAGGTTGCTTTATGGGATGGCTTTACTATATCAGCCGGTCATTATGGCCTAGCATTATTGCCCACACCTTGAACAATGCAACCGTGTACGTGATGTACATACTTTGGCCCAGTGATGAGTATAACCATGTTGTACTAAATGCTACTTCATTTGTCGTTTCTCTCATTGGTATTTTAGCTATCTGTAAAGTATTTAAAGTTCAAATCCCATTATCCTTTTTTAGAAGAAAAGTGTTATAGGTTTTGCCTAAACCATAGATAAATGACCTTCGCTGGTCCTATGTGATTAAGTTAGCTTATGGATCAAAATATGTATGACTAAAATACTGTTTCTATGTAGTAAAAATAAACTCAGGAGCCCTACAGCTGAAGCTATTTTTTGTAATAACAAAGGGTGGGACGTTTATTCCGCAGGCATTAGTAATGATGCTGAGGTTCATGTGAGTGTCGAGGATATTGAATGGGCTAATTATATCTTTGTGATGGAGAACGCTCATAAAAAGAAACTGAGTAATAAATTTGGCGGCTCTCTCCTAAACCAAAAGGTAATTTGCTTAGATATACCAGATAATTATGAATATATGGATGAAGAGCTCATTCGTATATTACGAGAAAAAGTTCCTCAGTTTGTACGTTAATTTCCATAGTAGGGAATCAGGTTGTTAATGCTTTATTAGAGCTGCCAAACTCTTTTGATGAGTTTTTTTCTGAAGCAAATAAAGATTAGATTATGAGAACTTTCGGTTAATTAAAGAGCGTACAGAGTAATATCAGTGTAATATGAGGGCATGACACTTGTGGCATCAGATCTAAGAGACAAATAGATTACTGACAAGTTATCAAGCCAGGCTTTTTAATACAGGCTATTTCGTTATTGATTAGTTTCAATTTTGTTTTAATAGCAGAAGGGTTTGTTAGATCAGAATTAGAGCTGAGCATCAATTCAAGCCCTTGCTTACCCATATCTAGATGTAATAACGCAAGATTGTTATCTGATACGGTTCCTGTTCCCTTCCTATATGCAACTCCTAACCTAAAGTGTGTTAGAGCAAGATAATGAGGCCTAATGGAGACCCCTTTATTGTAGCCATCTATGGCTGCACGATAGAAAGAGAATGATTTTTCGAACTCCTTCTTGCCTTCATAGGCTAAACCAGCCAAAAAAACTCCATCTAAACTACCTAATTCTGCAGCTTTAGTTGCATAGTGTAGAGTCCTATCCAAACTAAATCGAAATCCATCTGCTCCATCTGAAGTCAGACAGCCAGCAGCAACTGCAAGCATAGCATTGATGTGTCCATCATCTGCTGCACGCGTTATCCAAAATCCGCCTTGTTCCGGTTGGGTGTGTACTACGTTGTAGCCTTTAAGGTAGAAATTTCCAAAAGCCCAGGTTGAATCAATACTGCCGTAAGTAGAACCTTTTCCAAACCACTTATACGCTTGAGAGTAGTCTTGAATAGTTGAATCCAACATATATGATACTCCCAGCAGGTAATATGAGAGCCCATTTTTTGATTTAGTTGCAACGCTAAGAATTTTGGAAGCTTTCTCTATATCTTTCTCAACCTGAATCCCAAAGAGGTATATATAAGCAAGCCCATTAATTGCTTCAATATCTCCGTTACCCGCCATTTTTTGTAGGACTGCTAGATCAATTTTTTTCGTAAGAATTTCGGGTTCCTGAGAGTTCAAAAAGGCGAATGAGTTCCCACTTATGGTCATGAAAATAACTAACACTAGCTTACAGATATATTTACTCACCGCGAAAAACACTCCAATACTAAACTTGTTGTTTTGAATTATAACTTTACTGCTCTGAAAATAATCAAACCATTTAACGAATTGTCTATAGTTGAGCAATATTTCGGGGGCAGTCATACTCTGTAATGTTTGAGGCAGGGTTTAAGACTGAAAAATCTACGGCAAACTTGAAATAGAGCACTAGATTGATAAATAGCGGACATTAAGCACACCATAGATAGAAACCTTTTCGTAGAATATGTAATGTTGCTATAAATATTGAACTGCAGCCTGGATAGATTAAAACGAATTTTTGTGTGGTTTGAATGGATTTTAATAATTTAATCAACGAGTTTGAGTCAAAAGGTTGGACCGTTTGCTTGGATGATGCGGCTGAATGGGTTGATAGTCGTTATTCTGATCTACCAAGTGACCTTAAGGAATTTCTTAGTTCATTTAAATCGATAGAAAGCCCCGATGGCAAAGAGTGGTTCTTATCCGCGTATGATTTCCAACAAAAATTAGGAACAGACTTTTCGTCAGACGAGTTTGAAAAAATGTCATTGAATGCAGCGCAAGGCGATCCCGAGTGGCAAAAGGAAATTAGAGGTTTTTGGGACAAACATTTACCATTTTATATGAGTGTAAAAAATGGTTATGAATATATGGCAATTAACCTAAAGACAGGCAAGTTTGTTCGAGGCAGTGGACCTGAATTCGAAGAATTGATAGAGATAAGTAACTCGTTATCTGCTGCAATTGAGTCTTTAGCGCATAGAAAGGAACACTGAACCGTTATGAGTATTTGGCCTAGGAATGGAGCATTAAACTTTGATTGCTAGAAAACTATATATAGGCCTGATTTTGTTATTTGGAACAGCTTGTACTCACTCAGAATATAAAAGTGTAAAAGGGGTTGTTCCCAAAGGCTGTAGTGCTTTGATTAACAAAGATGATCAACAGTTGATTTCGATGATAAAAAGCAGTTTGTTGGTAGAAGAAATAGATTTTTCTAGCTCTATATTTCGAGAGCAGGAGATGGAACTTTGGATATTAAAATCAAACGCAGTTGATGAGAACAATCTAAAAGATATCATGAATACTATCCAGTCTAAGTGTGATCCTTGGATATCATTAGAGTTTGATATTAGCGAAAAGGGATTACCACAAGTGCTTGAAAATAAAAAAATTACTAGTTTTTATCAGCTTGATTTTTTACCAAACCCAAAAATATCACGAATGGATATTTCAATTGACAAAGGAAGCGATTCGATCTTAATTAACGTTAAATAGTAGCTTTTCTTACAACCCATAATTAACAGTAGAATTTTATAATTGTCACAATATTTGGCTTATATGATGTACAAAATAACCCTCGCAAGACATTTCAAGCAAGGCAATCAGTTATTTCTACATACTTTCTATATTTCATGGATGCCATATTTTTTCAAAAACTTCTACCCATTGACGGTTTCGAGGTTTCTTATTTTTGCTGGATATATATAAATGAATAAAACGTTGGGCTCAAAATGCTAGAGAATTATGAAGCCTTCTGATCTTTGCTTGGGCTATGTATTACTGAGATAATAAACTGGGTCAAATTGATTCGCTGAAGATTCTCAAATATTTATATCATGGATTAAAAATGAAGCATTTTTTTATTGCTGTATTCCTTTTGAGCTCTTTCGCATACGCAGACGAGATTAAACAACCTCTGCATCGTCTGAAACTCGTAAGTGATTATGAGTTATCAGGGGCTGTAAAAGAAGTTACTGAAATTTATGATGATGAATCATTGTCGTCCTTATACTTACAGTTTAATAAACAAGGTTATTTAGTTCATAAGAAATGGCTAAACTCCGAAAAGCATGCCGCGCTGATGGGTAAATTAAATGCAAAGAATGAGCTGTACGTTTTTAAGGATGGATTACTTTTTAAGCACTTCTCTGGTTATGGGGATATTGAACTAGATGAATCAAACTCTGTAAGCTACTCAATAGTAACCAGCTATACAGAAGATAAAAAAATTGAAGAGATTAAAACTGCTGAGTTCGCACAAAGCTCAAGTGTGATTCGTAAAGAGTTTCTTCACAGTCTAAAATATATTTATTCAGGGCCTTCATATAAAGAAACTAGCTACAGTTCTAATAAGCGTACTTTCTCAAAAATATATGAGTTCTCAAATAGGAAATTGATTACAGTGCTATCTATAAACCAACAGATAGAAGGCGTGGATAATCATCCAAAATTGACCGAACATGATAGGTACGTATACAACGATAATAGATTAAAAGAGGTCTACAAGCCTTTTAGCAAATTAGTTTTGAAATATAACAAGGAAGGCCACCTTTCAGAGACGGCAAAGCATAATCTTCGCATAAACCAGGTTAGAGAGATGGTTGTATTCTCTGATTATAAATATGATGATTGTGGAAACTGGGTAGAAAGACTGGAAACACAAAAACAATATATGGAAGGGGATAACAAGTTTCTCTCCCTGAAGCAGTTAAAAACATCAAGTGTCAATAATCTTCAAAGCGAAGAGCCAAAATGGCAATCAACGGATAAACGAATCAAGCGTGAAATCGCATATTTTAAATCATGTACGGGCAAGTAATTAAAGGTTTGGCCGTTGGAATTATTACCTATTAGTTAGCTATATGAATAAAGTTATCGCAATTCTAATCATTTCTTTTCTATTTGGGTGTTCTAAGCAAGAGCCGCCTGTGATTCAAAGTGCTGCCCGAAATACAGAAGAACTACATAACAGAGTGTTACGGCTAGCTAAAGAAATACCATTTATTAACTATTCAACACTACCTTCTCCAACGGGTTATGCTGAAAGTGGAGTAAATGATCTTGTTTTGTTAGGAGGAGGGCTTAGAAAAAAATTTGAACTGCTCAACGCTAAATTGAAAAAAAGTAGTGATATATTAATAACAGAGCAACCTGTTTGTTCTTACAAGGAATGTAAAGAAAATTATAAGCTTGATAGGCGTATCAATAGAATTGTTTATTCAAAAGCTTCCCATGTTGCAGAATATCGCTCTGAAGATGAGTTGTTGTTAAGCGTTAATTTTCGTTACAGTCCATATTATTCTAAATTTCATATATTGGGCTATCAATCACCATTAATAATGCCTAATAATTTACGCCAATCTACCGTTGAAGCGCCAGTTGATTAATTTCACCCTAATAGAAAGATGTAAGCGTATATAATGAAAGAGGCCTCCACTTTCTCTTATTGATGAGCATATATATATTTCAATAACCTTAAATGCACCAAGAAGAAAAAATGAATTTTAGAAACTCTGTTACTTTATTTTTCTCAGTATTCATCATTCTGCAAGCTAAGGCTGACGTTAAAAACTGCGTTCAGTATTACGAAAATAATGAGGTAGAAGTTGGCTTCGTCTGTTTGGAGCAGAAAGCAAAAGAGGGGAATGTAATTGCCGAATATTACTTAGGGCAAGCATATGAAAGTGGGTTTGGCGTTGAGTCTGACTATGACTCAATGATTTATTGGTATGAGATGGCGGCTAAACACGGTGCTGGAGATGCTTACTTATCGTTGAAGAGCTATAACCACTATGATAGAACTCTAAAAGTTGATTATTTTGAACGGGCTTTAAAAAATCATTCTCCAGCAGCTCTACTTGTTAGAGGGCTTCAACTGCAAGAGCAGAATGATATCAGTGGCAAACAACTATTTAATGCTGCCTATCAAGTATTAGAAAAGCAGTATCAAAACCCATTCAATATCAGTCACCAATTTCATCTTGCCAGACTATCATCTATAGCCCCGAGTATTGTAGATACTAACGGAAAGTCTGTTGACCAACTCATTCTTGACGCCCAAATATACTTAAACGAACAGAAAGAAAAAAATAACCCAAGAGCTATTAGGATGTTGGCACTTGCTATGGAGCTCGAATCCAATCAATTGACAAGAGAATCTACCAACCTTTATCAACAAGCTGCAAATTTGGGAGATATGTATTCGATAAGTACCTTGCAAAGTTTTTATTATTACACTGCTAATGGGTATAACGGCGATAAGGACAAGGCATTTCAAATAGCCAAGATTGGCGCGAAGCATGGGCTACCCTCATCAATGTTAATATTGGGAAGAGTCTACTTTAAAGGTGAAGCTCCGAAGAAGAATCTTCAAAAAGCCATTTACTGGTTTGAAAAAGTACAAGGTTACCCTTCTTTTAATATTGCCTCCTCAATGTATTTGAGAAAGATAGCGGAAGAACAATATGAAAGTAATGACTATTTAGATGTTGTTCCTGGGCTAGATAATTCTGCCGGAGATATTAGTGTGCTGATTTCTTTGAGTAGTGCTAAGAATACATATTCGGTAGACGACATAGAAACTTCAGTGAAGAATTTCGTTCATTCCAATAAAATTGGTGTTTATGAAGAAAAACTCATTGAATCCAATACAATTGAAATATACATCAATGCTGGCCGCATGAGAGACTCAGCTAAAAGTATCGCTTCCCACCTAAGAGCTAACTTCTCTAAGTTGGAGTTTCATATTTCTGATCAATATCAGTCGATTTTCGAAGAATAACCAGCCTTCATGAGCTGAAAAGGGCTGATTTAGTCAAATTAATTTATAACGTTATCAGATAGTACTTATCCAATTAACAGGAATGCAATGTCGATTTTTTATAAACTAGTATTTTTATTATCAGTTTTTATCACTGTTTCGGGCTTTACGTTAGGTGACCAGTTTGATGATGGAATGTCTGCTTATAGGGAAAAGGATTATGCCGCAGCATTTACAATTTGGAAGGTATTAGCAGAACAGGGCAACGCTCAATCCCAAGCTATTCTTGGCTTCATGTACGAAAATGGACAAAGTGTCTCTGAGGACTATAAGCAAGCCATTTATTGGTTGAGAAAATCTGCTGAGCAAGAACATGCTGGAGCTCAGTATGCGCTTGGAGGAATGTACTATGAAGGAAAAGGTATAACTCAAGATTATAATAAAGCTAACAATTGGTTTCTCAAAGCTGCAAAGAAAGGGCACGTTTCTGCTGAATTTAATTTGGGATTAATGTACTCAAATGGCCATGGGGTAGAAAAAGATTTGAAGCAGGCTGCTTACTGGTATCGCAGTGCTGCAGAGAAAGGGGATAAACAGGCTCAATACAACTTGGGAGTTATGTTTGGTAATGGCTTTGGTGTAGTGAAGGATGTAACGCAAACTGTATATTGGTTTCGTAAAGCTGCTGACCAAGGGCATTTGATGGCGCAATATGGCCTAGCAAATATGTACAAGCGTGGTAGTGACGTAAAACTCGACTATAAACAGGCTGCGCACTTTTACCATAAAGCTGCTGTTCAAGGTCATGCGAATGCGCAATTGCATTTAGGTTTTATGTATGGAGAAGGACAGGGAGTAAAACAGGATAGAAAAGAATCATTCTTTTGGTATCGAAATGCTGCAGATCGGGGCAACGCAGAGGCACAAAGTAACTTGGGGAAATTATATCAGGATGGTCTCGGAGTAGATCTCGATGATAAACAAGCGATTTACTGGTTTCTTAAATCCGCAGAACAAGGACATGCTCCAGCCCAAAATAACCTTGGCTTTACGTACAGAGAAGGTAGGGGGGTGAAGCAGGACTATAAAGTAGCAATTAACTGGTATCTCCAGGCTGCAGGGCAGGGACTTCCTGAAGCACAAATTAGTCTAGGGTGGATTTACCAAAACGGTAAAGGAGTAAAGAAAGATAATGCAGAAGCAATTAACTGGTATCGTAAAGCCGCTGATCAGGGATATGTACAGGCACAAAACCAACTGGGGATTTTATACTCTTTAGAGCATGACTATAAACAAGTGTTGTATTGGTTCAAAAAAGCCGCTGATCAAGGGCATCGTGCAGCTCAAACAAATTTAACAATTTTGTGTAAACAACAAAAACTGGGTTGTTTGGTTTCACCGCCCCAAGGCCGAGTTCAGAGAGTTGAATCTGAGTAACTAAATATTAAAACGTCTTTAATTTCTATATCAGTTCACTATACCTATTATGGAATTTGCGTGAGCGTCACCTGGACTAAGCATTAAATATTTTTTAACTGGTGTTAAATGAAATGACAACAATTCTGCTGTGTTCACACTATGCTATTATCAACTAGTTATGAATGAAGGTTATTTCGTGCGTTTATTTACTTTATTGTGGGTGTTTTTATTAGGTGCATGTTCTTCTGAAAGTGGTCTAGATACCGCCCAATATACTGAATTTAAGTTTGGTAAGTTTGACTCACATTATCCAAAACACTCTGTTAAAAGCAGTGATGGATTATTGGTTTGTGAAATTGAGCGGAGTTGTGGATCTGCTTCAATTGCAACTATATTGAATATCAAATTTCTTACCAATCTTACCGAGCAAGAGACGAGGGATGGTATCCTCACGCAAAGGCATGTAGAAAGAAATAGTCAACGAGTTATTTCATTTGTAGATATGAAATATTACCTAAACAGCTTAGGTATTGAGGCAGGAGGGTTTAAAGTAAGTAAAGCAGGCTTTACGAAAATATTGAATAATAAGATGCCTTCCGCTGAATTTCCTATGATAATTCCAGTGACTTATGGCGGCTTTAAACGTTACGCAATTCTAAATGGCTCTGATTCAAATTATGCCTATATCGGAGATACAGCTTTTGGTTATGTGAAAGTGACTCATGCAGATTTTTTTAATATTATTGATGACCTCGTGGTTTTAGTGATTTACGGCAGAGAATTGCAGGGTAGTAAATAGATAAAAACAATTAGGGTGTGCTGCTTAGGCTCTTGTTAGTCGCTAGCTATCCGTGCAGGATGTGTTGGTTAATCTTATCAATTCTCGATGAAATAGATCCTTCAAGAAGCACAAAAGGTATTTCCCTCTGTGCTAGTTCATGCAGATACCATTCATGTTGCCATAGTCTAAATTCTTGGTCTTTTCGGGTACCGTCTTGTGTAAACGGAAAGTCAGGCGCGCATAGGAATACAAAATTATATGGCCTTTCTGAATATGCCTCTAATAATTCAGGGCGACTTCCGAATAGTGCTTGTGAATAGCAAAGTGTAGTTAAAGGCGATGTGTCACAAAAAAGGTACCGGTTTGCTTTATCTCTAAGGATATCTTCAGTGAAAGTTTGTTTTTCAGCAATGTTTAGCAGGTCACTTTGATCTAGAGTACCATTGTTTTGTTCCCAAAGTGTTCGACCATACTCTGTTACGATAGGTTCGCTCCAATGGCCCGACAATGAATGACTTAAAGTTGTTTTTCCGGTTGATTCTCCTCCAAGAAAACATACAGATTGAACATTGCAGCTTTTCGCTACTTTTTCTCTTATATATTGATTGCCACAACTGAAATTAGATCGAATTATTGTTCCGCTAACGGGGTGGTTTACCCGGTTTTTATCAACACAGATATGTGTGACGGAGTTATTAATGCCAAGTCCCTTGTCTGTGAGGTATTTAGCGAACCCTTCTCCATAATCCTCACTAGTGAAAACGGCATCGATTGTGGTTGTTAGCCTGAGTTTCAGCAGTTGTGTAGTGAATTCGCGTTGCACATCGTCTTGGTCTGAATTGTTAGGCATTGGTAATTGCCAATTGCTTTGTATTCGCCATTGCTCAATTGTTGCCGCGTCAATTACTAATGTGGTTATATCAGGAGCCAAGTCATTTAGCCAATGTGATCTTATAGCCCTGGAACACCCTGCAAACTCTGGCCTTGAATAGCTAATAACAATGAGCTCTTCGCACTGTTTTTGAGCTTCGCTTATTAAGAACTCATGCCCTGAATGTAGAGGTGAAAACTTACCAACAACTAATCCACGGCGATAACACTTTTTTTCCATTGTTTATCTCTTTGTTCTTCTTTTTTGTATATGCAATACCAAGAACATAGACCGTACCACGCGTTGCACCAGAATAAACCATATACAAATGAGGTCAGATATAACTCTCTGGAGGCGTAAAGAGGTACAGCAATGGTGTCTACAATTAACCAGCAAATCCAACTCTCAATACGTCTTTTCATTAATAAGAATTGAGCGAGTACACTAAACATCAATACTGCGGAATCGATAAATGGCGCATAAGCATTGGTTGTCGTGAACAGAAGCCATCCGTATAAGAGAGTGGCTATTATTGCAGCTGCCACAAATAGCAGTAATAGCCAGGGTGAGGTTCTTTGGATAATGCTGGGCTTTTCTGTGTCGCTCCAATACATCCAACCATACAGGCTAGTTGCGATAAAGAAAACCATGAGTGTTACATCGGCATATAGGTTGACCTGATAAAATAATACAGCGAATAATATGCACCCAATGATACCTGTCCACCAGGTATACAAATGGTTTCGGGCTGCCAATACAACACTTACTACAAATGTTGCGTTGGCTGCCCATTCTAGAAAACTTAGCAAATCAACTCTCCTTAACTTGCTTGATCTTGACTTGTGAAGGATTGAATAATCTCAATCTCTCCCACAATATGATCATTAAATTCCTCAAGCTGCTCTGCTGGAATCCAATATTCTTGGTGAGCTTTTCCGCCTGCATCCTGAATATCAAACCGACACAGGTAATCTGTTTCAACATCAAATTTGGTCACGTAACCAACACCGCTATCTTTAACGTTCCACTCTTTTGCGATGCGTGCTGCATAAGCTTTAGTTGTAACCGGATAGAATATGGGTTGTTCGGGCAGGCGAGGTGGCCATCTTTTGTTTCCGCTTTGCTTCACCGACTCAAGCTCTGCGGGCCCGGTTGGTCTGTATAATGTTGTCGTTTTCATAATAATTATTCCCTGTTGGTTCTATCTGGAACCTTCAATGTTCCGGTTAAAATAGTGGCTTTCAGATCCCTGCTTGACTCGATATAATTTTGCAGGACGGTTACTACCTGTTCTCATTGACCCTGTTTCTTCGAGGATGTCGGCATCGAGAATGCGCCTACGGAATGACTTTTTCTCAACGTCTTTCTCAAGCAATAGTTCAAATGTTACCTGTAGCTCTGTGAGTGTGAACTCTTCAGGGAGGAGGTTAACGGGTAGAGATGTATATTGAACCTTTCCCTGCAGGCGATTGTAACAAGCATCCAAGATGGTTTGATGATCAAACGCAAGTTGGTAATTTGAACGAAGCTCTTTAACCGGAACCCATGCAACCTCTTCAGAGCTTTCATTGCCTTTTAACGTTAATTCTTCAGCACTGATTAACGCAAAATAGGCGACTGTTACTGACCATCCTCGTGGGTCTCGTTTAGTACCTCCAAATGTAGCGACCTGTTCAAGATAAGGGGTATCAACCCCTGTTTTTTCCTGGAGCTTTCTGCGAGCGGTGTCATCTAGTGACTTATCTTTTTCCATGTCGATAAATCCGCCTGGCAAAGCCCATTCACCAAGAGCAGGGTGTTGAGCTCTTTTGACTAACAGCGCCTGTAGCTTGTCATCCTTGATGGTGAAAATCGTCATATCCACCGTTGTTAGTGGTACATCAAAATCATGGATGTTGTAATTTTCTAAGAACTCTTTTTCTGTAGTAGTTTTTATCATTGTCTTCACTCTTGATCGCTCTATAGCAAGCCAGATTAATTCTTATCAAATTTAACGAGCGTGTGGTCTTCTCCGCTAAGCTCATCGAGAATTATTTCCTCGATAATATTCCAATCACCACCGGCTAGGCCAGCTCCTATCATTGGGTAGCCAATCCGGCAACCTGAAAATTCTTTTTTTACTTTTCCCATCACCGAGCGTATAGCGTCGTAATCGGCTTTTATCCCTTTTCCACGGTGATTGAATTGTGTGTATGCGTTGATAACAGTTAAATCATGTCCTTTGTTTTGGATAAGTGCCATTGAGTAACTGCCAAGTTTATTTTGTTCGCCTTTAACCGTTTCACAGTCTGCATGATAGGAGGCTGGAAATGCTTTCTTGATACTTAAAGCAATACCTTTTCCCATACTACAAAAGCAATTGCACCCATGAATGATAACGTCAAACTTTCCCTGCTTTGCTAGATGAATCAAATCCCCATGGACTGTTTTCATTTTGCATCCTCCTTTAATCGCTTTCTGACTTCCATCAAAGCAAATCCTAACAAGTTGAGGCCTTTCCATTTATAGGGGCTATTGATGTTCTGGTCATCAGCGGCTAAGCCAATTCCCCAAACTTTATCTACCGGGCTAGCCTCGACTAATACGCGTTTACCTGTGGCGATAAGGGATTCGGCAAGGACATTGTTCTGTGCGAATTTTGCTTCGTTAGCTTCGACCACGATTCGAAATCGTTCTTTAATCCACACTTCATCGTTAAATCCAACTACATTTCGACCAATGCGTTTTGCTTCACCGGGATTACCGCTTTTTAAAATCGCTGACTCAGCATTTGTGTCATTAAACAATCGCGCCTTTTCAGCCATCATGAAATGCTCAGCCGTTTTATAGAATTGATTGTTTATATAAAAAGGGGAGTCATACCACTGACTAAAACAGGATTTGCCTATGCTTCCATCTTTTGGCTTTTGATGCCCCCAAAAGTAGATGTACTTTGTTTTCTTACCTTTACTGAGGTAATCAATTAGTGATGGCATATCTCGTATATCTTGAGCGTCCATTTTTCTTCTAGTCCATTTGTTATTTGTAACTAAATTTCGATGTAAGTGTCTATATGCCACTATGTTAGTGGGCTATAGACAATAAGGCAAATTGTTTTTGGTTAACTTGATACAATAAATTTTGAAATAGGGTGTTGACAACAAAGTGGCATTAAGCCACTATCTGTTCAGGCTAACAAACCAGGTGGGATTCACCGGTTAGCAATAGTTGGTTTTTAGAGCCAACAACTAACACGAAACTGGATAGACTAGTTTCCTGTCACAAACAGCAAGGGGTTTGCTGATATGAATAATAAAGAATTCGATTTTTTAGTTTTTATTGGGCGTTTTCAGCCTTTCCACAATGGTCACTTAGAAGTGGTTAAAGCCGGCTTGGATAAAGCGAAGCAGCTAATTATTTTGGCAGGCTCTGCGCACCAACCAAGATCAACACGTAACCCTTGGACCATTGCAGAGCGCGAAGCCATGGTTCGTGGAGCGGTGTCTAAGGAAGAGAGTGATCGAATCCACGTCGCGCCATTAATGGACATTGTTTACAACGATGAATCTTGGGTACGTAATGTTCAAGCAACAGTAAATGGTTATGTCACGGCGCATCACGGCATACTACACAAAGCACCTAAAGTAGGATTAATAGGGCACAGTAAAGATCGAAGCTCTTACTACTTAAACTTATTCCCACAGTGGGGATCGGTCGAAGTAGAAAACTACCAAGGAATTAGTGCAACACCAGTTCGAGAATTGATTTTTGGGCCAAATGATAACGAGGTATCTTTAAATCAGTCCTTGCCCTTAAATGTTCGAGAAGACTTGAAGGTGTTTTATTCAACGCCTGAGTATAGTGAAGTTAAAAGCGAACAGGAGTTCGTGGCGAAATATCAACAAGCATGGAGCGCGGCACCTTATTCTCCAACCTTTGTAACGGTTGATGCAGTAGTGATACAAAGTGGTCATGTATTGATGGTGGAACGCAAAGCAAGGCCTGGAAAAGGCTTGTTGGCATTGCCTGGTGGCTTCGTGGATCACGGAGAAAAACTAGTTGATGCGTGCTTAAGAGAGTTGAGGGAAGAAACCCGGTTGAAAGTACCAATGCCGGTTTTGAAGGGCTCAATTAAATCTCAGGAAGTATTTGATGATCCGCACCGCTCAGCAAGAGGCAGAACCATTACACATGCCTTTTACATTGAGTTAGCGCCAAACAAAGAGCTACCCAAAGTAAAAGGAGGGGATGATGCAAAACAAGCGATGTGGGTACCACTCGCCGATTTGGATCCTACCCAGATATTTGAAGATCACTACTTCATCATCCAGGAGATGATCGGAATGTAGAAACAAAGCCAGTTTATATGCTGGGCGATAAAACAAAGAGTCGGGATAGACCTGGCTTTATCAATAATTGATTGGAGGATTTCCATCATGACTATGAATAGAAACATCATCTTAAATGTGGACTCTTATAAAGCGTCCCACTACTTACAATATCCGCCAAACACTTCAGCGGTTTCTAGTTACATTGAAGCGCGTGGCGGTCAGTTTAAAGAAGCCGTGTTCTTCGGTTTGCAGATGTTCATTAAAGAGTATCTAACCAAGCCAATTTCCAACGACGATGTCGACGAAGCTCAAGTGATATTCGAAGCACACGGTGTACCCTTTAACGAATCAGGTTGGCGCTATATCGTCGAAAAATACGACGGTTATCTGCCCATTGAAATAGAAGCCTTACCAGAAGGCTATGTTGTCCCAGTTAAGAACGCGATGGTTCAGGTGATTAATACCGACCCCAACTGCGCTTGGTTAACCAGCTATGTTGAGACTGCATTACTAAGGGCCGTTTGGTATCCAACTACCGTTGCAACGGTGTCATGGAGTTGTCGCCAAGTGATTAAACAGTTTATGGAGGAAACTGCAGGGACAACTGAAGGAATAGATTTCAAATTACACGATTTTGGTGCTCGAGGGGCCACCACCGAAGAAGCCGCTGCTGTGGGAGGTGTTGCTCACTTAGTGAACTTTATGGGGACGGATACCATTAGCGGAATTATAGCTGCACGCAAATATTACGGCGTTGAAATGGCAGGGTTCTCCATCCCAGCAGCGGAGCACAGCACCATTACCAGCTGGGGTAAGGGTAATGAAGCAGCAGCTTATGCCAACATGCTGGAGCAGTTTAGCGGGCCAGATAAATTAGTCGCAGTGGTGAGTGATTCCTACGATCTATGGAATGCAATTGACAATATCTGGGGTGAAGAGCTGAAGGATAAAGTCCAACGTACCGGCGGCACCTTAGTTGTGCGACCTGACAGTGGTGACCCAATCAACATTGTCACTGAGACGGTTGAACGTTTAATGAATAACTTTGGTTATGAGGTGAACGACCAAGGCTATCGCGTATTACCATCTTATATCCGCGTGATTCAAGGTGATGGGGTGTCCTTACAAACGATTGAAGCCATCTTGGTTGCAATGAAACTGCGTAAACAAAGTGCTGAAAACGTTGCTTTTGGTATGGGAGGCGAACTATTGCAAAAGATCAATCGGGATACGATGAAGTTTGCAATGAAAGCCTCTGCAGCGAAAGTTGATGGACTATGGCGAGACGTATACAAAGACCCAATTACTGATTCTGGCAAACGTTCTAAGAAAGGTCGTTTAGCGGTAATCCAAGAAAACAACGGTGAGATAAAGACCATTCGTTCACAAAACTTAGGTGATAAGCAAAACCTACTCGAAACGGTGTTTAAGAATGGTCAGATATTGAAAGACTATCGCTTCGAAGAAGTTCGCCAAAATGCCCTAAAAGGAGCAGAAAGAAACTTAAGAGAGGAGAGTCTTAACACGGCTGCATAGCAGTATAAGAGTAATGACAGCCAAAAATTATTAATACAAAAGAAGGCTTGGATAGACCGAGCCCTCATTCAATGATCACTTATCTGGCAAGGAGTTTGTCATGTTTAATATCAAATACATTAAGGTTGATCCAACAACCTTCCTCATGCAATTTAAAAAAGGCAAAGTTAAACGCAAAGGGCCTGGCTTAGCGTTGTGGTACTTCGCACCGAGCACCTCATTGGTCGCGGTGCCAACGGGTACAAATGACTTACCCTTTATCTTCAAAGAAACTACACAGGATTACCAGGAAGTTACTGTTCAAGGTCAGCTGGTGTATCGTATTGCTGAGCCAGAGAAATTGGCTTCTCTAATGAATTTCACCCTAAAGTCGGACTCAATCGCTAAGAGCCTAGCGTATCAAACTGAAGATCCAGACAAACTTAGAAACCGCATTCTCAATCTCATTCAAGTTAAAATGAGTGCGACGATTGAATTAATGGCACTGCGAGAGTCTTTAGCTGCCTCGCAAACCTTGGTGCGAACGATCAAGTCTGAGTTACTTAATTCTGAAGTGCTTACCACCTTAGGCATCGAGGTGATTGACTTCTCTATTGTCGCCATCAAACCTGCGCCTGAAACCTCCAGAGCGCTTGAGGCATCGGTGAGAGAGCAATTGCTACAAGAGGCAGACGAGGCGATTTATAAACGTCGTAATGCTTCTATTGAACAAGAGCGTGTGGTTAAGGAAAACGAACTGAGTACCGAGCTTGCAGTTGAAGCAAAACAACAGCAAATTAAAGAAGAAAGACTCAAGGCTGAACGCACCATACAAGAACAACGTCGACAGATGAAGCGCGAACAACTTGCCGCGGAAGTTGATCAAGAGCAACAACGTCAAGAACTGGTCGAACTTGCTACTGAAAATAGCCGTAAACAAGCTGACGCCAAAGCTTATGACATCGGATCGACGATGGAGGCTCTGTCCAAAGTCGATCCCAAAGTGCTAGAGGCCATGACCATGGGTAATCTCGACCCACAACAACTCATGGCCCAAGCTTTCAGAGAGCTTGCCGGTAATGCTGAGAAAATTGGCCAGTTAAACATTGCCCCAGATTTACTTCAGTCAATCTCAGGGAAGCTGCAGCAATGACAACACAAAGTGACTCGAAAGCAGTTTTAGTTACAAGACGAACCCGATTCGAAGAACTCGTTGCCCAATACAATACTGAAGCCCAAGCGCAATTCGTAATTGAGAGCAGGGGAGCTGACTTTGAAGAGTATAGGCTTGAGTATCAGAACTACCTTCAGTCGGTAAACCAAGTCGAGGCGGCGCTGAAAAGTGCTGCTCGAGTTCAACGTCTAGATCGAGAGTTTCTAACAAATTTTATCTTTGGCCCCCAGGATATTGTGGTGGTAGTAGGACAAGACGGCCTGGTTGCCAATACACTGAAATATCTCAATGGCCAACCGGTGATCGGTATCAACCCCGACCCCAAACGGTTTGATGGAGTATTACTTCCATTCGAAGCAACAGATATATCGGTGATATTCAGGGATGTCGTTCGTAATACTTATCAGTCAGAACAAATCACCATGGCCAAAGCCGTGCTTAACGATGGGCAAGAACTGCTGGCCGTAAACGACTTGTTTATTGGCCCTCGTTATCAAACCTCTGCTCGCTATGAAATTGAAATTGATGGTAAGCGAGAAGTGCAGTCATCAAGCGGTATTATTATCTCAACAGGGCTGGGCAGTACGGGTTGGCTTAAAAGTGTGGTGGCAGGCGCGACGGGGGTAGCGGGTGCGATCAACTCAGTTGATGCTTCATTCGCTTGGAATGCAGAACAACTTAAGTTTGCTGTGCGAGAGCCATTTCCTAGTCAAACTACAGGCACTGATTTGGTTTATGGTGAAATTGCAGGTAACTGTAATATGAAAATATCGTCCCTAATGGCAGGCAATGGCGTGATATTCAGTGATGGTATGGTAGATGATTTCTTGGAGTTTAATAGTGGCGTAATGGTCAGTCTTGGCCTTGCTCCTACAAAAGGTCTGTTAATTAAATAGAACGGAAACCAAATACCACTGAATAAATATTTGGCCTCGTTATAGGAGAATAATGCTGTCCATACTAACGTTTGATTACCAATGATTTGCTAAGCCTATCATGGAGCATTCGCCCATCGTTTGTGAACATGTTTATCCACACTGTTATCTTAAATCCAGCAGTTGACAGCATATAGCTGATGTTTCTCCAGAATGCTTGGAAAATATTTAGCCGGCGTCCTTCCTTGTTAGTGACTTTGATACCTAGCAGGATTTTTCCTAGAGCCCCTTGTAAGGGGGATGACTCCATAATTGGTATTAAAAATGTGTATAGCACAAGAACTCGAAGAAATGAGTTAGTATCAATAAGGGAGTTATTGATACCTAACTTTTGCGCGGCAAGTGCTAGATAGTATTGGGCGAAGGATATTATGATTATATCGATAGTTGTTGCACCCAAACGAGCATAGTAATTTGGATAAAACATTGGACCATTATGTGATTTAGTACTGGTCCATTTGATTAGTTTTTTGTTTCCTATCGTCTCAACTGCGCCAAGAAGAAGCTGAACTCGTTGAAAACCGAAATGTGCTTCCAGAATATCTCTCTTATCCGTCCAGCGAAAAAAACGATCAAGCGTTTTTATTATGGGAAGTTTCCGCCTAGGATGTTGTTTTTTAAGTTCTAATATTTGCGAAAAAACATAGTTAGATATGTGAGCTTTAAATTCGATATCAAATAGGGCTTCAGCTGAATTAAGGAATTCCCAGTTTTTTTCGTCGTTAGCAGTTTTGAGGTTAGCTAATACTAAATTTATTTGCTTGGTTATCTCGTTCCATTCAGCGTCGTAATTGATGTAACTATATTCTTCGGTGGTAGGTGATTCTTCATCCTCAGTCATTAAAATGTCATGAGTATAGTGAGTTTCAAGCTCTTGTATTACTTCAGGTTCACTAATAATTGTATGGGCTGCGTTATTGTTACCTTCAGGTATTTGCTCTTCTTTGTCTTGTTTATAATTCTCAACTCTAGGCTCAGATGTATCTTCTATTTGATAAAGCTGTGATTCATTTAGAGCTTGTTTGTAGTGAGCATGTAATACTGCGAACCCATCTGGATCTTCATCGGGTTTATGAGACTTCAATTTCGCAGCATAGGCCTTCTTGATAAGAACCTTTTTGGGTGTCGGTTCAATGCCTAACGTATTCCAACAGCTCATGTAAAAACGCTCTCTTGTTCAATAAGATGAAGGTGTTCCTCTAGTTTTTGAACAAATTTTTCAATGTCTCTTATATCTTGGCTCTCAAGAACTTGGTCGAACTGATATAAAATATTCCCGATATTATCTCGTCTTTCACCTAGAGCCCCTTCATAGATTTTTTCTGCTCTGGCGATAAGGACTCGGTAAGATTCATTTTCTCTAGGGTGGAATTTTAAATTGGCGAGTTTTACTTTTGACGCTTCAATTTCTTTCTCTGAAAGGGTTCCAGGCGTATTAAGAATTGTTTTGTGGTAGGTTTTACCTGTCGAATCTACGGTTACATCTATCTCCAGCAAGCCATTCATATCATAGCTGTAACGCACATCAATAGTTTCTTTCCCTTTAGGGCCTCTAGGGACTTCAACTTCCAGCTCTCCTAGATAGATATTATTTTTAACGAGCCTTGATTCCCCTTGATAGATACAGACTTTCAATTCTTTTTGGTTGTCTGAAGCTGTGCAAAGGCTCTTTACGATACTAGTAGGTACTACTGAGTTCCTCTCTATAATTGGCATAAACAAGCCACCTTGCTTACCACTTTTATCATTGTGATTGAGGATTTCAGTGCCTAGTGAATAGGGACATACGTCGGTTAAGACTATATCATCCAAATCGCTTTGTTTCTCTTTTAGCCCTGCTTGTATAGCAACTCCCATTGCTACAACGAGGTCTGGATCAATATTTCCAGAGGGCATACGCCGGAACATTTTTGATACTAAAGAACGGATCATCGGCATACGTGTTGCCCCACCGACCAAAACAACTTCATCAATGTCTGATGGTGTGATAGCTGCATCACTTAAGGTCCGTTCGATTGGTGTTTGAATTCGATACAGTAGCGGCTGTGAAATTTTTAAAAATAAATCTCTATCAATTATCCATGGTTTTTCTTGTTGCTTATGTGCTTTTTCAACTGTCACATTTTGTGAATAGGTAAGTTGATGTTTTGCATTATTTAGCATCTCAAAAATACGTTGACGTTCATTTGACGAAAGTTTTTTCTCGTTGATGCTGTGGTCTGATAGGTACTTTTGGGCTAGTACACTTAGGAAATCCTCACCTCCTAAGAAGTTATCACCTGACGATGCATGTACTTCTAATACGCCAGAAAAATATTCGACCAATGAAACGTCAAAAGTACCTCCACCCATATCTAAAATTAGAAATTGAGCACCATCACTTTTTTCATGTAAACCGTATACCATTGCTGCTGCAGTTGGCTCATTTATTAGCCTTTCGACTTTCAGCCCTACTAGTTCTGCAGCTAATTTTGTAGCCTTTCTTTGTGCATCACTAAAATAAGCTGGGACACTTATAACGGCTTGAGTAATTTCTTCTTTCAAATAGGCTTCGGCATCCTCTTTTAAACTTCGCAAGACCAAAGATGAAAGTTCAACAGGACTAAATTTTCGCTTACCCAACTTGAACTCATACTCACTGCCCATGTAGCGCTTGAATACCGAAGCCGTTAAGGAAGGATGACTGACTAGCCGATGCTTTGCTGACTCTCCAACAAGAACTTCATTATTCTCATCGATACCAACTACGGAGGGGGTTAATAGTTTATCTAACCTATTTGGTATGAGCTCTGCTTTGCCATTATTCCATATAGCGCAAGCACTGTTTGTTGTCCCTAAATCAATTCCGAGAATTCTCATTTACAGCATATCCATAAGCGTTTTTTTACAAAAGGTGATCAATCGTTAAGTGACGGTGACGATTTTTCGGTGAAATAATGCCAGATAAACAATTGTGGGTCTGTTTAAAAGGTCACAAACCCATGCCCTGATACAGTAGGTGTTCTGCCTCCAAATGGGAGGGCAGAGTTTTTTACATCAAATGAACTTTGTTAAGGCCCTTGCTTAGCAGCAGTCCCAGTTATACCAAACTTTTGAAAAATCACAGTCATTCAGGGATTGTGGTTCGATAAAGAAATTACCGACACCTGTGTCACCCCACATAATGTCAACTCCATCTGAAAATTCAGTATCCATTTGAAATAATAATATCCATGTACCTGTATGCTTCATACTCCTTGGGTCATCTTGTGTGAAGTTGGCATAGCCACCCAATTTGCTCCCACTTGCATCTAGGTTATCAAATAAGTACGAGGCGACAGCATCATCCAAGCTAAAAACATCATCAATAATTGCATCAAATCGATAATCTGTTGGCGAAGGCTGCTCCTTGGTTAAATAAAACTCAAGGGCATATTCGCCGGAGATAGGTAGTTGATTATCTTTGTTTGTTTCAGGAGTGTTTAGTTGAAGACTTACATTGTCTTTTGAGATCTCAGAATGATAAATCACCCTATAGCCATCTGGGGCAGTCATAACCTCATTAATAGGTTTGTCGAAATTTAATCCGTACATGCCGTCATTGGCGATGAAGAATTGCAGCATTCCCTTTTTTGGATACCCTTCAATATGAGGCAGTTCGTCAAAGTTCAATTGCGCCAAGAGAAATAGTGGTTCACCTTCATTTGTTTCAGGGTAGGATTTTCCTGTGGGCCAGTATGGCTTTCCACCAAATTTGCTGCTCCAAATGTTCTTAGGTCTTTCAGGTAGCGGTTTAATTTTAATTGTTTCAAGTTGATGCGGTTTCAGGTTTTCTAGAATGTTATCAATGTCTTTTTGGATTTTGGTTTGATTTGTTTCATCCTTAGAGGTGCGTTTGTTTAATCTCCACACAAGAAAGAATGCTGATACAAGAATGAGTATTAATATATATGTCATAAATAACCTATGTGTGAAGCGAGGGTGTTAAATGTATTATATTTGAATTGGGAGCCTAGCTGAAATGTATACTGAGCAAGACAGGGTTCTGTTACCGGTTTTCAGAAAGTAGAAGGCTTCCGCTAAGAGTTTGAAGCAGTCAAGGCGAAGGTGGTTATTGATGACTGCGAAGAGTTCGCCAGTTGAGATCAAATACTATTCCAAATCGAGCTACAATATTTAAGCAACATCAATTTAACTTCTTCGCTAAATCCTCAGCTTTAAGGTGGGTATACCGTTTCAACATCGAAAGATCTTTATGCCCTGTAATGCTAGAAACCTCCATAATGCTAAGCCCCATTTCGAAAAAGCGGCTAGTAGCCTCATGCCGAAGATCATGAAACCGTAATTCCTCAATTTTTGCTCGCTCACAGACCCTGTTAAATGCCCGAGTAATCGAATCAGGTAGCATAACGAAAACATGCCCCTTAATATTTATTGGTAAGCTTTCTAGCAGAGTCAAGGCTTTAGTGGATAGGGGAGCAACTCTGTTGTCTCCATTTTTAGTATCCCAAAGTGTGGCCGTTCTCTTTTTTAGGTCAATGTCTTTCCATCGAAGTTCACTTATTTCACCTCGGCGCATGCCAGTTTCGAGCGCTAGTATGATTATGTTTTCTAGTTCACCTCCATACCCTTTTGCTTCTTTGATTAATTTATTTTCTTCGCCTGGCTGTAGGCGCCGCTCTCTCCCTTTGGCCTGGTTGGGGACCTTTATAGAGGCAACAGGGTTTCCGCGGGGTAAGTATATTTCCCACTCCTGCTGTGCGTGCTTGAGGGTTCGACTGATAAGTAGTAGGTCTTTTCTAACAGTATCCCCTGTAACATCTTTCAGTCTTTCATTTCTGTAGGCAGAAATTACTTTGGGAGTAAGCTTCGCTAGAGTGTAAAAGCCCAAATATTCATTTATTGTTTTGATACTGGATTTAACTCGTCGGTGAGATTTTTTAGATGGGAGCACCTCTTCTTCGTAGCGTCTAAAAAGTTCTTCAAGTGTTGTTTGTTCTGCTTCCTCGGTGGAAACAAAGATTCCCTTGTCCATTTCGGATTCGATATGTCTGGCCCACCTTTCAGCTTTTGCTTTTGTATCAAAGGTATGTGATTGGGCAGGGTAGCCTTTTTTTCTTATCTTCGCTTGCCACTGACCTGATCCTCGTTTTGTGAGAGTAGCCATAGATAATACCTTTTAAGCGATAATCTAAGTTAGATTGTCCCGTTAATATTAGGTGTCCCAAAAATGTCCCAAATCGTCATTTTCGAGTTAACTTAAAAAGATAATAGTTCGGAATGTATTGAAAAGAAAGGAGTAAATGGTGCCCCGAACAGGAGTCGAACCTGTGACCTGCCCCTTAGGAGGGGGCCGCGCTATCCAGCTGTGCCATCGGGG
>ENA-ORXI01000103-ORXI01000103.1-sediment-metagenome-genome-assembly--contig:-NODE-103-length-61531-cov-6.510593_pt1 | contig 61531 bp, 59 predicted proteins | sample MGYA00237861_ERZ511468 | MGnify/ENA primary metagenome ERZ511468 (study PRJEB26299, sample SAMN06266213) | sediment metagenome | isolation source: Hudson Canyon methane seep mesocosm | place: USA:Hudson...
GAATTAGTTAGCGATAGAGGTGTTATGGGTGTCGTTATTGGTATGCCTGTTGATATCGCCATGTCGAAACTTGAGGGTTATATTTCAACTGAAAAGGAATATGACGAGGGATGGGGTTGCTATGAACTTATAAACCCAAAAAATCTTGAACTTCCAGCATTTTTTATTGGTGATGAAAAAGTAACCAGCATCCAAGTTACAGGTGTAACAGAAAAAACTGAACGTGGAATTGGCATTGGCAGCACAAAACAAGAAATTTATCAGGTTTATGACGTTGTAAAGGTTGAGCCTCACAAATATTATTCGGTCGGAGAATATTTGCTTGTGAACTTAAGCAATGGTAATGGCTTACATTTTGAAACTAAAAATAATATTGTTACTAGCTTTCATTTAACTGATAGCCCTGAGTCTATTATGGTTGAGGGTTGTCTTTAATATCAATAAAAGGTGATGCTTCCGTTTTCCACTCATTTTCTATTGAGGTAATCAAATGAATGACGAACAAGAAAACAAAATAATTGAGTTACTTGAGAAGATTTCAACCAATCAAGAGATACAACTTGGGAAAAAAGCTAGGGGTAGGTCTTGCAATCAAGCATTATAAATAGAAGCGCTGCCATTAAATCATGAAGCCAATAGCAAATTTGATACATGTAGGTGATGTAAAAAAGGCCTTACGATGGTATCAGGAAGCTTTTCCGGAAGCCTCAGTAGTTGAAGAACTAGGTTTTACTTTTCTAATGGTTGGTGAGTTTGCACTTGAGTTGGTTCCAAGTGATGAAAAGGTTAGCTCCGGCAAGTCTGGCTCGATAACATATTGGTCTGTTTCTGACCTGATATTTGAAATTGAAAGGTTTCAAGAGCTTGGGGCAGACGTTTACCGTGGCCCAATGAAAATCGGAAATGATTTAGGAATGTGCCAAGTCGAAGATCCTTGGGGTAACTTGATCGGGCTTCGTGGCCCATTTAACTATAACAAGCACAACGACTCGTAAATTCACGCGTGCAATAAACCTTAAATTGGTTAGCAAATGTCTACAGAAGAAATCATAGAATATTACGCAGAAACGACTAACAGCGATGTTCGTGCAGATTTACTTTTGGCGACAAGTTTGATCGAGATTAACAAGATAGCAATAGATTGTGGGTGTGGTTCGGGTTCAGATATAGCCTCTTTTAGAAAAGCAGGTTTCATCGTTCATGCATTTGACGTTGAAGATGAATCCATAAAAATATGTAAAGAACGATTCAACGATGACGAGCATGTCTTTCTATCACAAGATAGCTTCGGTTCTTATGAATACCCTACATCAGGACTCGTTGTGGCTGATGCCAGTCTGTTTTTTTGTCCCGAGGATGAATTTGATATTGCCTGGAAAAAGATATCTCAATCTTTATGCGATGGTGGCATTTTTTGTGGGTGATTTTTAGGAATAAATGACACCATGGCTAGCCCAAATTTTAATCGAGATGCCTACTGGCCCAATATATTGGTATTCGAAGAGAGTGAGCTACGGTCAAAACTAAAAGAATTTGAAATAATCAAGTTCACAGAACACAATGTGATTGGCGAGACACCGAAAGGTACTCCTCACCAATGGCATATCTATTCTGTGGTGGCAAAAAAACCTAACACCTCCTCACCTAAGCCTGTGAAATAAAAATGACGCTTCCTTTTTTTACTTACTTTCTATTGAGGCAATAACATGAGTAATGAACAAGAAAACAAAATAATTGAGTTACTTGAGAAGATTGCAGCCAATCAAGAGTTGCAACTTGAACGGCAAAAGAACGCCCTTGAAATGCAGTCTAAAGCCGTTGCAATGCAAGAAGATTCTTTTGCACGAGCTGAACGTTTGCAAGAACGTGCCGAAGCTGTTCAAGGCAATGCAGGTAAAATTCTAAAGTTTGTCTTTGCATTGGTTCTGCTGTTAATGGTGCTTTTGGCAACGCTATTTTTCTAATCGATGCACTGTGTAAGCCATCAATGTTAGGCTAGTATCAATCTAAAAGGATTGCATTCATATGTCTGAAAATAGAAACTCACAACGAATTACGTTTGATACGCTAGTCGAGTTTGAGTCCGGTGAATGTCAACATGTGTGTGAGCTATATGATATCTCGTTGCAAGGCGCACTAATCGGCGCCTGCTCTGGTGCAACACCTGAGGCAGGCACATCTTGTAAACTCACCATTAACCTCGATGAAAATAATCAAATACAAATCATTATGATCGGCACAATCGCTCATAAAATAGAAAACCGGGTCGGCATTTATTGTTAATCTATCGATGATGACAGCATGACGCACCTTCGTCGTTTAGTTGCCTATAACCTTGGCGATGTTGAGCTGGTCAATCGTGATTTTGATGCGTTAGGTTATGACAATAAAAAGGTAACTGAGTGATCATAGTTAAGCTCTCAGCCACCTTTAATACTGCATTAATGCAAAAGTCATCCCTTACTTAAGGTTATATTTTGTTGCTGATTTTATTGTAAATTAGTTTTCATAATTGATATGGCCATATCCATCATGCCAGAAATGGGTTCGACTAACTCTTGTGGTGTGATATCGACTGTCCACACAAGTTTAGTTCCATCAGATGAATCAGAAACTTGAATGCTTGCCATATGGAAATCAATCGGCATTGGGCCTTGAGTAACAGTGTAAGAAAGTCGTTTGGCTTGATGATCAACAGAGATGATTTTTTCTTCGACCTCCATTCCATCAGCAAAAGTACAACGCCTTTTATCTCCGTCTAATTGGCATTCGGTAATCATGCCTGCCAATAATTCGGTAACGTCACCTACCGATGAAACTTTTTCCCATGTTTTAGTTACATCCGAATCAACGTTAAATTCTTTAATAATACTTCCCATGTTGTACTCCCCTTGATGAGTTATTTAATTGAGAATGCAGAGTATATCTCGTTGCTTAAACGCAAATAAGATGATACTTTTCATTTCAATGATGCGTTTTTGCATATAGGAGGTTTTATGCCAACTTCAAGTAGTCCTGACTGGGAAAACTTAAGAGTTTTTTTAGCTGTTGCTAAAACAGGCTCTGCAAGACAAGCAGCTTCAACATTAAACCTTCACTACACTTCAGTCATAAGAAGGTTAGAAGCCTTTGAAAAACAAATTGGCACCCAGCTATTTCACAAAAGTGCGAAAGGGTTTGAAATTTCAGAGGTTGGAAAAACCATACTCAAACGAGCTGAGAACATGGAGGATGAAGCTTATGCGATAGAGCGATTATTAGCCGGTACTAAAGATGAAATCGCTGGGGTGTTAAAGGTCACCATGGCAACAACCATTGCTTCTTATTTATTAATTGAAGAAATTACACAATTTCAGGAAAACTACCCAAATATAAACTTACAACTTCATGCTGGTCACAAATTCGCAAACTTATCTCGCAATGAGGCCGATGTGGCGATCAGGGTGTCAGATGCTCCTGGAGACACATTAAAAGGACGACGGTTTGGAAAATATTATGAAGCTGTTTATGCCCATAAGGATTATATTAAAAAATATTTTCCTTTAACAAAAAACACACAATGTCGCTGGTTGGGCTGGCAAACACCAGAAGAGTTTTTCGCGGAAGTCAAAGAAAGTGAGTTTTCGCATATTCAATCTTATACTCAGATAGATAACGAAATACTACTTTTTGAAGCGGTTAAATCAAAAATGGGCATTGCCTATTTACCCTGTTTTTATGCAGACAACGTTTCTGATCTCGTCCGTGTTAATAAATCTCAACCAATCCCTAGACTAGATATATGGTTACTTGCCCATCCAGAAATGTCTAATAGCAAAAAAGTTCAGGCATTTATGGCTTTTTTCTCACCGATATTAAGAGCTAAACAACATAAGCTACAAGGACTTCTGTCAAACTAACTTACTCAAGCCAGAGACTAATCTGGCTTGAGCAACCGCAGAATTGCTTAACCATTCAAAATACTATTGAATGTCGCACTTGGACGCATTACATCATTTAACACTACATCATTAGGTAGGTAATAGCCGCCCATATCAATCTCGTGGCCTTGGGCTGCTTCTAACTCTTTCACTATTGTTGTTTCATTGTCTGTTAATGCTTTAGCAATCGTTGTAAACTCTGCTTGAAGTTCAGCATTATCTGTTTGCTCTGCTAAAGCTTGTGCCCAATACATCGCTAAATAGAAATGACTGCCTCGATTATCTAATTGACCCGATTTTCTGGCCGGTGATTTATTTTCCAACAATAATTTTCCGGTGGCAGCATCAACAGTATCGGCTAAAACTTGGGCTTTTGGGTTATCTTGCGTTTGTGCCAAATGCTCTAAAGAAGCTGCTAAGGCCATAAACTCACCTAAAGAATCCCACCGAAGGTGATTCTCGCCTACTAACTGTTGAACATGTTTTGGTGCTGAACCTCCAGCGCCTGTTTCAAATAAACCACCACCTTTCATTAAAGGCACAATAGACAACATTTTGGCTGAGGTGCCGACTTCTAAAATTGGGAACAAGTCAGTGTTGTAGTCACGTAAAACATTACCTGTTACCGAGATAGTATCTAAACCTTCTCGCATACGTTTTACTGAAAACATGGTGGCATCAACCGGTGTCATGGTTTGAATATCTAAACCACTGGTGTCGTGATCTTGTAGGTATAACTCAGCTTTCTTAATGATCTCGGCATCATGAGCACGATTAGGATCTAACCAGAAGATGGCTGGTGTATCCGATAAACGAGCACGGTTAACTGCCAATTTAACCCAGTCTCTAATCGCTTCGTCTTTGGTTTGGCACATTCTGAAGATATCGCCTTGTTCAACATCAAATTCAAATACCTGTTCGCCATTTTGATCAGTGACAATAATTGAACCCGTAGCTGAAGCTTGGAAAGTTTTATCGTGTGAACCATATTCTTCTGCTTTTTTGGCCATCAATCCAACATTAGCCACACTTCCCATCGTCACAGGATCTAAAGCACCATTTTGTTTGCAATCTTCAACCATGGCCTTATAAACACCGGCATAACAACGATCTGGAATCATGGCTATAGTATCTTGAGTATTACCCTCTTTATTCCACATTTTTCCGCCAGCACGAATCATGGCGGGCATCGACGCATCAATGATCACATCTGATGGTACATGCAAGTTAGTGATGCCTTTATCTGAATCAACCATCGCTAAATCAGCTTGTTCTTCGTAGGTAATAGCAATGTCAGTTTCGATTTGTGATCGTGTCGCAGGGTCACAGCGTTCTAATTTACTATATAGGTCGCCAAGACCATTATTAAAGTTCACGCCTAACTTTTTAAATAAGTCATCATGTTTTTCAATAACATCTTTAAAAAACACGTTAACAGCAAACCCAAACATTATTGGGTCAGATACCTTCATCATCGTCGCTTTTAGATGCAGAGATAACAGCACGTTGTTTTCTTTTGCTGCAGCCATCGACTTCTCGTAAAACGCTTTCAGGCTTTTTGCTTTCATCCGTGTGGCATCAATAACTTCACCTGCAAGCACGGGAATTGATTCTTTTAATACTGTTTTAGTGCCTGATTGATCGACAAACGTGACCAAAAGATTATCAGCATCATTAAAGGTTTTAGATTGTTCGCTACCGTAAAAATCATCGGCATCCATATGCACCACTTCGGTGGCTGAATCTTTGCTCCACGCCCCCATTGAGTGAGGATTATTACGAGCATAATTTTTTACGGCGGCAGGCGCACGACGATCAGAGTTACCTTCACGTAGTACTGGGTTTACTGCTGAACCTAATACTTTGGCATAACGGTCTTTAATCGTTTGTTGTTGATCGTTTTGTGGCTGATCAGGAAAATCTGGAATGTCATAAGCTTTTGATTTCAACTCAGAAATTGCCGTTTTTAGTTGTGGAGTTGAGGCCGAGACGTTAGGCAATTTAATAATGTTTGTGTTTGGATCTTGTGTCATCTCGCCTAGTTGCGATAAGTGATCAGTAATTTTTTGATCTTCACTTAAATTATCAGGAAAGTTTGCAAGGATTCGACCTGCTAAAGAAATATCCCGACTTTCAAACTCGATACCAGAGCTTTTGGTAAAAGCACGAATGATCGGCAACAAAGAATAACTAGCCAGAGCCGGTGCTTCATCTACTTTGGTATAAATAATTTTCGACATTTTGTATGTTCCTTAAAGTCCTAGCCTAATTATTAAGCCATAGATTATATTCAGTTTATTTTTTCATAAAGTGCATCATATTTTGCCGCACTTTTTTCCCAACTAAAATCATGTTCCATCGCTGTAATCATCATTTTTCGCCAAATCCTTGGGCGTTTAAATAGATCAATTACACGATAAAGTGTGTCTTCTAAAGCTTGTGCATTGGCTCGGTCAAATTTAAAACCATTCGCCGTTTGGTTTTTGCGATTTTCTTCACTGGCATCAACAACGGTATCTGCTAAGCCTCCCGTCTGCCTAACGATAGGCAAAGTGCCATATTTCAGACTGTACATTTGGTTTAGGCCACAAGGTTCAAAACGCGATGGCATTAAAAACACATCGGAACCTGCTTCAATCTGGTGTGCTAATTTTTCATCATACCCGATATGAATGGCGACCTTGTCCGGAAAACTTGCTCGCAAAATACGTAAGTTTTGTTCATATTCCTGTTGGCCATTGCCCAAACAAATAAACTGAATGTGTTGATTTGCTGCTAATAATCTATCGATCGCTGCCAATGACAAATCGATGCCCTTTTGTGACACTAAACGACTGATAAGACCGATGACTAGAACATCTTCTTTTATCGGCAAATGAAAATGTGTTTGTATTGCGGCTTTATTGAGTTTTTTATTCCGCAAATTTTTGATTGAATACGTTTTAGCTATATTTTTATCAGTTGCTGGGTTCCATTGATGTTCATCAATGCCATTGAGTATGCCTGATAGACGTTGTTGGCCGTTACGGTATGATAATAAACCTTCCAAGCCGTAACCAAACTCATAAGTGCAGATCTCATCGGCATAAGTTGGGCTAACCGTCGTAATATGATCGGCATAAATCAAACCACCTTTCATAAACGATAATTGGTCATAAAATTCTAAGGCTTCGCTATGCCAGAAAGATTGCGGAATAGCTAAAGCATCAAATACATCTTTGGAATACAAACCTTGGTAGGCCAGATTGTGAATCGTAAATACTGTTTTAGGTCGATCAGCATATTCCGATAAAAATGCCAGTGCTAAACCTGTCTGCCAGTCATTGCAGTGCACTACTTCTGGCTGCCAATTTAAACCCGCTTGATTCATCGCTATTGCTGCAATTGCTCTGGAAAATAATGCAAAGCGCGCTGCGTTATCATCCCAATCATGGCCGTCTTCTCGACAATAAGGTCCACCAGCACGATCAAAATGATACGGTGAGTTCACTAACCATATTGGTACGTCACTGTCTGGCAGGGTTGATTGCAAAATTTCAACCGGTGCGTGAAAACCATCAAGTTGCAAAGTGGCGACACAATCAATCGTTTCGAGGGACTCTAAACACTGACGATACGCCGGCATGATAATACGAATATCCTGACCATGTTGATCTAAAGCAATCGGTAAACTACCAGATACATCAGCGAGGCCACCGGTCTTAATTAATGGGTGAACTTCACTGCTGGCAAACAGAATTTTTCGCACGTTTTACTCCAAAAAAATGTACAATCGCACAATTATATACGGTCATGGACATAGTTATACCCAAGTTATTTGGATATCTGGTCCGCAACGGAGAAAACATGCAAGCTTGTACAATTATCATCTTTGGTGCCACTGGCGATTTGTCTAGAAAGAAATTATTGCCAGCTCTTTATCATTTAGATGCTGAAAAGAGATTATCAAAAGATACCCGCGTTATTTGTATGGGCCGTAGTGAGTCAACACAAGAGCAATGGCACGAAAAAGTAACAGCTTATGTTTCTGAAAAAGCACGTGGTGGTGTTGATGATGCCATTTTAAATAGCTTCTTAGACAAAGTGAGCTATTTCAAATGCGATTTGACTGAAGCCGCCTCTTATGAAGAATTGAGTGCAGAATTAAATGCTTCTGAAAATAATTTTTCATCTAATATCGTTTTCTATTTATCAATCAGTCCATCATTATTTGGGGTGGTCGGCGACCAATTAGCTGCGGTAGGTTTGAATAAAGAAGATACTGGCTATCGTCATCTTGTTGTAGAAAAACCATTTGGTTATGACCAAAAGAGCGCAGCTGACTTAGAGCAAGTTTTGCGTAATAACTTTACTGAACAGCAAACTTATCGTATCGATCACTACTTAGGTAAAGGTACTGTTCAAAATATCTTTGTATTCCGTTTTGCGAATCTTTTATTAGAACCATTATGGAACCGTAACTATATTGACCATGTTCAAATCACCCATGCTGAACAGCACGGTGTTGGTGGTCGTGCGGGATACTATGATGGTTCTGGTGCCATGCGCGATATGATTCAAAGTCATCTACTACAAGTAATGACACTTATTGCGATGGAAGCGCCTGCAGATTTAAATGATGAATCTTTGCGTGATGAAAAGGTTAAAGTTTTAAAAGCTATTCGCCCAATTACTGAAGATATGGTTGATAGCCATGCTTTCCGAGGTCAGTATTCATCTGGCACGGTCAATGGCGAACATCAAAAAGGTTATCTTGAAGAAGACGATGCACCAGAAAACAGTGTGACTGAAACGTATGCTGCCATGAAGGTCTATATCGATAACTGGCGCTGGCGTGGGGTTCCTTTTTACCTACGCACGGGTAAATGCATGCCTGAATCTAAAGCGATGATTGCTATTCGATTTAAAAAGCCACCTCAAGAGTTGTTCAAAGGCACGGATATCGGTGATAGTCATGCCAACTGGATCACTATGGGTCTGCAACCTGATAATACGCTGCGTATTGAGTTGCAAGCAAAAAAACCTGGTTTAGAAATTAATGCTCACACTGTTGGCCTAGAAACAAATGAACAAGAAGATCCAGCACACAAATTAGATGCTTATGAAGCAATGATTCTTAATGCTATTTTGGGTGACCGTTCTTTATTCCTTCGCTCTGATGAAGTTGATTTAGCTTGGAAAGCGGTTGATCCAATCATTGAAAAATGGTCAAAAGAAAAAGACTTTGTTCATAAATATGCTGCTGGCACATGGGGACCAGAAGAAGTCAGTCAAATTCAAGACGATCCATGTCATGTATGGCGTAATAATATCTAAGCCACAATAGATACAAACAAAAAAGCCCGAGCATGATTAACATGCTCGGGCTTTTTTATTGGCTGATTTTCAAGTTAGAAATAGCGCGCCAGTTCTATTTGAAAATAATCATCATCTCGTAAAGAATAGAAAGTCGTATCATTGTTTCTTACGCTGAAAAAGCGTGCTTCTGCCGATACTTTCCAACGATCGCCAATGCGTCTGCTAGCTTCAACATTCCAACTGTGGTCGCTGCTATCTACATCTTGAATCATGCCAATCAATAATTCTGTCGATTGCTCATCATTCCATGTTAACCGTGCTCCCATCATGACATCATCTTCAAACGCTATTTGAAGCTCATCATCTCGATCATCAAATAAATATTCTGAAATCAGGCCGATATCCATATCACTTTCAAATACACCATAGAAGGTATATTCAAAACCACCTGTTAATGCAGTAAACGTATCAGATGTTGTTTCACGACGAATGACTTCTAGTTTCCATAACCACGATTCATTTGTCTGCTGAAGGTCTAAACCAGTTTGATGCATCGTTTCGTAATAAGGAATTAATGCATCAAATTGTGCATTTGGTGTTAATAACGGTTGGCGATTTGTACCATAAAAATGCGACAAACCTACATCCCAATCACCAAAAGTATGAGACCACCGAATAGCTACATCTAAATGTTGACGGCCTGCACCAGATTCATAGCGTGCTTTATCAGTATCAACCACTAAAGGAGCTCGAAAACGGCCATCTTTACCTGCAAAGGTGCGCTCACGAAAGTAAGGCATCACAAATAAATCAATCGTGCCCCAATCTTTAAATAAACTGAGATTAGCCATCGGTTGACCTAGCTTATCTTCGGTATCAATATTTTCAACCAAATCTGTTTGGTTTATCACATCAACTAAATGTTGTGATTCGGTCACTCCCCAAAAAACCTTGCTAATCCCTAATCGTAGCTCCCAATCATCCTGAACATATAACCATTGAAACTCACGTAAATCAGCGTGTGTTCTTTCTGCATCTTCATTATCAAGACGTAAAAAAGGCGCAATAATTAAACTTTGTTGGCCATCATCCCATTCGTGATAATACTCAGGTGCAAAGGCGATTGATGGATCATGTTGGCCAGGCTCAGAAAATGGTGATTCATGTTGAAAATAACGATATTCGCCAGCAATATAACCAGACCATTCACCGGCACTGATTGTTGTAGAAAACATCATGGCAGACAAAATCAGCCATGATGTTTTTGCAAGCTGTTTAACGTTGACGTTTAAGGTCATTTTTCTCAAAGTCCTTGTCGGTTAAGCCTGTCTTAAACTGGAACTTATCCCAATATAAGGTTGTAGACTTACCGTTTTGCTGGTTTTCCATAGTTTGAGTATGTGCACGCCAGTATTGATCTAAATACAATTTGTAATCTTTAAATCGTTGGATTTTTAACAAGCTGTCCTTGCGATCATAAAATTCTATTTTTTGAACACGATATTCTTCTTTATCAATCCATACATGTGTTTTGGTATAACCCGAATGTTTGTATTGTGGACGAAGTTCCGAGACAAAACACTCTATGCCGTCGATGGTTTCATCACGTAAATATTTATAACTATATTTAGGGATCTCAAACGAACTTATATCTTCATAAGCAAATTCGCTGCCCATAAATGGACCCGATTTATTACTTGATGAAATACGTTTCACTCGCTTTAAGGCTGGTAAAAAGATCCACTGCTCATCTGGAACAAGCGCATGAGAGTAACTTAAAAACGCAGTGCCTTTAACATCACGAGGTGTATCAAATACTGTCAGGCCTTTATCGCCATCGCCGTCCATTTCTAAGTTTTTAACACGAATTTGGCGTGTACTTTCTTTACCATGACGGTTACGTAATACCATTCTCATTTCAGCAGAACTATCGCTCCATCCTTTATCACGATTGTCAGACTCGGTAGCAATCGCTAAGCCTTTTTCTTCTGCTGTTTCTGCTTGTGCTAGTGGCATCACTGCCGTTAATGCTAATAAAAAAATAATATTACGCATGTTTATTTTCCTCGAGTTTCATTAATAATGGTGGCAAGAATAAGAAGTCCATAACTAACGCTACGGCTATCGTAATAGCGGCCATCGCCCCCATATCAGAATTTAATGCAAAGTTTGATTGAGCAAGTACCACAAAACCTGCTACTAACACTAACGATGTTACCCATAGAGCAACACCAACTGTGTTAAAAGCATATCGCACTGCTTCAACTTCACTTAAACCTTTTTCACGTCGGGCTCGTAAGTATTTACTTAGGAAATGCACCGTATCATCCACTACTATCCCTAAGGTCATGCCAGCAACAACAGATAATGACATCCCAACTTGTCCTACTGCTAAGCCCCAGAAACCAAATGCCATACCTGCTGGGATTAGGTTTGGTGCCAAGCTGATAAAGCCAATTCGACGTGAACGTAAAGCCAAAATAAGAATAAACGAAATCAATACTAAGGCTAAGGCTGTACCTAATAACATGCTGTTTACATTTCGTTTACCAATATGAGCAAACATCAAGTTAGGACTCGCTGTTGAAAACTCAATCGTCGACGTGTTTTGTTGTAACCAACCAGAAACTCTTCTCTCAATCTCAAGCATTTCTTCGGTATGCAAATTTTTAAGTGTAATAATGACGCGCGTTTGTGCTTTATCAATATCAATTTGATCGTTTAAATCTAAACCATATGGCAAAGATAATTCATACAACAATAAATATTGTGCCGCCAAGTCACGTGATTCTGGCAATTTATAATACTCGTCATCATCACCGTGCATATTTTTATTCAGACGTTTAAAGGTATCTGAAATAGTTTGCACATGCATGACTTCAGCTTGAGTACGCAACCAGCCTGAAAAACTATCAACCTCGTTTAAGAAAGCAGGATCACTAATGCCGCCGCTTTCGCCCGTTCCTAATGAATACTGCAGGGTATATATGCCTGATAGATTCTCAACGGCAAAATCAGTATGCATTCTAAATGGCACCGACTCATCAAAATATTCCACAAACTGATCATCTAAGCTGTTCATCGGTAAAAATGAAATGACGATAACGCCAAATAAACCCATGCCCACCAGCAACTTTTTACGGTTAGTGATTACAAAGTCGGCAAAGAAATTCATTGGGTGATTATCTTTGTGTTTTGCCGCTTTCACTCTAAGCGGTAATAACATCATTAATGCAGGCAAAGCAGTGACTGATAATAAGAACGCAAACATCACACCTATCGCAACCACATTACCCAAGTCATGGAATGGCGGCACATCACTAAAGTTCATGCTCAAGAAACCAATCGCTGTTGTGATACTAGTAATAAAGATAGGTTGCAAATTCACACGTAGACTATCTCGCATCGCATGAGAACGTTCCTGACCCTGGCGAAGATTGTGTAAGAACGTCACTAACAAATGCACCGTGTCTGCGACCGCCATGGTCATAATGATTGTAGGTGCTGATGCTGATGGTGGTGTTAATTTCCAACCTAACCAACCAAACATACCCATCGCAAACATGACTGTTCCGAAAATCATCACCACAACTGCAAACGTGGCAGAAAAGGAACGTAACAATACCCCTAGCGATACCATAATCACTAAGAACATCATCGGTACCAGTGTGCCCATATCAGCCTGAGAAGATTCACCAAAAGCATTGTTCATCATCGCCAAACCAGTAATGTAAATCTTATGGTTGGGATAGGCGTCATCAATTTTTGCAGCTATTTCACGTGCAAACTGTGCAACTTCAGGAACTTCGGTTACAGCTAAGCCTGGAAGTTGAACGGTAATATTAATACCCGCCACATGAGCTTCCGGTGAAACCAAACGGTTTACTAATAAAGGCTCATTTAAAGCTACATCCCGCACATAAGCAATTTTATCATCCGTGAAATCCTCAGAACCATAGACCAAATGACTGACTTGTAAATCATCACCGTCAGCGATGGTATGCTGGAAGTTGGTAATTGAATCGACACGAGTTGAATACGGAATTTGCCATGAAGCTTCGGTCAGCTCCTCGATCATTGCCAAACTTTCATGAGTAAAAATATTGCCATCTTTAGGCTCGATAACAAATAAAACATTATCTGTTTTGGTATAAACATCCTGCATTTCTTCAAACGCTAATAGTTCAGGATTGTCTTCACTGAAAAACACACGATAATCAGTGGTAAATTCAAGTAGGCGACCGCCACTACCTGCAGCAAGCACTAAAACGAGTGCCAACAACAACATTTTCCATGGGTTACTAACAACATACTCAGCGTAGCGGTTGGTAAATGATCCTTTCATATCTAAATCCTGAATGTTTTAATTAATATTTACTAATAGAGAAATTTTTAACGTGTCTGTAAACCGGCAAGCATCAATTGACACAAGTTTTTTGCTTTTAGTTCCAATGTTGCTAATGGATACATTTTTATCGTCAAGGGGTAATAGAACAGCATAATGGCCGTGTGAATGGCATCGGCCGTATCATCTACATCATCAAACTGGAAGTCGCCAGAATGTTGTGCTTGTTCAAGCAGCTCTGATAAAAGTTTTAGTTTGCTTAGTCGATGTTGCTCAACAACCTCTGGACGTTGGTCTGACAAGGCAATGACCAATTCACCCAATTTTGGTGAAACATCAAAATGATTATAGGTATAGTGCAAAGAACTGCTCACAAATGCTTCTAGCTTTTCATTTGATGATAGCGTCGCATCATTGACGATGGAGGCTAATAATACTTCCTTATCAGCAAGACATTTCTGGGCAAGTACCGTGGCAATCTCAAGTTTATTTTCAAAATAGCGATATAAATTTGCCGCAGACATATTACAGTCGCGTGAAATTTCTGCCATGGTGGTCTTGTTATAGCCGTATTGATTAAAGCGTTCTTCGGCAGCTTCAAGAATTTGTGTATGGATGTCTATTTCTGTCATCCGAAATACCATACATGCTGAATACTGAATATTCAATTAAATATTCAGTATTCAGCGTTTTCGCTAAGACGTTATCTTGCGTACTAGTACTTTTTCCAGTTCCACTAAAAATAGAACCGATGACGAAACAATAATAATTAAAAACCAAGATTCAAATGAAATAGCGGCCGTTCCAAACAGAGATTGCACCGGTGGTGCATAGGTAAATAACATTTGAAATACCAATAAAATTACAATCGCGATTAAGACATAACGATTGCCAAATAAACCGCGTTTATTTAGCACCCCTTCAGTAATATAACGAGAATTAAATAAATAAAAGATCTCAAACATTACGAGTGTATTAACCGCAACGGTTCGCGCATACTCAATCTCTACGTTTTGATTTTGTTGCCACAAAAATAACCCAAATGTTCCTAGCATCAAAATAAACGATACAAAACCAATTCTCCAAAGCAAAGCAGGCGATAAAATAGCTTCATTAGGCCGGTGAGGCGGTCGCTGCATCACTCGCTCTTCAGGTGGTTCAAACGCTAAAGCAAGCGCTAAGGTTACGGCTGTAATCATGTTGACCCATAGGATCTGCACCGGCGTGATTGGCAAGGTATAACCCAGCATAATCGCTGCAATAATGACTAAGGCCTCACCACCATTTGTTGGCAAAATAAATAAAATGGCTTTTCTCAAATTATCGTAAACGGTTCTACCTTCTTCTACAGCATCAGCAATCGAAGAGAAGTTATCATCGGCTAATACCATCTCCGACGCTTCTTTTGCGACTTCCGTACCATTCAGCCCCATAGCCGTACCGACATCTGCTCGTTTTAAGGCTGGAGCATCATTCACACCATCCCCTGTCATAGCAACTACATGACCATTTGCCTGTAAAGCCGTGACTAAACGCAATTTATGTTCAGGACTCGATCTAGCAAAGACATCTATATCATCAACAACCTCCCCTAACTCCTGATCCGACATCAGTTCAATATCATGACCGGTGAGCACTTGCTCACCGTCACCTATTCCTAATTGTTCTCCGATCGCTAGTGCGGTAATTTTATGATCACCCGTAATCATTTTGACTATAATACCTGCTGATTCACAGCGTTTTATCGCTGCTATTGCATCTTCTCTTGGCGGATCAATAATGCCAACTATGCCTAACAAGACTAAGCCTTGCTCAACATCTTCAAATGTTAAATGCCCATGTTCAGCGTCAAAATCTTTTGCTGCAATAGCAATGACACGTTGACCTTGACGTGCCATCTTATCCATTTGTTCAAGCCAGTAGTCATTATTAATTGGTTTATTAACGCTAGCATCACGCTGATAACTACACATAGAAAATATGCGTTCTGGGGCGCCTTTGACATAACTGACACCTTTACCAGAATGATCATGATGCAAGGTAGCCATAAAGCGATGTTCTGACTCAAATGGAATAACATCAGTGCGAGGCCATGATTCCACTTCAAAAGTTGAATTTAATCCAGCTTTCAAACCAAGTGCATATAAGGCTCCATCTGTTGGATCACCATTAAGACACCATTCATCCTCTTTCTTGATTATTGTTGCGTCATTACACAACATGGCCGCCCGAGCTAACTCCAGTAAATCAGAACCCTCTGATAGGGTTTTCGCTTTATCAGCAATTAAAAAATCACCATGGGGATCGTAACCAACACCTGTTACATTTATTTGACTTTCTGATGCTATAGCCAGGTTACAAGCTGTCATTTCATTACAGGTCAATGTGCCTGTTTTATCGGAACATATAACGGTAACAGCACCTAAAGTTTCAATTGCTGGCAATTTTCGGATTATGGCATGGCGCTTTGCCATTCTCTGCACACCAATTGCTAAAGTGATGGTCATAATGGCAGGCAAACCTTCTGGTATTGCTGCCACAGCCAACCCTACTGCCGACAAGAACATGTATGACAAAGCATAGTCATGAACAAATATACCAAACACAACCGTTAAACTCGCGATGACAATAATCATGGCGGTTAATAGTTTTCCAAACTGGGTCATTTGCCGAACTAAAGGGGTAGTGATCTGCTCAACTTCCGTCAGTAAGGTAGTGATAAGGCCAAGCTCGGTATCAGATGCAGTAGCAACTACTAGACCGGTTCCCTGACCAGAGCCAACCAAAGTGCCAGAAAAAGCCATAGATGTTCGATCACCCAGATCTGCACCTTGCTCAACTATATCTGGACTCTTTTCTACTGGTAAAGATTCACCTGTTAGAGCCGCTTCTTGAATATGAAGGTTTTTTGTTGCGATTAACCGCAAGTCTGCTGGCACTTTATCGCCAGATTGTAAAAACACGACATCTCCGATGACTAACTCATCAGCAGGAACTGTGACCTTTTTACCATCACGTAAAACCATAGCGTGCACAGATAACATCTGTTTTATCGCACGGATAGCATCTTCAGCTTTACCTTCTTGTACAAAACCAATGATGGCATTGATGACCACAACCCCAATAATCACACCTGTATCTATCCAATGGGATAACAAAGCAGTGACAAATGCTGCTGCTAGTAAGACATAAATTAAAACATTATGAAATTGGTTAAGAAAACGTTTTAACGAACTACGAGGTTTTATTTCAGGTAAACGGTTAGGACCAAACTTTGTAAAACGCCTTTTGGCATCAGCGGTATCTAACCCTTGCTCACTACTATCTACTTGAGCATAGACCTCTGACAGCTCGTTTGAATACCAGAGTGTTTTTTGTTCTATAGCATCATTTTCTACAACTTGTTCCTTCGGTAAAGACATATTGCATCCTCTTTTCGGCCAACAACATTCTCACTATCTGAAAACTAACTTAATGCTTGCCCCATTTTGACGTTTGAACCAGCTTTAAATGCATCGTTGAATGAAGGACAGTCTTTAGGCATTAACATCACTACGGTAGAGCCCATGTTAAATCGTCCCATCTCCTCACCCTTTTGTAGGATCAGTTCCGGCTTATCTTGATAATCCCACTGTTTAATATATTTACCATATTTTGGGGTGATTTGTCCTTCCCAATCCGTTTCCATACTCCCGACAAAGATCGCACCGACGAGCACAAGTACCATTGGACCAGACTCTGTCTCAAATACAGTGACCACGCGCTCGTTTCTAGCAAATAAATTAGGTACAGTTCGCGCAGTTCTTGGACTTACTGAAAACAGTTTACCCGGAATATAAGTCATGCTTTTTAACTTACCTGTTTGCGGCATATGAATGCGATGATAATCCCGCGGTGATAAATAAATAGTGGCAAATTGACCATTTTCAAATTGCTTGGCCAATTGTTGATCTCCGGCCAATAATTCCAACACACTGTATTGTCGACCTTTGGCCTGAACTATTTGGCCACTTTCGATCTGACCAAGTTGACTGATTGCACCATCAACTGGAGAGACAGTTACATCCCCACCTGCAATCGGTCTGATATCTTCGCGCAATTGTCGCGTGAAAAATGCGTTAAAACTACGGTATTCCTCAATATCAGCTGTTTTTGCTTCTTCAATATTGACTTTATATTTCTTGATAATGAAGCGAATAAAAGCATTTTTGAACCAAGTCAATTCACTACGTGTCAGTTTATGCATCAACACTGATAAAGCATGTTGAGGGATAAGGTATTGCGGTAAAGTTAGCAAGCGGTCCGATAAAGTTACATCGCGATCATTGTTATTATTCATTTTAATTTGTTCCAATTACCGTTAACCCCTTTCGCCAAAAGCATAACCTTGTCATAATTTTGTTATTACTTTGGCCTGAAGCCATTTAAAAAATCAGGAGTATATCAAGCTATGCACAAACCACTCACCACTCTGCTACTAATTTGGCTTGCACTGTTTACAGTACCATCGTGGGCAGAAGAGGAGAAGGAAGAGCTTGTCTCACCTACCATCCTCTATTATAAGGTTGCAGACCCTTTTACCATTAACTTTCTACAACAAAGCAAACAAGAAGTTCGCTATCTACAAATAAAACTAACATTAATGGCTTCAGAACAAACCGTTCTTGATAATGCGAATACCAACCTGCCTATGATTCAAGATTCATTGCGCATGTTGTTTTCTGAGCAGTCTATGGAAAGTGTCGGCAGCGTAGACGGAAGAAGAGCGTTACAACAATCTACTTTAGAGACAGTTAATTCAGTTTTAAAAAAAGAAACAGGCACTGCTGGAGTTGAAGGCGTCTATTTCACTAGCTTCATATTGCAATAACAGGCACGAACTTTGCTTTATAAATCACAAACTATAACCGGAACACCATTAAATGGCTGAGCAAGAACAAAGAGACGATATTGATATTGTCGGTGACGAAAAAAGTAATTCCAAGCTATTGATCATTATTATTGCTGTACTAGTACTGGCAATTACTGGCTTGGCAGCGATGATTTTTTTAGGTGATGATGACAAAGCTGCAGAAAAGACTTCAACTGAAAACGAATCATTAACAAAGCAGGATCCTGTTTATCATTCTGTAGAGACTCCCTTTGTAGTTAATTTTTCAGACCAAAGTCAAGGTGAAGTACGTTATCTGCAAATCAAACTGAAAGTGATGGCTCGTTCTGCAAAAATTATTGATGCCTTTAAATTACATGATCCCGCTATCAAACATGAATTATTATTATTGTTTTATGCTCAAAATTATGACAATTTGAATACCAGTGAGGGTACAAAAGCTTTGCAACAACTATCATTAGAAAAAATTAACGAATTGTTAAGTATAGATCCGACGCTTGAAGGTAATTTAGAAGCGGTTTATTTCACTAGTTTGATTATGCAATAAGACAATGGCTGTTCACGACATACTATCCCAAGACGAAGTTGATGCTTTATTAGGCGGCGTCGATGAGAGTGAGTTAGAAACCGACGCATCGCCAGAGGATGATGACGCGCGAGAGTATAACTTTGGTAATGAAGACCGTATTATTCGTGGTCGAATGCCTACCTTAGAGATGGTCAATGAACGTTTTAGTCGCCATTTCCGTATAAACCTATTTAATATGCTCCGCCGCTCAGCAGAAATTTCTATTGGCGGGGTACAGGTTATGAAGTTTAATGAATATATTCATACTTTATTTGTACCCACGAGTTTAAATCTAATTCATATGCATCCTCTGCGTGGCACAGGTTTAATCGTTTTTGAACCAAAACTTGTCTTTACAATCCTAGATAACTATTTTGGTGGCGAAGGCCGTTTTCAAGCAAGAATTGAAGGCCGCGAATTTACTGCTACCGAATTGCGTGTCATTCATATGGTTTTACAATTATGTTTTGAAGATCTCACCGATGCATGGTCTCCGGTGATGGATATGGAATTTGAATTTGTTCATCATGAAGTCAACCCACAATTTGCCAATATTGTTACGCCAAGTGAGGTAGTGGTTGTTTCCACTTTCCATGTTGAACTTGATGGCGGCGGCGGTGATATTCATGTCACCTTACCCTATTCAATGCTTGAGCCTATTCGTGAGTTACTCGACACAGGCTTGCAAAGTGATCGATCACAAGATGATGGCCGCTGGACTAAATCCATGCGTGAAGAAATTATGATCGCAGATGTCACACTCTCTGCTGAGCTGGCCGAAACATCATTAAGTCTGAAAGATATATTAAAACTTCAACCCGGCGATGTCTTACCTATCGAAATGCCTAAGCATGTTGTAGCTAAAGTTGAAGAAATCCCAATATTCCGGGCTACTTTTGGAGAACACAAAAACAATGCGGCATTAAAAGTTGCTGAGCTCATCGAGCATCCAAAAGAAACGTCTCCTTTATTAAACCTAATTCAAAAAGGGTAAAGAACTATGAGTGAAGATACCCCTCAAGCAGATCAAGATGTAGCCGATGAATGGGCCGAAGCCTTAGATGAACAAGGACCTGCAGCCAGTGATGGTGAAGAGGATCCATGGGCAGCAGCCTTAGAAGAGCAAGCTGATAGTGAAGCCGAAACAACACAGGCAGATCCTGCACCAGTAGCACAACTTGCTGATGATGGTCCCTCCTCGCCAAAATCAGATCTAGATCTAGATATGGTGATGGATATTCCCGTTACTATCTCTATGGAAATTGGTCGTACCAAAATTAATATCCGTAGTTTATTGCAACTCAGCCAAGGCTCAGTTGTGGAATTAGACCGTTTAGCAGGCGAACCAATGGATGTTTTGGTTAATGACACCTTAATCGCACACGGTGAAGTTGTAGTTGTAAACGATAAGTTTGGTATCCGTTTAACTGATGTTATTAGTACCGCAGAGCGTATTAAAAAACTACAATGATCACGACTTTTCGCACCGCTTCCGCTTGGCTATTGATGATTTTTTCATCTCTTTGTTTTGCCGCTGAATCCAGCGAAAATGTCATGGCTAAAACATTAACAACAACACCATTATCATCGACTGCCTTAGTCGAAACCTTTTTAGGTTTATTATTAGTTTTGGCCATTATTGTCATACTAGCTTGGCTGATAAAACGAACAAATCGTTTTCATGCAACTGCCAATGGTGAAATGAAAATTATTGCCGGTCTTTCTCTTGGCCCTCGCGAACGTGCCGTTTTATTGCAAGTTGGCGAACAACAAATTTTAGTGGGTGTCACCGCACAGCATGTACAAACATTACATATACTGGACACTCCGATTGAAACACAACAAACAACGTTTAAACCTATTGATTTTGCTGATAAATTCCAACAAATATTGAAGCAACGGAAAAAATCATGATCCGCTACTTACTCTTACTCGGCTTATTATTCTCACCATTAATTGCGATGGCTGAGCCCGGCATACCCGCAGTAACGGTCACAACAGCTGAAGGTGGCGGCCAAAATTATACTGTCACCTTACAAATTCTCGCGTTAATGACAATGTTAACGTTTTTGCCTGCCGCATTAATGATGATGACTTCCTTTACCCGAATTATTATCGTGCTGTCGATCTTACGACAAGCAATGGGCGTTCAATCAACACCTTCCAATCAAATTTTAGTTGGTTTATCATTATTTTTAACCTTCTTCATTATGCATCCGGTGTTTAATACTTCTTATCAGGAAGGTGTTAAACCTTATATGGACGGTGAACTATCTCCGCTCACCGCGGTAGAAAAAGTAGCGCAACCATTTAAAGTTTTTATGTTAGCGCAAACACGTGAAACTGATATCGAGTTATTTGCCAGCATTGCAGGTCATCAAGAATTAGATTCGGCGCAAGAAGTCCCTTTTAGCTTATTGCTACCCGCCTTTGTGACCAGCGAATTAAAAACAGCCTTCCAAATTGGTTTTTTGATTTTTATTCCCTTTCTTATCATTGACTTAGTTGTTGCTAGTGTATTGATGGCCATGGGTATGATGATGCTGTCACCCATGTTAATTTCATTACCCTTCAAATTAATGTTGTTTGTGCTTATTGATGGCTGGGCATTATTGATGGGTACTTTAGCTTCTAGTTTTTACGTTTAATCATGACACCTGAAACTGTTCTCACTGTCATGCAACAGACTTTGCAGATCATTACTATGTTGATCGCGGTAATTCTATTGCCCGCTTTATTTGTTGGTTTATTGGTCAGTATGTTCCAAGCGGCCACGTCAATTAACGAACAAACCTTAAGCTTTATCCCCAAATTATTGGTCACTATTTTAGTATTAGTAATGGCGGGCCCGTGGATGTTGAGCCTTATTACCGGTTATGCACAACGGATCTTTGAAGACATTCCGTTTTTGATTGGTTGATATGCAATTTACTACTGCTGAACTAACCGGCATCATTGGCAGTTATATTTGGCCATTTTTCCGCATTGCAGCTTTAGTGATGGCTGCGCCGATATTTAGCAGTAACTTTGTTTCTGTACGTAGTCGTCTACTCATTGCATTAGCATTATGCATCGTTATCGTTCCCACCATCCCAGATGTCGCTCCAGCTGTAGAACCATTAAGTGGTGCTGGTTTATTGATTGTCGCTCATCAAATATTAATTGGTGTATGCATGGGGTTTATGCTGCAATTATTAGTTAATGCATTCATTATCGGCGGCCAAATTATCGCAATGCAAATGGGCCTTGGTTTTGCATCCATGGTCGATCCACAAAATGGGGTAACAGTGCCCGTTATCAGTCAGTTTTACCTCATTTTTGTTACCCTAGTATTTCTTAGTTTAGATGGTCATTTGATTTTGATTCAAGTGCTCAGTGAAAGCTTTGTTTCAATACCGATATCACCCACTGGTTTACCCATTACCAGCATTCATGACGTTGTTGCTCAAGCAAGCTGGATGTATGCAGGGGGGGTTATTATTGCTTTACCCGCCATTGGTTCTTTAATGATGGTTAATTTATCTTTTGGTATATTGTCCCGTGCAGCACCACAAATAAGTCCTTTTTCTATCGGTTTTCCGATGACTATTATTCTTGGGTTTGCCATTATGTTTGTCACTTTGCCTAATGTTTCATCACATCTAGTAACAATGACTGATCAAATGTTACAGCTTGTACGCTCACTGGTGCATCCAAATGGCTGAAGAAGGCTCTGGCCAAGAAAAAACGGAACAACCGACGGCCAAGCGCCTGAATCAGGCGCGTGAAAAGGGCCAAGTGCCACGTTCACGTGAATTTACCACCGTCATTGTATTGATTGCCAGTGCTGTAGCCATGTTATTCCTTGGCAGTCGAATCATTCGTAGTCTCACTGAGGTAATGAAAGATTCCTTTTCGTTTAACCGTAAAGAAATTTTTAATCCCCTAGAAATGGCTCTCCATTTCCTAACATCGTTGGAAACCATTGCTTTTGATTTAGGCTCATTCCTTCTCGTGACCTTATTAGCTGCTTTGATAGCCCCTGCCAGTATCGGTGGCTGGAACTTTTCAGTCCAGGCGATGGGCTTTAAACCAGAAAAAATGGATCCGCTCAAAGGCCTGAAAAGAATCCTTGGTCCACAAGGTTTAATCGAATTAGCCAAAGCCTTAGGAAAGTTCCTCCTGGTAGGTATCATTGCCACCTTGGTTTTATGGAACCTGCGTGACCAATTATTGACACTGGGAAAACAAGAAGTCGAAGTAGCCATGACCGATCTCGGTTACTTAGTTGTTTGGGTATTTTTAGGCATTTCATCGAGTCTACTTTTAATTGCTTTGATTGATGTGCCGTTCCAACACTGGAATCATAATCGTCAACTCAAAATGACCAAACAAGAACTCAAAGAAGAAAGCAAAGACACAGACGGTAACCCAGAACTAAAAGGTCGTATCCGCCGGATGCAAATTGAGTTATCGCAACAGCGCATGATGCAAGATATACCACAGGCTGATGTTGTTATCACTAATCCTACTCACTATGCCGTAGCGTTGCGTTATGACCAAACAAGTAGTGGTGCACCGATCGTTGTCGCTAAAGGTGCCGATTTAATTGCCCAACAAATTCGTATGGTTGGAGAAGCCAACGATGTTCCCATCCTAGAAGCGCCACCGCTTACTAGGGCAATTTATTACAGTACTGAAATAGGCTTTGAAATTCCATCTGGTCTATATATTGCAGTGGCTCAAGTGTTAGCGTTTGTCTTCCAATTGCGTCGCTATAAAACTCGTGGTGGCACTAAACCACAACTTGACGTGGAGGACTTGGATATACCCAATGAGTTAAAGCGAGATTAGAGCTAGATGGAAAATAATGATTTCTTTGCCCGTTTAAAACCACTAATAAACGGAAACATAGCTGCACCAATGATATTGGTTGCATTATTAGCTATGGTGGTTTTGCCTCTCCCTCCTTTTATGCTCGATATGTTGTTTAGTTTTAATATCGCATTATCACTGACCATCATGTTAGCAAGTATCTACGTTTTAAAACCTCTGCATTTTGCTGCTTTTCCCAGCATATTACTTATCGCCACCTTATTACGCTTAGCATTAAATGTTGCTTCAACTAGAATCGTATTGCTGGATGGCCATACTGGTACAGGTGCTGCTGGTAACGTAATTGAAGCATTTGGTGAATTTGTTATTGGCGGTAACTACACCGTTGGTTTTGTGGTGTTTGCCATCTTGGTTATCATCAACTTTGTTGTGGTTACCAAAGGTGCCACCCGTATTGCTGAAGTTAGCGCTCGCTTTACCTTAGACTCTATGCCCGGCAAACAAATGGCCATCGATGCTGATCTCAATGCGGGTCTTATTGACCAAGACCAAGCTCGCAGCCGCCGTGATGAAATTATGCAAGAAGCTGATTTCTACGGTTCGATGGATGGTGCCAGTAAATTTGTTCGTGGTGATGCCGTTGCCGGTATCTTAATTTTATTCATCAATATTATCGGTGGTTTTATTATTGGTGTTGCCCAGCATGACCTTAGTTTTTCAGAAGCCGCCCATAACTACACTTTGCTGACTATTGGTGATGGTCTGGTTGCCCAAATCCCTTCTTTATTACTTGCTGCTGCTGCCGGTTTATTAGTCACCCGTTCTACTAAAGAACAAGATATGGGCGAACAAATAGTTAGTCAGCTATTTAAAAACTCAAAAACCTTAGCCGTAACCTCCGCCATCATTGGCGGTATGGGACTTATTCCTGGCATGCCTAATGTACCCTTTTTATTATTAGCGGTAATCGGCGGAACAAGTGCATGGGTATTAATGCAACGTCAAAAAGCTGCCGCTGCAGCAGAAATACAACAAGCCAATACTCCAAGCGAAATTCCACGTGAACAACGTGAATTAAGTTGGGATGATCTCAACCCAGTCGACCCTATCGGTCTAGAAGTGGGTTACCGCCTCATCCCCTTGGTAGATAAAAATCAAGGCGGGCAATTAATGAATAGAATCAAGGGGATAAGGAAGAAGATATCCCAAGAACTTGGTTTTTTAATTCCGCCTGTGCATATCAGAGATAACCTTGATTTAGCACCAACAGCCTATCAAATCACCCTTTTTGGTGTCACTTTTGGTGAAGCAGAAATTCATCCTGATAGAATGATGGCCATTAATCCAGGTCAAGTTTTTGGCGAGCTAGATGGCATTCAGGGACACGACCCTGCTTTTGGTTTAGATGCTGTGTGGATCGAGCCAAGTCAACGCGAACAAGCTCAAGCTCAGGGTTATACCGTTGTTGATGTTGATACTGTGATTGCTACTCATTTAAGTAAAATATTACAAGGTCATGCTCATGACTTGTTAGGCCGAGAAGAAGTTCAGCACATACTCGATAACCTGTCTAAAAGTGCACCTAAACTGGTAGAAGGTTTAGTACCAGATGTCGTTCCATTAGGCACCGTACAAAAAGTTCTACAAAATTTATTAGAAGAAAACATTCCTATTCGTGACATTCGTACTATTACAGAAGCCATATCTGAACAGGCTGCTCGTAACCCTGATCCAGAAACGATTACCGCCTCAACACGCATGGCCCTCTGTAATTCTATCGTGCAACATTTAAACGGCACACAAGCCGACCTACCTATTATTACTTTAGACCCCGAAATGGAACAGTTATTGCTACATGCTTTACAAGCTACAGATGATGGTAGCGCTAGTTTAGAACCGGGACTCGCTGAAAATATGCATAAGAATTTACAAGAAGCTGCGCAACGTCAAGAAATGAAAGGAGAATCTTCCATCCTTGTTGTCCAAGCGGGCTTACGCTCTTGGATTTCTCGTTTTATCCGTCATTCGATTCCAGGACTCAATGTACTGTCATACAACGAAATCCCGGATGATAAACAAATAAAAATCGTTGCTAACGTTGGTCGTTAGTTATTGAGGTTGAATTATGAAAATTAAACGTTTCCAAGCTGCAGATGTACGTCAAGCAATTCGTGAAGTTCGCGAAGTTTTAGGACCTGATGCCGTTATCTTATCTAATACTCGCGTTGATGGCGGCATTGAAATAGTAGCCGCTACTGATTATGACGAGAATCAATTTAAACGAAGTGTGCCAACACCCGCTGAACGAGCGACAGTTGAGCAGACACCTACCGTCGAAATTAATCCTGCTAGAGAACATGATCCTGCTCCAGCACCGATGCCACAAGCTAATATCTGGTCGCAGGAACCAACATTAGTTCAGATGCGCAAAGAAATTTCTGGTATGAAAAACATGTTGCAAAATCAACTGTCTGACTTAACCTGGAAAGACATGGAACGCCAAAGTCCAACGCAAGTACAATTATTACAACGTTACTTGCATATGGGTGTACAGGTTGACTTAGCCAAAAAAATTGCTAGCACAACACAAGGAGTTGATGATTTAGATACCGCATGGCGTCAATCTCTTGGAGTACTTGCCGGCCAAATTTCTATTCAGCAAGATGATGTTATTAACACGGGTGGCATCTATGCGCTAATTGGCCCAACAGGGGTAGGTAAAACCACCACTGTTGCTAAGCTTGCTGCTCGCTGTGCTTTAAAACACGGTGCAAAAAATGTCGCTCTTATCACCACGGATTGTTACCGTATTGGTGGCCAAGAACAATTACGAACTTACGCCCGCATTTTAGGTGTGCCAGTGCGTGTTGCTAAAACACACCAAGAACTGAGTGATTCGCTTAATGAATTGCTTGATCGCCGCTTTATCCTGATCGATACTGCAGGTATGAATCAACGTGACATTCAATTATCAGAAAAGTTTTCTCTGCTGCAACAGCAGTCGCAACCAATCAAAAATTATTTAACTTTGTCAGCCACCACCCAAAGCAGTGGTCTAAATGATATTATTAACGCTTTCTCACATCTTGACTTGAGTGGTTGTATTTTGACCAAGACCGATGAATCAAATAGCTTAGGCGGTGCAATTTCTGCACTGATTAATAATAACTTGCCATTGGCTTATATTTGTAATGGCCAGCAAGTACCGGAAGACTTAACCTTAGCGCGGCCAAATACACTTGTTAGACAAGCCAGTGAGTTAATGACAAACGATCAACAACAACTGGATCCACAAACTTTATCCAGTTATGGAGGTTTTGCCGCCTATGGCTGACACACCCGATGACCAGGCAAACGGTCTACGAAAAATGACATCACCATCTCGTCCAGTAAAAGTAATCGCTGTTGCAAGCGGTAAGGGCGGAGTGGGAAAAACAAATGTCACGGTCAACATTGGGGTGGCATTAGCTTCTCAAGGAAAAAGTGTTTTATTGCTTGATGCCGATCTTGGCCTTGCCAATATTGATGTCATGTTGGGTCTGCATCCGCAATTTAGCCTACAACATGTATTAGATGGCACAAAAACCTTAAAAGAAATTATTGTTGAAGGCCCTTCTGGCCTAAAAATTATTCCTGCCACTTCTGGTGTTCAAAAAATGGCCGAACTCAGTTCAGTCGAACATGCTGGAATGATTCAAGCTTTTAGTGAGCTTGAGCAACATATTGATGTATTAATGATTGATAGCGCTGCTGGTATTGCAGATAGTGTGATCAGCTTTACCCGTGCTGCTCAAGAAGTCATCATTGTTGTTTGTGATGAACCTGCATCGATCACGGATGCTTATGCTTTAATTAAATTGCTAAGTAGACAATATCAGGTTGAACATTTTCATATCATTGCCAATATGACACGTAGCGTAACAGAGGGTCGTGAATTATTTGATAAAATTTCTATGGTATGTGACCGTTTCTTAGATGTTACTCTCGACTTTATGGGAATCGTACCTTTTGATGACGACTTACGCCGAGCGGTGAAAAAACAACGTGCTGTTGTTGAGTATATTCCACGAAGTAAGTCAGCAACGGCATTTATGCACCTGGCTAAAAAAATTGAATACTGGCCAGTTCAAAAACAACCCCGGGGGCATATGGAGTTTTTTGTTGAGCGTTTAATTCAATCAAGTCTGGAAATTGCCTGACATGAATAAGGTGAAGATGTATACCAATGATGATACATCTAGTCAGTCCCGAGAGGCGCTGTTGGAAAAACATGCCTCATTGGTAAAGCGCATTGCCTATCATTTAATTGCTCGCCTGCCTCATACCGTTGACGTTGATGATCTAATACAAGCTGGCATGATCGGCTTATTAGATGCATCGCAACAATATAATGCCAGCCAAGGAGCAAGCTTTGAAACCTATGCAGGCATACGCATTCGCGGCTCAATGTTGGATGAAATTCGCCGTAATGATTGGGCACCACGCTCAGTTCACAGAAAAGCACGTGAAATTTCTGAAGTAATGCATGTAATAGAACAGCAAGAAGGACGGCATGCAAATGATACAGAAGTAGCATCTGCCTTAAAAATTAGTGTTGAAGAATATCATCAGCAATTATTTGATTCTTCTGGTCATCAAGTGTTCAGCCTTAATGAGTTTTCTGATAATGATGAAACACAGGCCAAACCGATCTCAAATTCATCATCTGGGCCAGTAGAGGAATTGCAATCAACAGGATTTAAAACTGCATTAGCAAATGCTATATCAACGTTACCAGAACGTGAGCGTTTGATGATGAGCTTGTATTATAATGACGAATTAAATTTAAAAGAAATTGGCGAAGTGCTTGGCGTCAGTGAATCTCGTGTCAGTCAGATTCATAGTCAAACCGTTATTCGGCTTCGTTCAAAATTAACTGACTGGGTAAATTAAAAGTGGAGGTATGTTTTGGATAAAAACATGAAAATTCTAGTTGTGGACGATTTTTCCACAATGAGACGAATAATAAAAAACTTATTGCGAGATTTAGGCTTTACTAATACAACTGAGGCCGATGATGGCTTAACAGCCATGCCTATTTTACAAGCTGGCGGTATTGATTTCTTGGTAACCGATTGGAATATGCCAGGCATGCAGGGTATTGATTTACTTAAAGCCGTTCGTGCTGATGAAAACCTATCCCATCTACCCGTTTTAATGGTAACTGCAGAAACAAAACGTGAGCAAATTATTGAGGCAGCACAAGCGGGTGTAAATGGGTATATAGTAAAACCATTCACGGCTGGTACTTTGAAGGACAAAATCGATAAAATTTTCGAACGTATTGATGCAGGCTAGTTAAAAAATAAAACCGATAAATTCTTCAATCGTATTAGTGTAAGTTAATAAAGGTTATATTTATTATGGAATCCCTAAACAGTTCTGAATTACTTGACGTTGCTCGAGACCTAGTAGCCGCTTTAGAATCAAATGATGAACATGAAGCCCAAATTCACCTAGCCGACCTCACTCAAGCACAAGAAAGTGATTTGTTTCATGAAGTAGGCACGCTCACTCGTGAATTACACGAATCCTTAAATAATTTTAATGTTGATCCAAAGCTGATTAATATGGCTCAACATGATATGCCTGATACTCGTGCACGCTTAAATTACGTCATAAACACGACCGAAGAAGCCGCTCATAATACGCTTGGACTCATCGATAAAACCTTACCACTGTCTGACTCACTTAAAGACACCGCTCAAAAAATCGAAGATAGTTGGCATCGTTTTCGCATGAGAGAAATGGGCGTTGATGAATTTCGTAGTCTAAGTAGTGAAATTGAGAGTTACTTGCCTAAGGTAAAAACACAGGCGGATCAGATCCATGAAAACTTGTCAGAAATGACACTGGCTCAGGGGTTCCAAGATCTAACCGGGCAAGTTATTCGACAAGTGATTAGCCTAGTTGAAGAAGTAGAAAATAATTTGGTAGAACTGGTAAAAATTGCCGGTAAACACCAAGCAGAAAGTAATAAAGACGGCAATAAGGCAGATCTGATTAAGGCAGAAGGACCTCAGATCGATAATACTAAAGCCAATGTCGTCAATAACCAAGACGAGGTCGATGATTTGTTATCAAGTCTAGGCTTCTAAAGGATACACACGATGGCGCTAGACACTGATGATGAAATTCTACAAGACTTTTTAGTTGAAGCTGATGAAATTCTAGAAGGACTTAATGAACAACTTGTAGAACTGGAATCTCGACCGGAAGATAGTGAGCTACTTAACGCCATTTTCCGTGGATTTCACACGATCAAAGGCGGTGCGGGATTTTTAGCATTAGATGCCATGGTTAACCTGTGCCACAAAGGTGAAGACGTATTTAACATCCTACGGCAAGGAGAACGTGTTGTTGACGCCGAGATGATGGATACCTTTCTTAAGGTCTTAGATATTCTCAATGCCATGTTTGAAGAAACCAAAGCAGGTGAATACCCTAGCGAAGCAAATGAAGATATTATGGCGCAACTCGCCTATTATCAAAATCCAGAGGCTAGTCCTGTTATTGAAGTCACGCCTGAACCTGAAATCGTTGCAGAAACAACGAGTACTAGTACCGATGAAATCACTGAAGATGAATTTGAAAATTTATTGGATGAGATTCATGGCAAAGGCACACCGGGTGTCAGCAAAGCCCAACCTAGCCCTCCTCCAGCAGCTCAAAGTGATGAAATCTCAGAGGATGAATTTGAAAATTTATTAGATCAATTACATGGCAATGCTGCACCAGGTGTAGCTAATGCAGAACCCGCCTCTGCTGACGTTGCTCCGACCCCACCTGCAGCGACTGAATCTAGTGATGATATTTCTGAAGATGAATTTGAAGCATTATTGGATGAGTTACAAGGCAAGAAAAAAGTGGTTGCAGCTCCAGTCAAAGAAAAAAAGAGTACTCAAGCAGAAAAGGTAGAACCTGTAAAAAAAGAAAAGCCAGCAAAAAAACCAACGGCTAAAGCAAAAGCTAAGGAAAAAGAAAAACCTCAAGAGTCTGCTGAGACAAAAGCAGCACCGACTGTTAAACAAGCTGAAACCAGTGTACGTGTTGATACCAGCCGTCTTGATGAAATCATGAACATGGTTGGTGAATTAGTTTTGGTGCGTAATCGTATCAGTACCTTAGAAGCAGCACTTGAAGATGAAGAAATGGCTAAAGCCGTAAATAATCTCGCCGTTGTTACATCTGATCTACAAACTTCGGTGATGAGAACACGCATGCAACCAATCAAAAAAGTATTTGGTCGCTTCCCTCGCGTTGTTCGAGATCTTGCTCGTAATTTAAAGAAAGATATCAATCTAGAATTACGTGGTGAAGATACTGATTTAGATAAAAATCTGGTTGAAGCCCTTGCCGATCCTCTGGTTCATTTGGTTAGGAATGCCGTTGACCATGGCGTAGAAATGCCTGATGTTCGAGAAGAAGCGGGCAAACCACGCCAAGGACATATTATTTTAGGTGCCGCTCAAGAAGGCGATCATATTCTGCTCACTATTTCAGATGATGGCGCAGGTATGGATGCCAATATCTTGCGTCAAAAAGCAGTTGAAAAAGGCATGATGGATGAAGAGTCAGCCTCTCGCCTTACCGAATCTGAATGTTATGCACTTATTTTCGCTCCCGGTTTTTCGATGAAAAAAGAAATTTCAGATATTTCTGGTCGTGGCGTCGGCATGGATGTAGTTAAAACCAGTATCACAAAACTAAACGGCGTGATCGAAATTGATTCTAACGTGGGTAAAGGTACGGTTTTATCTATAAAAGTTCCTCTCACCTTAGCTATCATGCCAACCTTAATGGTTATGTTAGGCGACCAAATTTTTGCTCTGCCGCTGGTTAATGTTAATGAGATATTCCACTTAGATTTAACTAAAACTAATATTGTCGATGGTCAAGAAACGATAATGGTCCGTAAGAGAGCCTTACCTCTGTTCTATCTGCGCAAATGGTTAGTGAACAACTTTAATGAAACAAAAAAACCTGATATTGAACATGTTGTCATTGTAAATGTTGGTACACAACGAGTTGGGTTTGTTGTGGATCAACTTCTTGGTCAAGAAGAGGTTGTCATTAAACCATTAGGTGCTATGCTTCATGGTACAAAAGGTCTAGCAGGAGCAACGATCACAGGAGACGGTCGTATTTCCTTAATTTTAGACTTTCCTGAACTCATGAATGCCTATGCTAATAGAGGGTACTAAGGAAAAATGTGGTTACACGAGTATTAATAGTTGATGACTCAGCTTTCTTTCGAAGACGACTTGCCGAAATAATCACTGCCGATCCAGGATTAGAAGTTGCGGGTACCGCAAGTAACGGCCAAGAAGCCATTGAACAGGTGCTCGCATTAAAACCAGATGTTGTAACAATGGATATGGAAATGCCCGTTATGGATGGTATTAGCGCTGTAAAAAAAATCATGATGCGTCACCCGATCCCGGTATTAATGTTATCCACCTGGACAACTGAAGGTGCCAAGTCAACTCTAGATGCACTTGAAGCTGGGGCCGCTGATTTTTTACCTAAACGTTTTGAAGATCTTTCTGAAGATCGCAGTGTTGCTCACCAAAAAATTCGTCAACGTTTACATTATTTAGCCATGAATTTTAAAGGCCAAGTACATGTAAAACAGGCAATCAAAGCAGCTCCTGGCCAGACTAAAGCAACAAAACGTTCATCACCCTTACCTGATAAAATCAAACTTATTGCCTTAGCTACATCAACAGGGGGGCCAGTTGCATTACAAAAAGTACTCACGCAATTGCCTGCTAATTTTCCTTATCCGCTCATCTTGATTCAGCATATGCCGGCCACCTTCACGCCTTCCTTTGCAGAAAGGCTTAATAACCAATGTGCTATCAACGTTAAACAGGCTGAAGATGGTGATGTATTAGTTCCTGGCTCTGCATATTTAGCTCCTGGTGGCAAACAAATGTTGGTCAAAGGAAATAAAAACAGACAATATCTGGCTATCGAAGATGGCCAAGCAACTCAAACCTATAAACCTTGTGTTGATGTTACGTTAGAATCAGTCGCTAGAATATGTCCTGCAGAAACATTAACGGTCGTATTAACAGGGATGGGATCTGATGGTCGCGATGGCTGCAAACAACTTCATAATCTAGGCGGTACTGTCTGGGCACAAGATGAACAAAGTTGTGTCGTTTACGGTATGCCTATGGCTGTCGCCTCTGCCGGCATCGCAGATAAAACTCTTAGCCTGGTGGACATCGGCCACCAACTTGCAGAAATTACATAATCATGGATTTTCTTAGCTTAATCGGACTTATTCTTGGTTTTGGCGCCATCCTTGGTGGTCAAATCTTAGAAGGTGGACATCTTGATACCATCATCAATTCAGTTGCACTATTAATTGTGCTCGGTGGTACCGTCGGTGCGGTAATGTTACAAACCCCCCTGAATACATTTATACAATCACTTAAAATGCTGACTTGGGTGCTCTTTCCACCTAAAAATTCTGCAGGGCAAACCTTAGAAAAAATCTTAGAATGGAATCAAGTTGCTCGAAAAGAAGGTTTGATCGTTTTAGAGTCGCTTTCTATGGAGGAAGAAGATCTTTTTATTCAAAAAGGTTTACAACTTATTTCTGATGGCGCTGAACCAGAAGTTATTCGAGAAGTATTAGAAACCGATCTTGACCTACAAGAAGCTAATGCGCTTCAAGCTGCAAAAGTTTATGAAGCTATGGGGGGGTACTCTCCTACTATTGGCATTATTGGTGCAGTTATGGGTTTGATTCACGTGATGGGGAATTTAGCAGATCCGTCGTCTTTAGGCTCAGGCATTGCTGTTGCATTTGTTGCCACTATTTATGGCGTTGGTTTAGCTAATTTACTATTTCTTCCTATTGGTAATAAATTAAAAACACTGGTTGGCAGACGGAGTAATATACAAATGATGTTAATCGAAGGTTTAGTTGCTGTAGCTAATGGTGATAATCCTCGCAATATTGAAAGCCATTTACAGGCATATCTTCAATAAACCGCCATGGCTCGCAGAAGAAAGGTTGAAGAACCCGAAAACCACGATCGTTGGTTAGTGTCTTATGCCGACTTCATTACCCTATTGTTTGCTTTTTTTGTGGTGATGTATTCTATTTCATCCGTCAATGAAGGCAAGTATCGTGTTTTATCGAATAGTTTAGAGTCTGTATTTACTGGTAGCCCTCGCAGTGAAGAACCTGTTCAAATTGGTGAATTAAGCCGAGGTGAAGGCGAGATGAGCCCTAAGCCAGGGATTCCTGATGTCCCCATTTTCAATATCGAATTACCGTCGATACCTGACTACACCCCTCCTCCCGTCCCAGAAGAAACTATTCGCAGCATCAACGAACTGTCTGAGCAACTGAGTAGTACTTTATCCGATCTTATTGATAGTGATGATGTCTCTATCAAAAAAGGTGATGATTGGTTAGAACTGGAGATGAAATCAAATGTACTCTTTGGTAGCGGCGATGCACGCCTTGAAACACAAGCTGTGCCTATTATTGGAAAAATTGCAGCCATACTGCAGACATCCGCTAATCCAATTCATGTAGAAGGGTTTACTGATAATAACCCAATCAATACACCTCGTTTTCCTTCAAACTGGGAATTATCAGCCGCACGTGCAGCTTCTGTAGTTCATCTCTTAGAACGCTATGGACTTAATCCCAGCCGGATGAGCGCGATAGGTTATGGCGAATTTAAACCCATTGCCGATAATGCGACTGAAGAAGGTCGAAAAACAAACCGCCGGGTTGTTTTAGTATTATTAGGCCATGAAGAAAGTCGTCGTTCTTTAGATGTGTTTGACCCGACAAAAAAAGAAGTTGTACCCAGTAGCAGTAGCCCAACAAGCCAAGCTACTGATGTATTAGAACTACCAAATAATGCTTCAACTGTCACAAAACCACCTAGTGAACCCCAAGTTTAATGATCACAAAAAGCTTCTCACTTAAGCAAAATTGAAAAGTGTCTTTTAAAACAAAGTGGCTGATTTACAGGTTTATATCGAAGTATCACTAAAAACGGTACACTCTTCAATAAGATACTGATTCTATGGCTAGATTAATATGCCTTTGAATAGTGATCAAAATATCGTAAAAACTGGCACAAACAGTGCTTATATTTTGTTATCGATATGGGCCGCCATCTATTTGGCAACCAATATTTTGAACGTGATGTGAAGGACAGATAAACAATGAGCCAAAAAGACAGTGCTGAAAACGATCCTGTTTTACAGTGGGTGACTTGCCAACTTGAAGACGAAACATATGGCATTAATGTAATGCAGGTACAAGAGGTGCTTCGATTAACTGAAATAGCACCTGTTCCTGGTGCTCCAGAGTACGTTATTGGCATTATCAACCTTCGGGGTAATGTAGTTACGGTTATTGATACTCGTCGTCGTTTTGGCCTAGCACCGACAGAATCTACTGACTCATCTCGGATCATCATTATTGAAGCGAATGAAAATGTGATCGGTATGTTAGTGGATAGTGTTGCTGAAGTAGTTTATTTACATCAATCTGAAATCGAAACAGCACCTAGTGTGAGCAGTGACGATAGTTCTCGGTTTATTCAGGGCGTATGTAGCAGGGAACAACAACTATTAATTTTAATAGATGTGAATAAATTATTAACCGAAGAAGAAATTGCGGATTATTCAACGTTTTAGCTTGTTGATGCTATGGCTGAAGACATTACACCCACTCAACCATCATCAACTTCTTTACTGGTTAATCCACCACCGGAAGATAAACGGCGTGATAAACAGAAGAAACAACAAAATGAGACAGAGAACGAACATGATGACGATGAAAAAACCAACCGACCTCCACGTCATGGTTTGTTTGATGAATATGTATAATTCGAAACAATTTTTGTAGGAGACAATGCTATGACAACTTATATTATTGTTGCAGCTTTTACTTTTTTCGCTCTAATAGCAATAGGCATTGCAGCCCGTTTATTTAAAATAAATCGCATGCAAGCAGAAAAAATTGCCGGTTTGCAAAATCAGTTGTCTGTACTCTGTGTTGGTGCGGTTGGCACTGATGAACGTATATTACGGTTTGAACAAACCTTGAGTAAACTCAAAGAACATCAAAATACATTAGATTTAGGCACAACTACACAGCAGAGTTACGAGCATGCTATTCGTCTAGCACGCAAAGGGGCTGGCATTAATCAGTTAATTGATAGCTGTAATCTGAGTGATGAAGAAGCACACTTAATCAGTCGACTTCATGGCGGTGATATTCAAAATAGTCATATTCAAGAGATTCACTAAAGATTTGGCAAGTACGCTTGGGGCTTTCCGACAAGATAACCTTGTACAAAATCGACACCATAACTCTGTAATAAATCCATCGTTTGCTGATTTTCGACATACTCTGCGACTACTTTTTTATCTAAGCTATGTGCGATATCGATCATTGATTTAACCAGTAGTTGATCAACAGAATCATTAATTAAGTTAGTGATAAATCCACCATCAATTTTTAATATATCCACTGGGAAATGTTTTAAATAACTATAAGAGTTAAATCCTGCGCCAAAATCATCTAAAGCAAAACGACAGCCTAAAGAGCGTAAGCGTTCAACCATTGCTTTTGTTTGTTCAAAATTTGAAATAGCAGAGGTTTCCGTGATTTCAAATACTACACGATGTGGTTCGATACCTGTTTGGGCAAGTTTTTTCTCAACCAAGGGATATAAATTATGATCCAGAAAAATATTACCCGATAAATTGATCGTAATTGATATCTCTGGCGCCATCATGCTCAGTAAATCAAATGCTCTATTCACTACCCACAAGTCGATCTGGTGAATTAATCCCATCGCCTCAGCAACCGGTATAAATGAATTTGGATAATGCAAGGTCCCATCTTCATCTCGCATCCGAATTAAACATTCATAATGCGAGACACTATCTGTTAAGAAAGAGTGTATAGGTTGGAACTCTAATAAAAAATTCTCTTGTTTTAACGCTGCACGAATTCGTGGTGCCCATTTCACATTATGGCGTAGGACATGCATTTCACGATCGGCTAAACTAAATAAGTGAACTCGATTCCGTCCGCGATTTTTAGCTGTGAAACAAGCTTGATTAGCTTGAGACAATACTTCACCCGAAGATACCTCATTGATGCCTTCAATTATTTTGACACCAATGCTCACCGACAAATGATAAAAATGATCGTTAAATTCAAAGCTATAACCATCAAACAAAGTGCGTAAACCTTCAGCATGGTCCATAGCTGATGCTTCATCAATATTATTGACCAACACAGCATATTCGTCAGATCCAATACGTACTAGAGTGTCGTCCGTAGCAAAATAACTGCGTAAAGAATTTGCTACCTGAATCAGTAATTCATCACCTGCTTCATGGCCTTCAGCATCATTTAATACTTTAAAGCTATCTAGATCGATATAGAACAAAGCGCTGCTACTATTAAAGTTTAAGGTCTGTGTCAGACATAAATCTAAAGCTTGTTCTAAATGGCGTCGATTAGATAAGCCCGTCAAATCATCGTGAGTAACAGAAAACTGTAATCGGGCTTCCATAACTTTCAAGCTAGCCAACTCGTCTTCTATTTTTGCCTGATGTTTTGCCACAACATCTCGTTCTCTTTTAACCGCTAATGCAGTAGTTACGGCTGGCGGAAAAGACTCTGCTGTTAACGGTCGGTAATGTAAGGAAGTAACGGCATGACCTAGGTCGGTCAATATTTGAGCATGATCCCATTGCGACTCTTTCGTTAAAGCGATAATAGGGATTAAACGCCATTCGTCAAATTGATCCATGATCGAGCGAAGATCGTGTGCGCTCATATCAGTGAGATTGCTATCTAAGACAATTAAATCAACATCACAAATATCATCTTTAATGCCTTGGCGAAGGTGCGTGATCACCCCTTGACCATCACGTACACCAGTAATCTCGGAAAAACCACTGATTTTCAACATGGTTTCCATAAAGGCCACGTCTGAAACATTAGCACTGGCTATAATAATTTTAGAGTCAAGCAAATCCTCAACATCAGAGGCCGTAATAGGCACTACCTGTTGTTGTATTGAGAGCTCTTTACCTAGCTCCAATTTGGAGTCAATCACCAGTTCCATCAGTTACATCTTTGCCACATTGTGAAAACCATCTTTAAGTAATGCTAAAGACAGTATCCTTTTTATTTATAAAAATCAACACTTAACCGCATTCTTATAATCCTATTTGTTATGTGTTGGTATTTTCACAACAAGCGCTATTTCACTTCCCTGTAAAAAAAACGACTTAATCAGCTAAATTTTTATCTTTTATTTCAGGAACTTTGCCTGCTATGTGATAAGCATAGGCGATCACCTCAGCTATCACACGATAGAGTAATGGAGGAATTTCATCACCAAGATCTAACTCACTTAAAAATGCCGCCAATATGGCATCTTCCCGCAATGGAATGCCATGTTCCTTAGCAATGCGGATAATTTCTTCTGCTATTGCACCCTCACCCGATGCGGTTACTGTTGGTGCATTTTCCCCATCATATTGCAGCGCAATAGCTTGCAAGGGTTTGTTTGCATGGCTCATACCGATATATCAACTAAAGAGTCAGTTTGATAAAAATTTGACGCCGAAACAGTGCTTAAAGAAACATTGCCACAACGACAACTTAAATGATTTATGTTGACACCTAGTTTTGCCAAATCATCATTTAATATTGCCATGTTCTCTTCCAATAATGAAGCAGTTTCCGGTCTCTCAGCACACAACATCACTTTGACATCTTCAGCATACATATTAATAGTGGCTTGTAAGGGGCCAAGATTTTGAGTATCTAAGGTCAATTGCACATTCCAAGCATCCTCATCTTCACCATTTGGATTACGTTGATGCTGTTCAATTCGCATCTGCAACATATCAAGTCGATCTTTATCTTTTAACGGTAAATCCACCAACCACACATTGGGATTCGTCGGCGAGTCAGGATCTTTTAACATTGATAATTGATTAAATTGCAATTTGGCATGCACGCCTTCTACTTCTCTTAATAATTCCCTTAATACAACTAGTTCAGTGGCTAATACTCTGTTTTGTAGTTGTACTTGTGGTTGCTTGTCAGCTAAAACTTCAGGCGCTTTGGTGGTTTGACCTACTGTTGTTGTTTGGTTTTGAGACTTAACATCTGATGTTGATTCAGATGAATTACCAAAACTAGCCATTAATAATGATAGTAACTGCGTTGGTGTTTTGCCCATCGATGCAAGTGCAGTCTGTATTTGTGCCGGTAATTTTGATAAGTCTTGTGGCATTTTAGTTAATACTGCTAAAGCCGATTGAGCCTGCGGTGGTAAAGACTTTATATCTACTTTTATTTCTGATGAAATAGTTTGATTACCTTTAGTGATCACTGACTCCAAAGCGGTAATTAATCGTAATAAATTAGCTTTAAAGTCTTGATTACTACTCGTTGGATTACTTAATAATTGACGTTCAAGGAACACACCTGAATTTTGTATTGCTTGTCTAAACGCGTCAGGTTTCACCACTGCCGGTTTTTCTAATACATGCTGCAATAACTGTTTGACTTCCTTAATCACAGGTTCAGATACTGTCTTTTGCTGTTGGACTTTCACAAGCCCATCCAAATTAGTTTTTGCTGTCGGTTGCTGCGGTAAGAGTTGGCGTATTTTGTCTAAAATCAAGGTATTGCGCTGACTATTATCTGCTTTTAATTTTATTGCCAACGGATTAAGGCCAACCACTTCCAATACTAGTTTTTCATTAGGTTTAAATGTCGCATTCAATCGTGAAATATCTATTTCAAATTGCTGCTTAATAGTGGCAGTTTGCGGTTTATTCACACCTTGTTGCGGCACGTCTTGTTTAGCTGTTGCAGCAACTTGTTTAATATTTAAGGTATCTTGTTTTGTTGTTTGCAAGATCTGCTTAATGTTTGCGGGATCAGGCTTAAGCTGCCCGGGAACTTGTTGACTCTGTTGCAAATTGGGTTTTGATTTCACTTGTTGAGGAATAGCTTGTGCAAGATCCTTTGTTGTTAGTAACAAGCGTTTATCATCAAGCACTTTAAGCACTTCTACCGGTAGTTGTTGACCTACTTTTAAAGTTAGGGGTAATACTGGATTATTGAGTTTGGTAATCGCTACAGCATCTTTAGCCTGCACCAATTTCAGCATTAGTTTGCCATCTGCAGTTTGCACTACTTCTAATTGTACTGTCTGTCCTTGTTTTAGATCTATTGGGGTTTTTAATTCCAACATGATGTCGGCAACACGCAGCTTTACAAGCTCAGCCATCATTGCATTTGTCAAAACAACAGCATCAACACGTTGACCAACGGTTAAATTGGCTAATAAATTAGCAGGAAGCTCCTTAATTGTTCCCGCTGAATTTTGTAGTATTTGTTGAATCAACATAACAACGACCATTTTTACTGCTATACAGCAAGTCTAGTGTACCAAACTATTGCATAATCCAGCGCTTCAAAAAGCTATTAAATCGCGACACTATCAGCATGCACTTTTACAATGTCGGCCCGTATTTATAGGTATTTATTCGGCCATGAAATAGTTTGCTACACTACAGCTATGTATCAAGCACGATCCGAAGGGAAACACTGCATGATGAATAAAAAAATCACCACTTGGTATACCCGTGAAAATGGCACCGTATTAGGGCCATTTTCTAACGCTATCATCAAGAATAAGATATTGATTGGTCGTTTATCCGATCAGGATGAGGTCAGCGGCGATCAACAAACATGGCAAGCTATTTCCACTGTTACTGAACTAAGTAGTCGTGCAAACTCCGAAAAACTTGAACGTGCTAAAAGAAATCTCGATGAACGTGATGGCTTTGATCGCCGACATACACAAGAAACCGTACCAGATGAGATCCTACAACAGCGCACGCAAGAGAGGCGTAGCAACGAAAATGACCGTGATATCGAATATCGACGCTTACGAACCTTGTTAATCAAACGATATCGCCAACACAAAGAACGACTATTTTGGCCTCTGGTAGCTTTATTTTTAATCATGTCTATTAGTTTGACATTAGCGTTGTTATTTCCTACCAAACTGCCAATACCATTGCCTAATTGTGAAACAGCTGCTGGCCCCAATATCAACTGGAATAACTGCTCAAAAGCCAGAACAGACCTACATCATCAAGACTTAAGTGGTGCTCAATTACGTAATAGTAAATTACTTGGTTCAAACCTTTGGAATGCTTCTTTTGTGGCAGCCGATCTCGCTTATGCCGATCTGCGTTTTGCAAATCTAAGTTACAGTCAATTACAAAACAGCGTCTTAATCGGTGCTAATTTACAAAAAGCAGACTTGTCTTATGCTGATTTAACAAATGCAGATTTGTCTTTTGCCGATCTCACCGCTGCAAACTTAGGCGGCAGTAAACTAGATAATGCGATTTTTGATTCAGCTATCTGGCCTGACGGCAGCACTTGTGCATCAGGTTCTATAGGTCAATGTATCCTTGTTACACCATAACAAGATAAATAGACCTTAATGTAAGCTTTGTGGCGCTGCCAGTGTAAATGCTGGGATATCAACGTCAAAACGTTCACCATCATCCGCTAACATCAAATAATGACCTTGCATCATACCGACTGGCGTATCTAACATCGCAGCACTGGTATAAGTAAAGGTTTGCTCTGGACCTAAATGAGGGTGAAGTCCAATAACACCATCACCTTCCACTTCTTGCTCGTGACCATCACCACCAGTGATTTTCCAATATCTAGATAATAGTCTAGCTGGATTATCCCCTTGATTTTTAATGGTAATCGTATAAGAGAATAAGTATCTGGATTTGTCAGGTTGAGATTCCTGAACTAAATAAGCGGTTTCAACATCAATCAGAATAGAGTTATTTTTATCGTTCATGCAAATATTATACAACGCTTTGCTGTGCTAATAACCTAGCCCCCATTAATCCAACCTTCGGTTGTAAAATGACATAGACAGGAATTTTTTCAACCAAATGTCTCATTTTTCCTTTTGCTCTAAAAGCCTCAAGAAAGCCAGCATCTTGAAAACGTTCAATATTTTTCGCTGCAATGCCTCCAGCAATATACAAACCCGCCATAGGAATAACACTCAAAGCTAAGTTGCCAGCCTGTGCACCATAAATCTTAATGAACATATCCAAGGCTTCAATGGCCAGCTCATCACATTGCTTTAGCGCAAACTCGCTAATAGCTGCAGCAGGATCACCATCAATCATCGCCTGTCGTAAATCAGGGTTTTCAACTCGTTGCTGATAACCACGTAAAAAATCATAAATAATCACTAAACCGGGACCTGAAACAATGCACTCATACGAAACATGATCAAATCGCTGCATCATATGCTCTAACAACCTCACTTGATTTTGATCGGTAGGTGCAAAATCAACATTACCCCCTTCCGTCGCCACCACTTTCCAGGCATCCTTTTCAGGAAACATTAATGCCTGCCCTAAACCCGTACCTGCACCGATAACGGCTTTAGGCATTGCAAGATCAGCTTCGCCTTCTTGTAGTACTTCAATCTCATCATCGGCTAAGCAAGCAATGCCATAAGCTACTGCGACAAAGTCGTTACAAAGCTGGATATGTTTTATAGAAAAGTCTCGTGCAAGTTTATCTGCATCAAGCTTCCAAGGTAAATTTGTGATGATCGCTTGCTTGCCCACCACCGGTCCGGCAACAGCAAAACACGCACTAACAATCGACTGTTTTGTTATTTCTTGTTGGCCGAGAAATTCGCCTAATAAAAGATCAAAGGACTTATACTGCTGGCTGGCATAGCTTTGTTCGGCAATAACGTCACCGGTTTCATTACTTAACTGAAATAAGGTTTTGGTGCCGCCAATATCTACCGCCAGCAATAAGTTCATTTAACTACTGCCCTGCAGCTGCAGCGTCCATATACCAGTAGTACTCACCTTGTGGTGCCAAACGCTGTACTGGCAAACCTTGCACTGTATCAGTGGTTATATCCTTCACAATTGCTGCTTTGGCTTCACCCGCAATAAAGACGATAACTTGTCTAGCAGCATTAATGGTTGGATAAGTCATGGTTACACGCCACGATTCAAATTTTTCTACATACAAACTGGTTGTTGTTCGGTCAGTAACATCCAGGGCATCGGTATCGGGAAATAATGAGGCAATATGTCCGTCAGGGCCCAAACCTAATAAAACAAGATCTAAAGGCTGATCATCTAAGGTTTCAAGCATTATACGGCCATAGCGAATGGCTACTTCTGGCGCCACGCCTTCTTCAGTTGGCATGCGATGTACATTTTCTTCAGGAATAGGCACATGTTGAATCATTGCCTCATTCGCCATTTTAAAGTTGCTATCGTCATGTGTTGGTAATACACAACGTTCATCACCAAAAAACAAGTGCACCCGACTCCAGTCAATTTGCTCAACATACGGTGATGTTGCTAGTTTTTTATACAAACCTTTTGGTGTTGAGCCACCCGCTAAAGCAACATGAAAAACACCACGTTTAGCAATTGCTGTTCGCGCGGCATGTACAAATTGCTCTGTAGCGGCATTAATCAGACTCTCTGCATCAGGCAGAATTTTTTGTTCAGCTTTCATCTTTTTCCTCAGTATTCTTTTTAAATTTGCCCCAGCCTTTTGACGGCGACGCTAATTTGATATGTCGCCAAATTCCATCATGGCTAAAGCATTGCCAGCCCCAACGCAACCATCCTAATAAAGCAAAGGCTAACCACAACGCCCAAAGTAACATCAACGCACGATAAACAAATAACGGCAGAGATAATACCCAAGCTTGCGGTAAAGTTTCACCATTGTGATCCTGATACCAGTGTAGATATTGTTGATATGAACCATTACCTACAATTTGCATATCAGGTTGGCCTAACAGGCCCTGTTCAATAGCAAAAAATAGCGATGATAATGCGATTATGGTCAAAATTCCTAATCCAATTTGTACAAAATTAAAACCTACTCGGCTTTCTTGCCACGATCGTTTTTCCCGTAATCCCAGTGCTAGCAACCAGCCAACAACTATTGCCAAGGTCAACATTGATGCCTGTGTTAAACCTAATAACAATAATATCCAATGTTGTGCTTTTAACGGTGTTAGCGGTAAACGGCCTAAAGCAATAGCAACTAAAACCAAAACAAACAATACCCCCCACAACAATACTGCCGGACCAAGATTTGGCCCTCCCACGGCTAGAATCCAACGGTCTTGAGGCATAAAGAGTTCAATCTCACTGTTCACACCATTTAAACCTAGCTGTATTTCAGGTGTATCTAATATAGTTTCGATTTCTGAGTTTTGCCGCCATTTAATCAAAGCCTGTTGTTCACCGGGATTAATCGGCAATGTTAATGTGCCATCCACCAACTGAATTGGTAACGATCTGCCTCTTAATGAAACCTCGGTTAATTGTGCATTTTCAGGCAAGGTAATTGAATGTTGTTGTCCTAAGCTGCTGCGTAGCGATAAAAACAACTCAACATCAGTGCTGCGTTGTCCCGGCCTGACCTTTAAGCGACTGTTATCTAAGGTTAAGGTTTGTCCTTGTTCACCGGCTGGACGTTGGATTTGTAAATTAAGTTCTTCACCAGGCCATGGTCGCCATAACACATAACCTGCAAATCCATTTTGAATTAATGGCAAACCTTGCCATTGAATATGCCAGGTTGGCCCCCAACTCAAATTCCAATATTCAACCCACTGTTCAGTTTGTTTTGCTTTTAAAAATAAAGCATCTGTCTGGGGTAAAACCGATTGCCATACAAATTGACGTTGACCTTGTTTTAACTGCACTCGAATTTCATTGTTTTGAATATCAAGGCCATCACGAATCACCTTTTCACCTTCAATTAAAGGAATATTCAACCTCACCACACTGTCTGCTGGCGTTAATCGTTTTACTCGAGTTTCTAATGTCCATTGTTGATTAAAATTGAGGTAACGTTCGACTTTGACAAAAGCAGGCAAACTTGTCGGTGTGAGTACCGTTTTTTGATCGGCCTGTTTCTCGGTATTTTGTCGTTTTAATAGTAAATCACTCACATGCCCTGAACGCATATTGCCTTCAATTGTCCATGTCTCATCATTTATCGTCGATATCTGATGTGGTTTCATCGGCAACATTAGCTGCACCATAATTTGTGGTGGCACTTTGCCGGAAATCAACAATTCATGTTGTCCCTCAGACAATAAAGTCCATAAACGACCTTTATCATCATGATGCAACGCAACTGCATCAACGCCATCAATTAAAACCTGCTGCGGTGTCCAATGATCACGCTGCCCCGGCAGTGGCACTAATACTTCTTGTGCGGCATCAATTGTTTGCCAAATGGTCAATTGATCTGATTCTAATTTAACTCGCATAGATGAACTTGCTGCACATATCGGCACACAGTCAGGTGCAGCTAATAAACGCTGTTTTAATTGTTGTAAAACCGTTTCATCCGGTACTGGCACTTCTTCTGCCATAACTGCTTGCGGCAATGTTGTTGAAACCACAATCACCGTCGCTAACATAGGCAACCAGGATTTAAAGTTAAGCTTTTTACGCACACCTAATACACACACTAATAAAGCCAAAATTAATGCTATGCGAGTAAATGCTAATAAGCGGTTTTCCAGCGGCGATAATAACCATAAATTGATCATTTGATCCTTAGCAACCGGTCCACTAAAGCTTAATTGACTACTGCGCCAAGTCCAACTCGGTACACCGGGTCCAGTTTGGACTTTTGTATCTGGATCATAGGCTTTTAATCTTTGTGTTCTTGGTGCTGATGCCAAGGAATCAACAGCACCTAAACCGTCCATGTCACCCATCACGCTTACAGATTCACGGGGTCGACTTGTTTTAGCTGCTAGCTCTTCTAATTCTAGTTTCACATCTTCTTCATAAGCATCATAGTTTTGGCCTCCTAATGATGTTGGCGCTACTTTATATGATGGAAACTCTAACTGCGGGTAAATACCTTGCCGTGCTTGCTGCACCATAAAGGGCAGGCTGACCAATACAATTACCGTGACCGATAAATAAAAATAGCGCTGGATCCATGCTTTAAATTTGCCGGTCGGTACTACTTTTAATAAGGCCATTGCTGCTAATACATTGAGCCACAAACCAACTGGGGCATTTTGTTCATGATATAAAACTACCATTGCCACTAAGGCCACCCCACCCCAGGATTTACCCCACAGATGTGAAAAACTCGCCGCAATAATAAAGACTAAAAATAAATCTAATAAGGTCCACCGTGATAACCAACTTCCTGTTGATTTATCGACGCCAGACACCGCTAACAATCGCCAACCCGGCGGCATATTTAACTGCGCTGATACACTACGAAAATCAGCATCCCAACCCGTTGCTGGCAAATTAAAACCGCCTTGCCACTGACTATCCGCCACGACATCAATATTGCCTAATCGTAATTCAACACCCTGCTTGTCATCACCCTCTAACTTGGTAATAAATTGATCTTCGCCGTTGACCGCTACTCGACCCAATTGAATATCGGCATTCATAGGCAAGCGGTAACGTCCCTGCACTTTACCTGTAATGTGATCTTGCAAGCTCAACCCTTGGCCATCAAAGTCCAGCCACCATGTTCGTTTGAGGTTTAATTGATCATGATGTTGATTGCCATCACCACGTTGTTTTTGAGCTAGTGCTAATACTGTTTGCTCTTCAACTTGATAAGCAGGCCAACGCTGCCATGGTGCCGGCAAGCGAGTATTTTTTGGATCTATCGCTAGCGCACCGGATAAACGTACTTGACGTAAATGAGGTTGCGATTCAAAAACCCAAACTTCCTGTTGTGGCCACGGGGAAACAGTTTTGTTTGCCTGAAGCTGGGAAACCTCACTAGGTGCTCGACTATTTAGCTCTATTACCCATTGCCCTGCTTTGGCCTGAATGCGTAATACTCCATCTTTTTCCATCCTGGCTGGTAATGAACTTGTTAATTTTTTGGCAATAAACCCCTCTAACAAAGCACCTGTTAATTGTAATTCTCGTTCACTGCCAGATACATTCAATTCAATTCGAGTGGTGATTTCAAATGGAATAGCATCAATTAAATGGCGTTGTACCAACACCGTTAAACTATCATTTTCTGGTTTGTTATTGGAGACGGTATTTTTGTGGAGCCACAATGTACCTTTAGCATCAACTTTAGGGTAAGCCTGTTGTTCACCATTAACGGATAACTCTAATAAACCGTTATCTGCTGGCAAATTGATCGTTTTAGGCATGGCCTGCCAAGTAAATTCACCCGTAATAAAATGATCACCCTCAGTAAGATAAACATGAGGTTTCTGATGTTGACTGATTACAGCTTGAAGGTGGCCATCAACAGACACTTGTGTTGGCCATGATTCATTATTACCGACTAACGTTACCCACTGGCTTGTGGCCACTTGCCATTGCTGGCTAAAACTACCACCATCATTATTGATATCAAGGGTGGTATTTACCGGCCAACGACAGCGCTTATTGTCAAAGCTTCGATATTCAAAAGGACACAATTTTTGTTGCTCGCCATGTAAGACCCACGGCACCCAATCTTCTAATACAGGCGGTATTTCAGCCTTTTCTATCGGAGCCGCTACGACACTTGTTAACAAACTTAAGCATAACAAACAGACCCATCCAATAATCTTCATATCGCCATCCCAGCACTGTCATTAAACGTTCAGCAAGGGTAAAACATTTTTGCAGACAAATATAGCTTACGGTTCACAGCGCCAAACTAATCAAGCCAGAGGGTTTAACGACTTAATGAATTACTTATTTAAGCCTTCTTTATTTATCAATGGCGCGATCAATGGTGCCTGAACAAATAAGGTAAATAACACCACGCCAAATGCAATTGATTGCACCGTCCACCAATAACTCAGCTCAAGCGGCAACGATAAGGCGAGAGCTAAGGTAACAGCACCTCTTAAACCGCCAACAAACATAATACGTTGGTAACCTTTTGAAATCGGTTCAACACTTGGCAATAAAGAAATCAGACGCGAGCCACCAAACACACCCACACCTCGAGCGATTAAGACAGCAACGATGCCTATTAACATCGCTAACCAATTATCGCTGAACATGCCAACTGTAATCGTTACGCCCATTAATAAGAACATCAACGCTTCAGCAACATAAACATTAAAAGTCCAAAAATCATCTACAAATGATTGTTTTTCATGATATTGAAAATCGTGATGTATTACGCGACCTAAGACCAGTCCAGTTACTAATACCGCCATGACGCCTGATACATGTAACCACTGTTCGGCCAAAATGTAAGAAAAATAAGCAGCAATAAGCGTGACGATCGCTTGCTGCACATAATCTTTGAGCAAACGTGATAGAAATAAAAAACCTAGACCAATCACTAAGCCTATGATGATACCGCCAAAAAATACCACGCCAAACCGTGATGCAGCGTCTGCCACTGCAATATCTTCCATCGGATGTTGTGCAATATAAAGAAAAATACTAAAGGTCACGATCGCAGTGGCATCATTAAACAAAGCCTCACCATCTAATAACATGCATAAACGTTCTGGTGCACCTAGTTTCCGCATCACTTCAATGACTGCAACTGGATCTGTCGCGGCTAGTAAACTGCCCGCTAATAACGCTGCAATCCACGGAAAACCTTCTGGGTGACCAATACCGTAATAAATCATTACCGCGGCAACAAAGGTCGATAACAACATAACCGGAATGGCAAAAAACAAAATCACTAATAGATGTTTGAATAACAGTTCTGCATTAATTTTAAACGCCGCTTCAAAAATCAACAGCGGTAAAAACACAATTAAAATCAGATCATGAAATGAGTCGTAGCGAATGCCCGTGTCATAACCAAAATAAACAATGACTTCACTGCCAATAAAGCCGGTGACAACCAATAAACCTGCAAAGGGAATATGAAATTTTTCGGCTAGCGGTTTTAGTAACAAAGCGAGCAGCAACATAAACGCTAATAATAAAACGCTGGTACTAATCGCCATAATTTACTCCTTGATAGGATCCAGTTCGGGAAATAATTCATCCATACCGATGGTCTTGCCATTACCCGATACAATGCGTGCATGAGATCGACCTAGAGCACGTGGGCTAGTAACACCACAAGAATGAGCAATAATGCCTACTTCTTTGACCATATTATTAACATAACTGGCAACACGTACTGCTTTCTGCTGAGGATGTAAGCCTCGTTGAAATTTAAGATCATGCGTAGTGATACCGGTAGGACAGGTATTTTTATTGCATTGCAAAGCTTGAATACAACCCAAGGAAAACATAAAACCACGTGCCGAAGTAATAAAATCAGCCCCAGCACACAAGGCCCATGCAACAGAAGATGGCGTGACCAATTTACCCGAAGCAATCACTTTTATTCGTTCACGCAGACCGTATTGTTTTAACTTATCAACCATGGTCGGCAAGCTTTCTCGTAAGGACATGCCTACTGAATCAATCAATGCCATCGGTGCTGCGCCCGTGCCACCCTCCGCGCCATCAACGGTAATAAAATCAGGCGCCTCTGCAATATCACGTTTAATAATAGCGGCTAACAATTCATCAATTTGTACTGGTGCACCAAGCACCATTTTAAAACCCACTGGTTTTCCGGTGACATCACGAATGCGATTAACCATATCGAGCAGTTCATCAAAACTAGTGATATCAACATGACGATTTGGACTAAATGCATTTTCACCTATATTTATTCCGCGTATCGCCGCAATTTCTGCAGTCACTTTTTCGCCCGGTAAGATGCCACCTTTGCCTGGTTTAGCACCCTGACTCATTTTGATTTCGAACATTTTTATTTGTTCATGAGCGGCTACTTCAAGCAATTTTTCATCACTCAAGTTGCCCTCCAGATCACGCACACCATTTTTAGCGGTGCCTATTTGAAAGACAAGATCGGCACCACCTTCAAGATGATAGGGTGACAAACCACCTTCACCAGTATTCATCCAACACTCAGCGGTTTTAGCACCAGAAGATAACGCTAACACTGCTGGTTTGGAGATCGCACCGTAACTCATGCCGGAAATATTGAAAAAAGAGGCCGTGGTATAAGGATGTTTACAATTCGAACCAATAGTTACTGGTCGTGCGGGAACGCCATCTTCACCTAAGGTTGGAAAGGTGCAATTAACAAACATCGTGCGGCCGGAACCACCAATATTATCTGTTGAGCCAAAAGCGACGGTACTATCAATGTTTTTTGCCGCGCGATAAATCCAAGAGCGCTGAGCGCGATTAAACGGTAATTCTTCACGATCCATAGCAAAAAAGTACTGCCTAAAAAAACCACCTAGATGTTCAAAAAAGTAACGAAAACGGCCGATAACAGGATAATTTCGACGTATTGCTTGTTGTGTTTGGGTAACATCTAAGACATAAGAAACAATCACCCATAAGGCTAAAAGGCCAATAGCGAAAATAAACAACGCCGCCATGACTTGTAGCGCGCCCATCAAAAACTCGCTAAAGGCTACTGACAGTTTATCCATTACTCGTCCCCGTATTTAGGTGTGATGAGAGTCAGATAATCACATAAAGCATATTAAATCAAGCTTATAACCCACTATAAAATCAGGGGATTTCTGTTATTTCAAAAATAAATCATACGCGGGATTATTGGTTTCTTGCCAATGAGCATAACCTAAAGATTCTAAGAACCCTTTAAATTCATCCTGTTCATCATCCAAGACTTGTACTCCAATCAACACACGGCCATAAGCAGCACCATGATTTCGATAATGGAATAAGCTGATATTCCAGCGTTGGCCCAAGCGTGTTAAAAATCGCAATAAAGCACCAGGACGTTCTGGGAATTCAAAACGATAAAGCTGTTCATTTTCAACTTGGCTGGTATGGCCGCCAACCATATAGCGCACGTGGAGTTTGGCCATTTCATTATCACTAAAATCCACCCATTGATAACCGGCTTCGTTTAGGCTATTAAATAAAGCATCCCGTTCCTCACCCCCACCATTGATACGAACACCCACAAAGATATGTGCTTGTTGGTTATCGGCGTAACGATAATTAAATTCGGTAATGCCATGATCTTCCAATGTCTGACAAAACTGTTGAAAACTGCCTGGTTTTTCATCAATTTGTGTCGCAAACAACACTTCACGTCGTTCACCCAATTCAGCTCGTTCAGCTACATGTCTCAGGCGATCAAAATTAATATTGGCACCACTATCGATCACTACTATATTTTCATTTTGAATATTTTCGCGAGCGATGTATTTTTTTGCACCGGCAACAGCCAAAGCACCTGAAGGTTCGGCAATTGAACGTGTATCATCAAAGATATCCATGATCGCTGCGCACAGTTCATCACTATCAACGGTGATCACTTCATCAACCGTTTCACGTGCAATTCTAAATGGCTCTTCACCAATTTGGCTCACCGCTGTGCCATCAGCAAATAAGCCCACTTGTTCTAAAACAACACGTTCGCCTTTTTCTAAAGCGGCTTTCAAGCACGCTGCATCAGCAGGTTCCACACCAATAACTTTGATCTCAGGCCAAAATGCTTTGATATATGCAGCAACACCAGCAATTAAACCACCGCCACCCACAGGCACAAATATCGCATGTAAGTTTTCAGAATGTTGACGCATGATCTCCATCGCAATGGTACCTTGGCCTGCAATGACTTCTGGATCATCATAAGGATGAATAAATGTTCGTCCCTGTTCTTTGGCAATGTTTAATGCATAGCGACACGCGTCATCATAACTATTGCCATGCAGAGCGATTTCGCCGCCAAATGATTTTACCGCTTCAACTTTGATATCTGGTGTGGTTTTTGGCATCACAATTAATGAAGAAATACCCATTTTATTTGCGGCTAAAGCAACACCTTGCGCATGATTACCCGCAGAAGCCGCAACCACGCCCTGTTGTCTTTCGGCAGCGGTGAGGTGTTGCATACGATTGTAGGCACCACGAAGCTTGAAAGAAAATACCGGTTGCAAGTCTTCACGCTTGAGTAGCAAGTTATTATTCAATCGTTGCGACAAGCGTGGCATGACATCCAGCGGCGTTTCAATCGCCACATCGTACACTCGCGCTTTAAGGATTTTTTCTACGTATTCAGTCAGCATGACTACTCAAATTATTAGCAAAATTATCAATATAGCGCTTACGTTACCATTGCCAATGATTTATCTCTATAATTGCCGGTAATTTTAAGTTATCAAATTTATAGAAGGAAAAAGCAATGACTGCTGATGAGATGAAAAAACAAGCTGCTTGGGCTGCCTTAGAACATATAACAACTGATGGTGTAGTTGGTGTTGGTACTGGCTCAACCGTTAATCACTTTATTGATGCCTTAGCGTCTATTAAAGGTCGCATCGAAGGTGCAGTTTCTAGCTCTATAGTTTCGGCTCAGCGTCTAGAAGAACACGGTATTCCTGTTCTTGATTTAAATAGTGTAGGTCAAATAGCCGTTTATGTTGATGGCGCTGATGAATCTAATCATCACTTACAACTTATTAAAGGTGGTGGTGGTGCTTTAACTCGCGAAAAAATCATCGCAGCGGCCAGTGATAAATTTGTTTGTATTGCTGATGAAAGCAAATTGGTTGATATCTTAGGTAGCTTTCCTTTACCGGTTGAAGTTGTGCCGATGTCTCGCAGTTATGTAGCGCGTGAAATTGTTAAATTAGGTGGCCAACCAGTTTACCGCGAAGGTTTTATCACTGATAACAGCAATGTCATTTTAGACGTGCACGGTTTGCAAATTATGGAAGCGATTGCATTAGAAAAAACATTAAATAATATTGTCGGTGTTGTCACCAATGGTTTATTTGCTATGCGTCCTGCTGATGTTTTACTGCTTGGTAGTGAAAGCGGTACAAAAACTGTTTTAGCAAAATAATAAAGATTAGCCTCATATCTTAAGATGTGAGGCTTTTCATATTAATCATCAATTATGTTTAAACCTTTAAGTCTTTATATTGGCCTGCGCTATACCGGCGCTAAACGCCGTAATCATTTCATTTCATTTATTTCACTTACCTCGATGTTCGGTGTTGCATTAGGTGTGATGGCATTAATTGTTGTGCTGTCTGTGATGAATGGTTTTGAAAAAGAATTACGAGAACGCATATTAGGTATGACTTCACATGCCTTTATCACCGGCGCTGACAATACACTTAAAGATTGGCAAAGCTTGCAATCCTTAGTGAGCGACAAACCTCATGTTGTTGATTCGGCACCGTTTGTCGAAGGCCAGGCGATGCTAAGCCAAGGCAGCCGTGTACGAGGTACTTTAGTTCGCGGTGTAAATACTCAAGAAGAAGGTCGTGTTTCTACTATTGGTGACAAACTGATTCAGGGTCGATTTGATGACTTAACACCGGGTAGTTTTGGCATTATTTTAGGTAAGGATTTAGCCATCGCGATGGGCGTGACGACCGGCGATAAAATCACCTTAATCACCCCCCATGTTTCACCTACTCCGGCAGGCGTTATGCCGCGATTAAAACGGCTTGATGTGCTGGGTGTATTTGAAATTGGCATGTATGAATATGATAGTGCTTTAGCGATCATGAACATTGATGATGCCGCCAAACTATTTAAAATCCCCGGTAAAGTCACTGGCCTAAGACTTAAACTTGATGATGTCTATCAGGCACCACAAATTACCCGTGACTTACTCTACAGCTTACCGAGTAATTTCCGCGCTGCTGATTGGACCTACCAACACGCTAATTTTTTCCGCGCTTTAAAAACAGAAAAAACGGTGATGTTTGTCATTTTGTTACTCATTGTCGCCGTCGCTGCATTTAATATTGTTTCCACCTTGATCATGATGGTGACCGATAAACAATCCGATATCGCAATTTTAAGAACCTTAGGCATGAAACCTAAAGACATCATGGGCATATTTATGGTGCAAGGTACTTTAATTGGTTTGTTTGGCACCTTGCTTGGCATTATTAGTGGTGTGACATTAGCACTAAATGTCCCGACAATAATTGCGAAACTAGAAGATTTGCTTGGCTATCAATTCTTGCCAAAAGATGTGTATTACATCAGCAGCTTGCCTTCCGACTTGCACATGAATGATGTCACGATTATTGGTATTACCGCTTTTGTTTTATCGCTTTTATCAACCATCTATCCGTCTTGGCGTGCCGCCCAAGTGAAACCTGCTGAGGCTTTACGTTATGACTAACTCTGCTGTTTTAGAATGCCAACATTTAGCCAAATCTTATGAAGATGGTGATCTTAAAACGCATGTATTAAGTGACATCAACTTAACGGTAAATAAAGGCGACCGCATAGCCATCGTTGGCAGTTCAGGTTCGGGGAAAAGTACTTTATTGCACTTGTTAGGCGGATTAGATAACCCCACTGCAGGCCACATCACCGTGCAAGGTCAAGATATCAATGCTTTATCGGTCAATGCCCTGAGCGAATTACGCAATCAAAATTTGGGTTTTGTTTACCAATTTCATCATTTATTACCTGAATTTACTGCGGTAGAAAATGTGGCAATGCCCTTAGTAATCGGTGGCGAACAACCAAAACAAGCAAAACTCAAGGCTGAAGAACTGTTAGTACAAGTAGGCTTGGAACACAGGCTTGCACATAAACCCAGTGAATTATCAGGCGGAGAACGTCAACGCACCGCCTTAGCACGTGCTCTAATTACTAAACCAGCTTGTTTATTAGCTGATGAACCTACTGGCAATTTAGATCATCGTACCGCTCAAGCTATTTTTGAATTAATTATGCAGCTCAATGAGTCACTAGGCACGGCCTTAGTGATTGTGACGCATGATACTGACCTTGCAGCTCATATGGATCGCACTTTGACCTTAATTGATGGCCAACTAGGTAGCTAAACTATTTAATTTTACGTCTGCGCTGTAACCAGTTGCGAATTACAATTAAACGCCAAATCAAACGAACCACTACCACACCAACAATAGCGGCAATAAGCCCGCAAATAAAACTGCCTAATAGTAATGGCTGCCAGATCGCCAAAAATTCATGTGTAAACCAGTGCCAAGATAAAGAAAAACCATACTGGCCTACCGGAACCTGCAATATCCATGCACCTAATTTATAAGAAAAAAAGTACATAGGTACCATTGTTACCGGGTTACTTATCCATACAGCCGAGATTGCAATCGGTAAATTAACGCGAAATAAAATCGCTAACGCTGCTGCTGCCATCATTTGACCTACAATCGGCATAAACCCTATAAATAGGCCTAGGGCCGCGCCACCAGCAATCGATTTACGGTTGAGGTGCCACAATTTTGGTTCAGTCAAGCGTTGACCAAACTTTTGCAGATGCGGGTGCTCCTGCATTGTTTTATGATCAGGCATGAAACGTTTAAGAAATTTGCGAGGCATAGTTGTTCTAGTTACTTTTTAGGTCGGCCGACATTATAGGGATATATGATTAAATCTGCCATTTCATTTCTGCTGGGTTGTGTGCTGTTAGTCCAAGCAAGTAGTTTACCGGATAGTCAATATTTATGGCTGCTAATACCTGCGCTAATTTTTTTCATTTTTCCAAATACTCGTTGGCTAGCTTTTATCGCTTTTGGTTTTTTCTGGTCATATTATCAAGCCACTCTAATACTAGATGACCGGCTAAACCTTGATCTGCAAGGTCAAGATCTGGTGCTCACCGGTACAGTGACTAATATTCCAGAATTTTATGATCGTCGCATTCGTTTTGAGTTTAAACCTGATCAAGATCAAAAAACATCATTACCCAATAAAATATTGCTTAACTGGTACCAACCTTTTGCTCAAGATATTCACGCTGGTGATCGATGGCAATTAAATATTCGCCTTAAACAACCTTATGGCATGAAGAACCCAGGCACATTTGATTATGAATCATGGTTATTTCAACAAGGCATTGGGGCTACTGGCTATGTGCGAAACAATACGCAAAATATTCGTTTAGAAAACGCAACGCTTTATTCGATTAATACACTACGACAATCTTTGTTTAATAAGATAGATCAACATTTAAACGACAGTGATCATCGAGGACTTATTCAAGGCTTAACAACAGGACTTCGCCAGAATATTAACCAAGAACAGTGGCAGTTATTACGTTTGTCTGGCACCAGTCATCTATTGGCAATCTCTGGTTTGCATATTGGTTTAGCCGCGGCCATTGGCTTTTTTAGCTTTCGATGGTTATGGTCACGACGAGCTAATAATTTACTGCTAATACCTGCACTACAAGTGGGTGCTATCGGTGGTTTTATTTTAGCGCTGTTTTATGCTGCTTTAGCTGGTTTTTCAATTCCTACTCAACGTGCACTGTTAATGGTGTCGCTAGTGATGATTTCTTTATTGATAAAACGCCCGGTATCTATTCCTTCCACCTTAGCACTCAGTCTTATTGTGATATTAATTTGGGATCCTTTGTCAGTGTTATCAGCCGGTCTATGGCTATCATTTTCAGCGGTCGCCGTTATTTTATTTACTTGCCAACATCGCTTTCCTAAACCTCGGTGGCAATGGGCCAAGATCCATGTATTTATTGCCTTAGGTTTAACACCATTATTGTTAGTGTTTTTTCTACAATTATCTTTTATTGCGCCTATTGCCAATATCATTGCAGTGCCGTTTATCAGTCTGATTATTGTGCCCTTATTATTGCTGAGCATCGTCTTGTTATTTTTATATGAACCCATCGGTTTTTTGTTATTAGATTTTGTCGATTGGATATTAAGCTTGTTTTGGCCTTTTCTTGATAGCATGGTTTCACTACCCTTTTCTCATTGGACTAGTGCCCAAATTCCACCACTGTATTTACTGCCCATTGTTATTAGCATCGCTTTATTATTATCTCCTAAAGCGATTCCAGGAAAACACCTTGCTGTTTTTGGTTTATTGCCTTTATTTTTCTATTCTCCAGCGCGGCCAGATAACGGTGAATTTTGGTTTACCTTACTCGATGTCGGCCAAGGTTTAGCGGGCGTTGTGCAAACTCAGCACCACACCTTAGTGTTTGATAGTGGTCCAAAATTTAGTGATAACTTTAATACTGGAACGGCCATTGTGCTGCCATTTTTGCAATCTCAAGGCATCAATCACATTGACAGCTTCATCGTAAGCCATGGTGATAATGATCATATCGGAGGTGCTCTGCCCCTTATTGAAGCCATGCCTGTGAACACAATTATCACTAGCGCTACCAATAAACTACCAAAAGCAATTCCATGTTTGGCTAATCATTCATGGCAATGGGGTCACGTTAAATTTAGAATTTTTATAGCAGAAGGCATTGATGAGTCTAGTACCAATAATCAATCTTGTGTTTTACATGTCGAAAATGCATCAGGCTCAATATTGCTAAGTGGCGATATCGAAAAACAAGCTGAAATTCAATTGGTGAAACACTATGGAACAGCATTAAAATCAACCATATTAGTTGCTCCTCACCACGGCAGTAATACTTCATCAACTCATACCTTTATTGATACGGTTCAACCCGAGATCGTATTATTCCCTGTCGGTTATAGAAATCGATATCACTTTCCTCATGATAAGGTCGTGCAGCGTTACCTTGATCGGCAAATATTAATGTTCAATACAGCTGACCACGGCGCCATTCAATACCGATTTGGTTTGCATTCCTATTCTGAGCCCGTCACTTGGCGACAACATGCCCATAAACTTTGGACATCTGCCACTACTGACTAAACCATTTTTAACGTATCATTGGCGCTGTTTATAAGTAATATGAGAGTACAACACCATGTTAGAGCTTTTTAAAGCAGGCGGCTGGCTTATGCTGCCATTATTTGCCTGCTCCGTTATTGCTATAGGGATTATTGCTGAACGTTTTTGGAGCCTACAAAATAAACGTATTGCACCACCTGAATTAATTACCCAAATATGGCAGTGGTTACAATACGACCAAGTTGATAAAAATCGTATTAGCGCCTTGCAACAAGATTCACCCTTAGGTCAGATTTTGGCAGCTGGATTAGTTAATCGAGATAATACCCGCGAAATCACCAAAGAAGGCATCGAAGATGTCGGCCGCCATGTCACCTTATCACTGGAACGAAATCTAAATACCTTAGGTACGATTGCAGCCATCACACCTCTTTTAGGTTTATTAGGTACGGTTATTGGCATGATCAAAGTGTTTGCGGTTATCACTACTGAAGGTGTTGGCAATCCTGAAACCTTAGCCGGTGGTATTTCTGAAGCCTTGATCACCACAGCCACAGGCTTAGTTGTCGCGATTCCTAGTCTTATTTTCTATCGTTTCTTTCGTGGAAGAATAAATCACCTAGTGGTTGATATGGAAGAACAAGCACTTAAATTGATTGAGTTGTTACATGGTGATCAAAAGTTTAATCCTGATGAGAGAAAATCTTAGTGAAACTCTCGCCACAAAAACCTGAGGAACCTGATGTTAATCTGACACCGATGATTGACGTGGTATTTTTATTGTTATTGTTCTTTATGGTTTCTACTAGTTTTATCCGAGAAAGCTCACTCAAAGTCGACTTGCCTGAGGCCTCTGGCGAAGCAATGGTCGAACAAGAAACACCTATTGATATTGTGATCAATGCAGAAGGTAGCTTCAGCATTAATGATGTCAGCTTATTTGATAATAGTCGTGAAGCAATAGCTAAAGCGTTAAAGGCTGTTGCCGGTGACAATAAAGATCCTCACGTTATCATTAGTGCCGATGCAAATACTGATTATCAAAATATCGTTACTGCGATGGATACAGCACAACAGCTAGGTTATACCCGATTAACATTGGCAACACGCCAAAAGACAACTGAATAATTTATGAGTCAAGCTGCTACACCTCAAAATGCCAAACAAACTTACCAACGTTTACTGAGCTATGTAAAACCTTATTGGCTCGTTTTTATCGTATCAATCATCGCTATGGTGATCTTTTCATCCACAGAAATTGGTTTGGCCGCTTTAATGGAACCATTAGTTGATGAAAGTTTAATCAAACAAGATCCAGAGACGATCAAACTTATTCCTCTTGGTTTGATTGCTTTATTTTTAGTGCGTGGCGTCGCTAACTTTTTGACTACTTATGGTCTGGGATGGATTGCACGTAATGTGATTACTGCTTTACGTGAACAAATGTTTGCCAAACTACTTGTGCTGCCTGCTAGTTTTTATGATCGCAGCACCTCTGGTCAGCTAATGTCCAAATTGCTTTACGACGTCGAACAAGTTGCTAATGCAGTTACTGATGCCGTGATTGTGCTTATTCGCGATAGTATTACCGTCATCGGCTTGCTTGCTTGGATGGTTTATTTAAATGGTCTCTTAGCTTTGATCATCTTAGTTACTGTTCCTGTCATTGCATTAATGATTTATAAAATCAGTTCACGTTTTCGCCGTATCAGTAAAAACATTCAGCAATCGATGGGCGATATAAGCCATATTAGTAGTGAAGTGATTGAAGGCCACCGTGAAGTGAAAACCTTTGGCGCTCAGCCCTATGAAAATCATCGATTTAAAAAGGTAAACCAACAAAACCGTCGCCAACGTATGAAAATGCTGGCCACTGATGCCGTGAGCCAACCTATCATCCAATTAATTATTATCTTAGGTGTCTCGGCGGTTATTTATCTGGCGACATTACCTGAAATGTTGAATGAAATAACACCCGGTACCTTTATTTCGTTTGTTACCGCCATGTTTATGATTTTGACCCCACTCAAGCGTTTGACCAAAATAAATGGTCGCTTACAAAGGGGGATTGCTGCAGCACATAGCATTTTTAATTTAATTGATGAACCAACGGAAGTTAATGTAGGTAAAAACACCTTGGGTCGCGCTATAGGTGATCTTGAATATAACAATGTCAGCTTCAGCTATGGAAGTGGCAATGTGCTTAACGATATTTCATTCAAAGCCAAAGCAGGCCAAACCATCGCTTTTGTTGGTCATTCTGGAAGTGGTAAAACCACATTAGTCAGTTTATTAGCACGCTTTTATGACATCACTAATGGACAAATTTTATTAGATGGCGTTGATATCAATACCTTAGAGTTAGCTGATTTACGTCAGCAATTATCACTCGTTAATCAACAAATCGTATTATTTAACGATACTGTTGCTAACAATATTGCTTATGGCCATCAAGAACATGTTAGTAATGATCGTACTATTGCTGCCGCTAAAGCAGCACATGCTTGGGACTTTATCGAAAACCTACCTGATGGTTTAGCTACCGAAGTAGGACAGAATGGTGTTTTATTATCAGGTGGTCAACGACAAAGGCTGGCCATTGCACGTGCTATTTTACGTGACGCCCCAATACTGATTTTAGATGAAGCTACTGCTTCACTTGATAGTGAAGCTGAAAGACATATCCAAGCCGCACTTGAAACGCTGATGAAAGATCGAACTACCTTAGTCATAGCCCACCGACTTTCAACAATCGAAAATGCAGATCAAATTATTGTTATGCACGACGGTAATATTGTTGAAACTGGCACCCATAAGGAATTGATCGCCAAGGGTCAACATTACGCTGAACTGCATCGTCTGCAATTTCAGGAAAAGTAAACGATCTCATAATGAAGAAATGGCTGAGCGAAAGTTGGTATAAACCTCACGCAATACGCTGGTTATTATCACCGTTATCTGCTTTATATCGCCTTGTTAGTTTTATCAGAAAACAATGTTATTTTTTAGGGATCTTTAAACAACATCGCGTGTCAGTGCCCGTTATTATCGTCGGTAATATTAGCGTGGGTGGCACAGGAAAAACACCTTTTGTTATTTTTTTAATACAGCATTTACAGCAACAAGGATTCAAGCCTGGCGTCATTAGCCGAGGTTATGGCGGTCATTCGGATAATTATCCCATCACTGTGTCAAATAACAGTGATCCAGCTATTGTTGGCGATGAGCCAGTCATTATTGCACGTCAAACAAACTGCCCTGTGGTGGTATCACCTACACGAGTTGAAGCTGCCAGCTTTTTACTTGAACATCACGAATGTGACCTCATCGTTTCTGATGACGGTTTGCAACATTACGCCTTAGCTAGAGATATAGAAATTGTCCTAGTTGATGCGCAACGTCAATTTGGTAATCAATATTGTCTGCCGGCCGGCCCATTGCGTGAGCCTTTATCGCGATTGCAAGATGTTGATTTTATTGTGTATAACGGTGGTTCCAACGATACTGAATTTAATATGACATTGTCTGCTAGCCATGCTATTAACTTATCAGATGTTAATGTCACTAAAAGCATCACCGATTTTCAAGGCCAAGAAGTTCATGCCCTTGCTGGCATTGGCAATCCAAAGCGTTTTTTCAATCAGCTGGCTCAGTTAGGTATTTACGTTATTCCTCATGAATATGATGATCATCATATCTTTGTAAAACAAGATCTTGAATTTAATGATAATAAAACCATACTGATGACCGAGAAAGATGCGGTAAAATGCCAGTTTTTTGCAACAAACAATATGTGGTTTATCCCCGTCGAAGCATCTGTCAGCGGAAATTTAGACCAATTGATCATTCAAAAATTAACAGGATCACATGCTCATGGATAAATCATTATT
>ENA-ORXI01000105-ORXI01000105.1-sediment-metagenome-genome-assembly--contig:-NODE-105-length-61215-cov-20.758350_pt1 | contig 61215 bp, 58 predicted proteins | sample MGYA00237861_ERZ511468 | MGnify/ENA primary metagenome ERZ511468 (study PRJEB26299, sample SAMN06266213) | sediment metagenome | isolation source: Hudson Canyon methane seep mesocosm | place...
ATGACAGTATTTTTATTATTCCCATTTACACGTTTAGTGCATGTGTGGAGTGTGCCGCTAAGTTATATCTGGCGACCGTATCAGTTAGTGCGTAGTAAGTATGTGAAAATGCGTTAGAGTTTTAAAGCTTAGGTATGATTTTTATACCTAAGCGATACTATTTTTAGCGATGATTTAGTAAGGGTTTAAAAAATGATGCAAATTTTATCAAATTGTTCAGCAAGTTTATCGGAATTACAGGAAAATCCAACTGCATTATTAAATGAAGCGGAAGGTTCGCCTATTGCTATTTTAAATGATAATAAGCCTGCTGCGTACTTCATAGGGGCGGAAACTTTTGAGCGATTAATGGAAGAGTTAGAGGATAGTGAATTATCAAAGTTAGTGATTCAACGCCAATCTGAATTAGATGATGCGATAGCTATTGATATTAATGAGTTATAAACTGAAATTTTTACCGAGTGCATTAAAGGAATGGAAAAAACTAGATGCTTCAATACAAATTCAATTTAAGAAGAAACTAAGCGAAAGGTTAGAGCAACCACATAATATAGCCAGCCAATTAAAAGGTTTTCAGAATGTATATAAAATAAAATTACGTTCAGCAGGTTATCGCTTAGTTTATGATGTTAATGATAGTGAAATAGTCGTTTATGTCATTGCTGTTGGAAAAAGAGAGCGTGGTTTGGTTTATACAAAAATAAAAGAGCGTATATAACAATGGAATTTAAATACACAGATCCCGTCACTGATTTTAGCGATGGTTTAGTCGCGTTAAAAGCCTACCATGAGGATTTTTTAGGGCGCGGAGAACAGTTATTGCAACTGGCTTTTGAATTAAAAGCCAAAGGTATGAATGAAGGCTATGCAAATCAATGTATGGCGATGTTTTGTCATTATGAACATGCGAATCATTTACACCATCAAGATGAGGAATTAGCGTTATTTCCTTTATTAGTCGGAAAATCAGCGTTATTTGATGGCATGATTGAGCGTTTAATGTTGGATCATGAAGAAATTGAAGCCGCATGGTTGGCGTTAGCAGAGCAATTAAAACAACCTGATGCGATTACAGATTTTGAGAATTTACAACGATTAGCCATAGACTTTGAAAAAATCCAGCGTGAACATTTAACCCGTGAGGATGAAGATTTTGCACCATTAGTTAAAGCTGAATTAACAGATGAACAGCGTAAGGCTGTTGGAACAAAGATGGCAGAGTTAAGGCATTTATCAGTTTAGAAATAGGGTCGATAATTTGGGGCGTAGGCTTCCTACAGCGTTAAAATTATTTAATACCCAACAGATTTTTTAATATTTAGAGAGATAGTACATTGGAATTACAACATAAAGCCACCGATCTTTGGGGAAATTTTTTCAAAGTGAGCATGGTACAAATCCGAACTTTTCACATGACATGGTTCGCCTTCTTCTCAGCCTTTTTTGCATGGTTTGGAATTGCACCGTTAATGGTGGTTATTCGTGAAGAAATGCACTTAACTAAAGATCAAGTAGGTTGGGCAATTATTGCTTCGGTTTCTGCAACGGTGTTTGCTCGATTTTTTATTGGCTGGCTTTGTGATCGAATTGGACCAAGGTTAGCTTATACCTATCTATTAATACTCGGTTCATTGCCTGTTGCAGGGATTGCTTTTGCAGATAGTTTTGAAAGTTTTATTATTTTTAGATTATTAATTGGCATCATCGGGGCATCGTTCGTTATTACGCAATACCATACTTCTGTTATGTTTGCGCCTAATGTTGTAGGGCAAGCCAATGCGACCAGTGCGGGTTGGGGTAATTTAGGCGGTGGGGTGACACAATTAGTTATGCCATTAATGTTCTCTGCTTTTGTGATTGGTTTTGGTTTTACCGATGCTGAAGCGTGGCGTGCGTCTATGATGGTCGTGGGAACCGTAATTTTCTTTACCGGTATTGCTTATTACTTTTTAACGCAAGATGCACCTGATGGAAACTTTGCTGATCTTCGTGAAAAAGGTATGTTACCTGAAAAGAAAGAAGTAACCGGTGCTTATTTTAATGCGATGAAAGATTATAGAATCTGGATTTTATTTATTATTTATGGCTCATGTTTTGGGATTGAATTAACCGTTAATAATGTTGCTGCACTGTATTTCTTTGATTATTTTGAAGTCGATATGGTAACAGCGGGTATGATTGCGGCCTGTTTTGGTTTGATGAATATTTTTGCACGTACCTTGGGTGGTATATTTGCTGATAACTGTGCGTCTTTATGGGGCTTAAGAGGTCGTAGTTACTGGTTATTTATTGTTTTACTCGCGGAAGGTTTTGCCTTAATGCTATTTTCACAAATGAGCGTGTTATTTTTAGCGATTCCAACGTTAATTATGTTTTCTTTATGTACTCAAATGGCGGAAGGGGCAACTTACTCTGTTGTTCCTTTTATGAATAAAAAGGCATTGGGAGCGGTTTCGGGTATTGTCGGTGCCGGTGGTAATGCCGGGGCTGTTGCAGCGGGTTTCTTATTCAAAGGTTCAATGGATTGGAATGATGTATTTTTTACCATTGGCGTAGTGGTTGCGATTGCTTCATTTTTAACGTTTTTTCTTAAATTTAGTGATGAACAAGAATGCGAAGAAAAAATAGCGTTTGAAAAAGCTCACATGGAGGTTTTACAACATAAAGCAGATGACGCCAATGCAGCGGTAGAGCGTTCATTGCAAATAATTTCAAATGCTGAAAAAGGCCTTAAATAATCAGATATAGCTAATCCACTTAGGAATGCGTAGTTTTTTAAAGTTCGATATCGGGGCGTAGGCTTTAAGCCTACTATTTTAAATAGGTAGACTAAAGTCTACGCCCCATACAAAAATACGATTTTCTATGTAGATAGGGTTTAGCTAGGTTTTTTCAATATAGATATTTACCGAACTCAGGAGATTGAATATGAATAAGTTAATATTAGGGCTGGTGATTGCTTCGTCTTTAAATGTTTCGGTTAGTGCGAATGAAAAAGACAAACATCATAAAAGCAATAACCATAATGACAAGGTTATGAATTTTGGGCCAGGTGATTCTTATCGGCATAAAATGAAAATCAAGCCAGCTGATTTTAAAAAGGTAAAAAATATTGCTAAAGCGGCGGATGATTTACCCGCTCCTTTAACAAGAAATTATATTAGAAAAGTTGAAATTGATTTAAATGCGGTTGAAGTGATCTCAGATATTGCTAAAGGTATTTCTTATCATTATTGGACCTTTAATAAAACAGTGCCGGGGCCTTTTTTACGCGTGCGTGAAGGCGATACTGTAGAGTTAAATTTACACAATGATAAAAGTAGCAGTCATAGTCATTCTATCGATTTACATGCGGTGACAGGGCCGGGTGGCGGTGCGGCAGTCACTGAAGTGGAAGCAGGCGAAACTAAAACGCTAACGTTTAAGGCAAAAACTGCGGGCTTATATGTGTACCATTGTGCATCAGGTAATGCGGCAACGCATATTGCGAATGGCATGTATGGTTTAATTTTAGTTGAACCACCTAAAGGCTTATCTAAAGTGGATCATGAATATTATGTGATGCAAGGCGAGCTTTATACACATAAACATATCGGTAAAATGGGATTCCAACGCTTTGATAGTAAAAAAATGCTCAAGGAAAAACCTGAATATATTGTCTTTAATGGCAAAACAGGGGCGTTAGTTGATAAAGGAGCATTAACGGCGACAGTCGGTGATAAAGTGAGAATCTTTATGGGCAATGCCGGTGTGAGTAGAATTTCCTCTTTTCATGTAATTGGCGAAATTTTTGATACTGTTTATCCTGAAGCGGCATTAAGTAATCCGGTTAAAAATATTCAAACGACGTTAGTACCCGCAGGCGGAGCAACCATGGTTGAATTTCAGGTGGATTATCCTGGAAATTATGTGTTAGTTGATCATGCGTTGGCGCGGATTGATCGGGGTGCGTGGGGAATTTTAAGCGTGAGTGGTGAAGAAGATGATGCTTTATATCGGGGAGAAACTGAGCATAAGAATAAGCATTAAAGTTTAGCTAAAAAATTGCTTATATTTGCTTAGGCAAATATAATGCAATCTATGAATACAGAATCATTAGCCAGTCTTTTTAAAGCCCTATCTGAGCCAGTACGGTTACGCATCTTAAATTTATTCTTGAGTAAAAAAGGGGAAATTTGTGTTTGTGACTTAGTTGATACGCTAGGCTTATCGCAAAGTGTTATTTCACGTCATTTAGCCTATTTACGGCATAATAATATATTAACCGCACGACGTGAAGGTGTGTGGATGTATTATCAATTTACGGCGTATGCTAAAACAGATTTAGTGCCTTTATTTGATTTTATGCGGCAGACTATTGCTGAGTGTGAAGTGATGCAGGCTGATTTAGAGAATTATCAAAAAAATAATTGCTGTGCTTAAGGTAAAGCTTGTTATACCCAGTCCACTTAGAAAGGCGTAGTTTTAAAATCTACGCCCCAGATATTCCTTCAAAGCCCTCTCCTTGGGGAGAGGGTTGGGTGAGGGGAAAAGGGAAAAGTATTCAAGTTTAAATTTTAGCTACCAAGGAAAGTGTGATTTCAGTTTGAAATGTAGTTGGTACGCAGGCCTTTAGCCTGCTTTTTATGAATGCAGGCTAAAGGCCTGCGTACCAGAGTTGTACCTTCTTAAAATGGTAGCCTAAATTTTCATTCAGTCGTGATTATTTTTGATAATTTATATATCTGTTTAAACGTATATACGGAGAGAAGTGAATATGACAATTAAAGTAGCAATTAATGGTTTTGGGCGTATGGGGCGGTTAGCATTTCGTGCCGCATGGAATTGGGAAGGTTTTGATATTGTGCATATCAATGAATGTGCAGGTGATGTTGAGAGTGCTGTCCATTTATTAAATTTTGATTCAGTACATGGGCGTTGGCAATATGAAGCAATAGCTGATAAACAGTTTTTATGTGTTGGCGATAAACGGCTGAGTTATTCACAACACAAGACGATTGAAGAGACAGATTGGCAAGCTTTAGACGTTGATATTGTTGTTGATTGTACCGGCGTTTTTAAGTCTAAAGCCTTGTTGGCGGCTTATTTTCAACAAGGTGTTAAAAAAGTGGTGGTGTCAGCTCCGGTTAAAGAGCAAGGCGTGTTAAATATTGTAATGGGGGTGAATGATGCTTTATATGATGCGGATAAATACGATATTGTCACGGCGGCATCCTGTACTACCAATTGCATTGCTCCTGCGGTTAAGGTATTAGATGAGCAGTTTGGTATTAAGCATGGTTCGATAACCACCATTCACGATATCACTAATACCCAGAGTATTTTAGATGAGTATCATCAGGATTTACGGCGTTCACGAGCGAGTGGTTTATCTTTAATACCGACCAGTACCGGTTCAGCCACTGCGATTACGGAAATTTTTCCACATTTAAAAGGCAAATTAAATGGATTAGCGGTGCGTGTGCCGTTAGCGAATGCGTCATTAACTGATTGCGTGTTTGAACTAGAGCGTCATGTGACTGCCGATGAAGTTAATCAGGCTTTAAAACAAGCTTCTGAACAGGGTTTAAAAGGTATTTTAGCTTATGAAACCAAGCCGCTAGTATCGGTAGATTATACAAATGATAGTCATTCTTGTACGGTAGATGCGTTATCAACTATGGTGATTAATGGCTCGCAAGTGAAAGTATTGTTGTGGTATGACAATGAAATAGGCTATGTGCATCGGATGATGGAATTAGTGCAAAAAGTAGCGGCTACTTTGTGAACTTAACCGCTGTACAGCAATATAGTGTCGTCACCTTTAGTTATTGGGGCTTTACCCTAACAGATGGGGCATTACGCATGTTGGTGATTTTATATTTTCATCAACTCGGTTATAGTCCTTTAGATGTGGCGAGTATTTTTTTATTATATGAATGCTGTGGGGTGGTAACTAACTTAATGGGCGGTTGGTTAGCCACCCATATTGGTCTCAATAAAGCCATGCAGCTGGGTTTATTATTACAAATAATATCGCTGTGTTTATTGTTAGTCAATACAGAGCAGTTAAGTATTATTTATGCAATGTGTGTACAAGCGTTATCGGGAATAGGCAAAGACCTGAATAAAATGAGTGCAAAAAGTAGTATAAAAATGCTACTGCCAGAAAATGCTCAAGGTAAACTTTATCAATGGGTTGCGATGTTGACTGGCTCAAAAAATACCTTGAAAGGCATTGGCTTTTTTATGGGTGCATTTTTATTAGATTTAATTGGCTTTCATAATACGCTGATGAGTATGGCGATAGGCTTGGGAATAGTATTTTTGTTAAATAGCTTATTACTACGCGAAGACTTAGGAAAATTAAAGCTTAAAGCGAAAGTACCCCAGCTTTTTTCACATAGTTCAGCGGTGAATTATTTATCTGCGGCACGATTATTTTTATTTGGTTCGCGTGATATTTGGTTTGTGATTGCGTTACCGGTGTTTTTACAAGAACAGTTACAGTGGTCGCATACGCAAGTGGGGAGTTTATTGGCGGTATGGGTGATTGCGTATGGAATTTTACAATCACTCGCTCCTTTAATTACCAGACGACATCCTGATGGACGCGATGCATTATGGTGGTCAGTCTTATTGGCGATAGTGCCATTAATGATGGTGTTATTTATGCCTAATAGCGGTTATTTGGAAATAGTCTTAATCACGGGATTATTTATTTTTGGAGCGGTATTTGCGATTAATTCAGCGGTACATTCTTATTTAATTGTCGCTTATGCGAAACAACAAACCGTGGCAATGGATGTGGGTTTTTATTATATGGCAAATGCTTTGGGGCGTTTAGTGGGGACATTATTATCTGGCTGGGTATATCAGTCAGCGGGCTTGATTGCGTGTTTAGAAGTAACCTTCATTTTTATTGTATTGACCAGTATTATTTCCATTGCTTTACCGCGAAATGCTATTATAAAAATTTAAGCAGCTAAAAAAGGTCTAGGACAATGAGTGAGTGGTTTTTTGCGTATGATAATAAACAAACAGGCCCCCATAATACTGATTATGCAAAAGCATTAGTACGGGAACAACCGGGTGCTTATTGTTGGCGAGCGGGATGGAATGATTGGCAATTAGTGTTTAATGTCCCTGATATTCGGCGTATGAAAAAAGATGGCGTCACGCCTTTTGCGGCTCCGCCTGAATCTATGTGGGCGGTTAAACCGACTAGTTTACCCGCAGGCGCGGAGAGTGCTGTTGTAGCTGCTCCAACGCAACACAATAATCAGCACGAAGCCTCAACAGGTTTTGGTAGTGATGCATTTACCGACGGCATCGATTATAAAATTCATGGCACCGAAATGCAGTTTGTGGAAATTGAACTGGATGCAGGTGAAAGTGCGGTTGCAGAAGCTGGCGCGATGATGTTTAAAAGCTCACAAGTCGCAATGGAAACTGTTTTTGGTGATGGTTCAAAAGGCAGTTCTAATCAGGGTTTTATGGGACGCTTATTAGGAGCAGGACAGCGGCTATTAACCAATGAAAGTTTATTTACCACAGTGTTTACTCAAAATGGTTCGGGTAAAGGTAAAGTTGCGTTTGGAGCACCGTTTCCAGGTACGATTTTAGCCTTAAATTTAGCGGATTATAATGGTAAATTAATTTGTCAAAAAGATAGCTTTTTAGCGGCGGCTAAAGGGGTGCAAATTGGTATTCAGTTTCAGAAAAAAATCTTAACCGGTTTATTTGGCGGTGAAGGCTTTATTATGCAAAAGCTTGAAGGTGATGGCTGGGTATTTGTGCATATGGGCGGAACACTACATAAAATGGAATTAGCGGCAGGTGAAACGGTGCATGTCGATACCGGCTGTTTAGCGGCGTTTACGCAAACGGTTGATTATGATATTCAACAAGCGGGCGGCGTTAAAACCATGTTATTTGGCGGTGAAGGGGTATTTTTTGCGAAACTCACAGGACCCGGTACAGTTTGGTTGCAAAGTTTACCTTTTTCACGTTTGGCAGGACGAATGTTATCGGCCGCACCAAAAGGGGGTGGCAGTTCACAAGGTGAAGGCTCAGTTTTAGGCGGATTAGGTAACTTTTTAGATGGGGATAATTTTTAATTACATTTTGTGCTTAAGGTTATGCTTGCAAGTGGCAAACAGTCTTTAGGGGATGAGTTTTAGCCCAATACTGCTACTTTAATGATTTAAACCCAATCCACTTAGGGATACGTAGTTTTTAAAAGTGCGATATTGGGGCGTAGGCTTTAGCCTACTATTTTATAAAGGTAGACTAAAGTCTACGCCCCACAAAAATACGATTTTCAATATGGATGGGGTTTATATATTTAATGCCTTAAAGTAGTCGTATGGGTTGTAATGCGTTATTTTATAAGAAACAAGCTAAACGATTTTAGTTGTTTTTCCATAGACTACTTTTATTGTTCCTGAGAATTTGCTCGCCTCTTTTGACGATTTTATATCCTTTTTTAATGCATTGATATCACCATCATCGCTACTTAAAAAAATAGTACTTTTATCCATAGAAACAACTTCATAGTTTAATTGTGCTAGTTTTGCTGCTATACCTGATAAGTCTTTATTTATTATAGTTAATTTTGCAACAATCATTGGTTATTTTCCTTACTTATTTTTATTCAAAAACGACAATGTAGGGCGCTTGGTCGCAATCTTAACACCTGATTTTTTTGAAGTTATAATCACGGGCTTTTTAGTTTTTTGAGTTGGTTCTGATTTACTTTCCTTAGCTTGTTCTATTTTTTTTGCCTGTTCAGCTGCTTTTTTTTCTGCTTTAGCATCCGCTAGCGCCTTTGCTTTTTCTTTATTGGCGGCTTTCTTCGCTTTATTTGCCTGTTCAGCTTTGGCTTGTGCCTTCTGTAATATCTTGTTTTGCTCGCTCCGCTCCGCAGACCTAGCCATTTTTTTTAACTTATCTTTTGCATACTGTTCCCCAGCCTCGGTTATTACTTCTATTTCTTCCCCTGCGAGGTTTATGCGTTTATTACCTACTTTTATTTTATCTAAATACGCTTTATTACTACAATAAGCCTTTAAAGCTGATTTAATCGCTCGTTTATTGATTTCTGGATGCTCTGCTCGTATATCATCACGAATACCAACCTTGAGCGGCTTTATGTCTTCTTTGTTGAAGCAGTTAGGGTAATACTGCTGCAATTCAGTATCAATCAATTTCTTGGCTAATTCATTGATTAGACTCTGTTGTTTTTTCTTGATGGTGTCTTTGTCGTCGGGTTGTTCTGCTGTATCGTTCATTATGCCGCCTCTAGTTCTATGTTAAATTTATTGATTTAGTTTGAATCTTCGCTCGTAATATATACCATTTTGCTTGGGTGTGTCATCGCAACATACAATAATTTTGCGACTTCATACCCTTTTTTGTTTTTGCAAATGTTATCTAAGTGGATAAAAACCGATTTGAATGTATTGTCTTGTGATTTATGGAGAGGTATTATCAATACTGCTACTTTAGTTGTTTAAAGTAGCAGTATTAGACTAAAAACCTACGTCCCAGTTGATTGTTAGTAGTTTAAACTCGCTTGTAACCAGAATTTATGTATGTCATTATCATTATTTCCATTGCTACTGTTATCAGCATCATAAAATGCATATTTCGCTAATAATGAAAAATGTTTACCAAATTTTCTAGTGACTAAAAAGTCATATTCATTACCGTATTCAATATTTCCGGTTGCACTTTGGAAGTTATGATAAACAAACATAAGCTTAGTGCCAGCAACTTTACTACTTAGATTGGCAGTAACATCTCTAACGCCAGTTGTACCTGGTGTTCCTAATACAAACCTATCTGCCCAGCCTTGGAATTTATGATTAGTGCCTAAAGGTGTTTGAAAGCTTTGAGTGCCATTACTGCCTAATTCTTCAATGCCTGTTTTAAAGGTGACACCTCTGAAAGTGGCTCCCACCATTAAATTATAACGATCTACATTATAGGTATTAGGATTATTAACATATTGTGATTGGTTGCTATATTCAGCGGTATAATGCAATTTTAAATCTTGGTTAATTTTAGGTGAGCCATTTACTTTTAAACCAAAGGTTTTAGTTGAAGCAGCCGCTGCATTTTCATAAGAGACTAAATAGGTATAGCCGCTTACTGTCGCATGTTTGTTAACTTTATAGTTTAGATTTAAAAAAACCACATCAAGGTCGATATTACGTGAAAAAATATCTTGAACTTGACCAATATAACCCGCTTTAAAGGTCATATTATCAATGGATTTATTGGTAAAGGTAATCGCATCATAGGTTTGCTCCATTTGACGCCAGCCTACATTACCAATAAAACGAGAATCATCAAGAATAATACGTTGACGACCCCCTTTAATTTCAGAACCAAAGCCTTTATAGCTGACCCAGAATCGATTGAGTTCGCTAGATTGTGGGTCAGGAATAACATCACGCGTTGTATCGCCTTTCCAATTACCTTTTGGAGATAAATAGTCTTGCTGCATAGCAAGGTTGCCTTCATATTCAACAAACCCTTGAAAACCACTAAATATAGGTGTTAGATAACCTAAGCGTAGACGTAAAGTATTCGCATGAGCGGTATTTTTAACAGTGCTTTCAACATCGGCTAATTCATAACGATAGCGTAAATTCACTTTAAATTTACCGTATCTCGCGTCTTCTTGCCCTAGTTTTAAGGCATTAGTGATGGAATGGTTGGGGTTGTAAGCCTGAGCCGCTTGGCTAGAACATGCCAGCATAACAGCCGCTGATAAGCTGTTTAAAATAAGTTTTTTGGAAGGATTAGACATAAAAATAGCCTGTAGTATTGATAGTATTAATAATTGAAAACAGTAATTTATCGATGTTTTCTAATGTATTGCTTTAAAGTTAAGGCATTAAAAATGTCTTATTTTTTATAGCATTAGCACATAATATCGGCAGAACAGCTTAAATCTACAGTAGATTTAACGCGTTATAATGTTTGACAGTGCGTGATTGCATCATTAAAGCGTGTTAAAAAACGGGGATGGCGTGCTAAAAACTGGTTTTCAAAATAAGCCCGTAACGGGGCATTTCTTGCAAAATGCGCTTTATATCGTTTGCGGTATTCAGCGGTAAAGGTGCTTTCAAACATATCTTTATTAAGCAGCACTACATCAACTCTATGCTTATCAAGCATTAAAAATAAGGTTTTAGTGTCGTTGGGGGCTGAAACATGGATAAATTCGTTTTTTAGCCAGCGTAACATATTAGTGCCTTTTATTGAGGCAATTTTAGTTTGCGTGGTGAAATTAGGGTGCTGGAAGTTAAATGACCGTTCTATATGCGTATACCAGAGCCATTGATTGTTAATAATAGGGATAGACACGGTGGCATATTGATCGCGTTGTGCATTTTGTGAGGCAATAAAAAATCCTTGGGCTTCTTGTGCTGCAACATATGCTTGAGCACGGCTCCATGGATAGACTTTAAATTCATACGGTTGCTGCATTAAATTTAAGGCACATTTAATAGGCTCAATGGCGATACCCGTTAATTGCTGCTGGTTATTTAAATATTGGTAAGGTTTAAGAATATTAGTGGTTAAGATAATTTTTTCAGTCGCACTGAGTGGCAAACTGAAGACTAAACCGAGTAAAAGGGTTAATGTTAGCTTCATGGTGATTTAATGCGAAGTGCGGTTGCGGCCATTTTCTTTGGCATGATAGAGTTTTTCATCGGCACGTTGTAGGGCATTATCAATAGTTGTATCGTGTTCCTCTGCTATGCCAAGGCCGATACTAATCGTAAAGTGGATATTTTTTTGTTGTTCATCTAATACTTTGATGGTGGCTATACTTTTATGAATGCGGTTAGCGAGTATCAGGGAGTTACGAATATTTGAATTATTGACAATGATGGCAAATTCTTCGCCACCAATACGAGCAAAGACTTCAGAATCACGGAGTAACGCTTGAATATTTTTTGCAAAGGCGATTAAAATTTCATCACCCGTAGCATGTCCATAGGTGTCATTAATTTTTTTAAAATAATCAATATCGCACATCATAACTGTTAGGGATTGATTATTGCGTTTAGCAAGTGCGAGTAATTGTTGGCCGATATTAAAAAAACTGCGTCGATTATGAATATTGGTTAACGGATCGGTATTGGCTAAGTTTAATAATTGTTTATTGGTATCTTCTAATTGTTCAGTTCTTTTTTTAACGGTGCTTTCTAAACTGGCATTAATATTAACTAATTGTTGGTCATGCTGCACAATTTCACGTTGTTGTGATTGCAACATATTGAGCATTTTATTAAAGGCAATTTCAATTAATTTGAATTCATTTTTTTCATGTAAATGCAGTGATAATTGTGGGTTATTACTGTGCGATAAGTTTAAGTTTCGAATAGCTTGTAATAATAAAGTTAAGGGGGTTAACAGATTTTTTTTAATAGCCCAAAATAATAGCAGCCATAAAATAAGTGTTTTAATCACCGCGGCAATCATAAAAGAGTAAATGATGTTTTCCATACGTTCAAAGACGATGGAATTATTAGAATAAAGTTTAACTCTGGCTAAGTAATGACTATCTTGATGGGTGACTGTGAAGGCATGAGAAAAAGTGCCAGATTGATTGGATTGATGTCCTTTTGAAATAATGGGATGCCGTCTTTCATCGGTAATGGTAATACCGGTGACGATTTTAAGTTTTAATAAGCCTTTAGAAATATTTTCCACCTGTTGATTATCTAATAACCAAATTGCATTTTCCAAGGAAGAGGCGGTAGACAGTTCGATAGATTCTAATTCAGATATAACGAGATTTTTTGAATGGTAGAATTCAAAAACAAGTTGAATACTGGTGATAACTAAAATAAAAATAAAATAAATAATAAAAACAATTTTTATTAATTTTATCGCAATAGAATTTTCTAGCTTAATTTCATTAATCATCGTATTTTCATTACGTCAGGATAAAATAATTGTTCACCATGACGTTTATAAGCCCCAATTAAAGCTTGAGCTTCAACGCCGGTGATAAAATCAATGTATTTTTTAGCGAGCTGATAACGCACATGAGTATGCTTGGCGGGATTAACCGCCATAATATGATACGGGTTAAATAAAGCATCATCGCCTTCATTAATAATCACCAACGAAATTTTGTCTTTAAAGGCAAGAAAAGTGCCTCTATCGGTGAGCGTATACGCCTGTTTTTCATCGGCAATATTTAAAGTGGCTCCCATACCTTGGCCGACTGAAAAATACCATTTATTATCGGTTTTTATGTGGGTTGCCTGCCATAAACTGAGTTCTTTTTTATGGGTACCTGAATCATCACCGCGTGAAATAAAAGCCTGTTGATGCTGAGCAATGGTATTGAGTGCCGATACAATAGATTGGTGTTTTTTAATTTTTGCGGGATTGGATTTTGACCCGATTAATACGAAGTCATTATGCATAACCGCGGCTCTATCAATGCCAAAACCGTCATGTATAAATTTCAGTTCTGCTGCAGGGGCATGCACAAGCACCACATCAACATCCCCATTTTCAGCTAAACGCAGTGCTTTTCCTGTGCCGACAGCAATGACATCAAGGCGGATGTTATAGACTTTTTCAAATAAAGGATTAAGCAGTTTTAACAGCCCTGAATTTTCAGTGCTGGTGGTGGTGGATAGTCGTAAAACGTCTTGAGCAGATGCAGTCGATAGTCCTATGCTCAATAATGTGATTAAGAGTGCCTGTTTAAAAATCATAATAATAAATGGGTGTTAAAAATTAAGGGAGACATGCCTACTTATGTTTCAGTTTGCATGGCATATTCAAAGAATTTGACATTATTACGGCCATTATCTTTAGAATAATACATAGCGGTATCGGCATTTTTTGATAAATCTAATGAATTGTTACCGTGTTCTGGGTAGAGTGCAATGCCCATACTAGAGGAAATATTAACCGTATGCGTATCACATAAAAAAGGCTTGTTGAGCGAATGCCGTATTTTTTCTGCCACAATGGAGACATCTTGTTTATGTTTGATTTTAGGCAGTAGCACAATAAATTCATCGCCACCGACACGTGCGACAGTATCTGATTCACGTAAACAGTGTTGGATGCGTTCGGCAACTTGTTTTAATAGCGTATCACCAGTATTGTGACCAAAAGTATCATTAACCGGTTTGAATTTATCTAAATCAAGAAAAATAAGGGCTAAGTTATTATTTTCACGTTTAGCGAGTATTAATGCTTGCGTGAGACGTTCATTAAGTAAGATACGATTGGGCAGATTGGTTAAATTATCATGTTCAGAGATATGTTTTAGTTTATCTTGTAATGCTTTGCGTTCGGTAATGTCATGTTTTGTTGATAAAAAGTGCGTAATATTACCTGTTTGATTGATAATGGGTGAAATGCGTAATTCTTCATAATATAAACTATTATCTTTACGTCGGTTAATCACTTCGCCATGCCATGGTTTGCCAGTCAGGATGGTTTGCCAAAGTTGTTGATAAAATTCAGTCGATTGTTGTCCTGAGTTTAAAACTTTAGTTGATTTTCCTTTTACATCTTGTGTTGAATAGCCGGTTAAATTTTCAAAGGCCAGATTAACCCATTGGATATTAGCATCGATATCAGTAATAACGACCCCTGTTTGTGAGGATTCTAAGGCACGCACTAACATAGCATTACGTTCAAAGGTTTTATGTAAACGTCGATTAAGGTTGAATAAAAATAAACTTAAAATACCAATCAATAAACTTAAGGTTGAAAAAATAACAATGGGGATGGCATAGCGTTGCCAAATATCGCTTAAGGTAAAGCTAGGTGTTTTATCAAAAGGAGGGAACCGAAGCGTGCGTAATACTTGTTCAACGGGCAAGTAATCATGGGGAATGGCGAAGTCTTTAATCTTTAATTGCTGGATAACGGGGTCATCATGTATTAGCAGTAACGCGGCGGCGACATGATTGGCAATTTCACTTTCTATATGCGGCAATGCGGCAAACGGCCATTCGGGATATAAGCGTGTTGAGAGTTTTAAGGGAAAACTGGGAATAGCTTGAGCATTAATAATTTTTAGCTGCTTTATATCTAACAGGTGTTGAGTCTGTAAGGACTCTAAAACACCGGTGCGCACAAAACCAATATCTGCTTTTCCCTGTAATACCGCATTAACCACATTATCATGCGGCATACCGGTTAAATATAATTGGTTTGTTTCAATGGCGTCTAAGTTTGCAGCATGTAAGGCATACGCCTGCATTTGATAGCCGCCAAATGATTTTATTTTAGTGACCGCAATACGGTGATGGGCTAAATCTTTTAAGCTATTAATATCAGTGCGTGAGGCGAGTGTAAAAATAACCCCTGCAAAGGCGGATAAATTATGTCCTGCGGAATCTTTCACCAAACTCGCCAGCGGTGAGGATAAGTTATAGGTATTTTTTAATTGAATATAATGGCTAGGATTCGTAAAAATAAAATCAACTTGGCGTGTTGCGACTGCATGAGCTAATTCATCATAGTAATAGGCGTTAATACTGAAATTATATTCAGGTATTTGTTGATGAAAATATTGGCTTAAAGCTTGCCAAGTCGTTTGGGTCAGTGCTTTATTGCGATAGGCAAGTATGCCGATTTTAATGCTGTCATTGCTATGTTTTAATGTAGCGATTGCAGGCTCTACATTATTTAAACCGATTAGAAGTATCAGCAGATAAGGGGATAGTTTAATGTAATTACGCTTAGTTAGCAGGTAAAAAAGAGGCATTAAAAAAGTCGTCATTAATCGTCTTATCTGTTTGAATAATGCCTAACTTTATCATAAGTGTTTGCAGGCTGCGTGTATTTTTTAATAACGAAGATGCTGGGTTTTGCATAAGCTGTTTATTATAATTAATATTTGCTAACAGTAAGCCTTTATATTGAGTTAATACTTTTTCAGGAGCAAGTTGAAGATGTGTTGCCATACGGTATGAGGCATCTTGGATATTATTATGAAAATGATTAAAGGCTTTAAAGTGTTGTGCAATTAAATGGCGGATAGCGGGTTGATGGTGATTGATATTTTTTGTGCGGATAGCCAGTACATCAATAATAGTGTTGGGAATATCGCGACTGTCAAATAATTTATGGGCGTGGTTTGCCAGTAGTTGACTCGCAAGAGGTTCATAGGTGATGAGGGCATCTACTTCATTGTTCTGCCATGCGGCATAGGCTTGATTAATATTAACTGGTATTTGTTGAATATCATCGGCGGTTAAATTATTTTGTTGTAGGAGTTTGGCAAGCATAATTGCACCTAATGCCCCTTGTTCTAAACCGATACGTTTACCTTTAAGTTGTTGAATCGTCGTGAATTCAGGCTTTGCGAGTAACATATCGGCTCCCGCAGAAATATTAAAGATTAAGATAACTGTTAAATCGATGCCATCAGCCCGTGCGCGTAATACCTCGTCTAAGGTGAGTGCGGCCGCATCAATTTTGCCCTCTTTTAAAGCCTGTAATGATTCGGTGGCGGAGTGCGTTTGTATTAAGTTGACCTGTTGAGGGTCTAGCCATTTTTCTTGCTGGGCAAGAAACATAAATTCATAACCCGGCCAGATATGTGCGGCGACTTTTAACGGTGCAGTGGGTTGAGAATCACAGCCAAGCAAAGATAGGAATAAGCTAGCAATAAAAAGGATTTTCAACATAGATTCATTATTTTTAGTTGTGTGTATATTTCTTGCATTGTATATTTATCCATTTACGACTTCAATTGAAACTATTATTACGTGAATGCATTAATTAATATTCCTGATTATTTATTACTACCGAATGATAAGCAACAAGCCCAACGAGTTTTTCATGGGCGGGGTCATGGCTATCAAAACTTACATCATATAACCATTGATTGGTTGCCTTCTGTGTTGTTAATCACATTATTTGCAGCGGAATCAACAGAAAATATTCAGGAATTAGTAGATGCTTTATTAATCCATTTTCCTGAGTGTGAAAGCGTGCAATGTCAGCACCGTTATCAATTAGCAGGCGAGGTTGAATTACTCTGGGGAAAAGTGTGTACCGAGTTAACGATTTTAGAAGCTGATAATCGGTTTCATATTACGTTGGGAAAAAATCGTAATACCGGTTTATTTTTAGATATGAAAACAGGGCGGCAGTGGGTAAAGCAATACAGTTCAGGGAAACGGGTGTTAAATTTATTCGCGTATACCTGTGGATTTTCTGTTGCAGCGATGGCAGGTGGCGCGGAGAGCGTTTTAAATGTGGATATGAGCAGTGCGGCATTAAGTGTAGGGCGTGATAACCATCGTTTAAATCAGCAAAATTTAGCCAAGGTAAGCTTTGAAAAGTTGAATATTTTTAAATCCTTTAGTCGCTTAAAAAAACGCGGTGAGTTTGATTTATTAATCTGTGACCCGCCAACTTTGCAAAAAGGCAGTGTCGATATTATTAAAGATTACCCGAAAATTTTGCGACGGTTAAATCAATTTATGGCACCGCAATCAACGTTAATGCTGTGTTTGAATGCCCCTGAATTAAGCCGAGATTTTTTACTTGAATTGATGGCTGAATTAGCCGATGATTATCATTTAATTGATGAAATTAAACCGCCATCGGTCTATGTTGAGGCAGAGGGCAAAGGATTGAAGATTTTAATTTTTCAGCGAGGATAAGCAATGAATAAAGTCAGTTTTATTATTCCTACTTTAAATGAATTTAAGCGTTTGCGAAGTTGCTTATTACGTTTGAAAGGTTTGCATGGGGAGTATGAAGTGATTGTCGTTGATGGCGGTAGTCAGGATAAAACTCATTCACGCAGTGTGGGTTTAGTGAATGCTTTTATTCGTAGTGAGCAGGGGCGAGCTTTACAAATGAATGTCGGGGCTGATAAGGCGACCGGCGATATATTGGTATTTTTACACGCAGATACCCGCGTGCCTGAGAATGTGTTGTCGTTAATCGTTGATGCAATGGAATCGGGTGCGGCGTGGGGGCGGTTTGATGTTGAATTAGAGGGTGAAGCCCCGATGTTAAAGTGGATTGCCCGTATGATGAATTATCGTAGTGCGATAACCCATATTTGTACCGGCGACCAAGTGATGTTTATGCGTCAGCAAGTGTTTAAACAAGTTGGCGGATTTCCCGCGATTGCGTTAATGGAAGATATTGCCATCAGTAAATTACTTAAAAAAATAGCCAAGCCTTATCGGATTAAAGAGCCGGTGGTGAGTTCAGGGCGACGTTGGGAAAAATCGGGCGTGTGGCGCACTATTTTGTTAATGTGGAGTTTACGCTTACGTTATTTCTTTGGTACATCGCCTGATAAAATTAATCGTCTGTATCGTAATAGCCACTTTTTTGGGTCATGATGAAAAAATCAACTGTGATTCAAGTGTTTTGTAAAACACCCATTTTAGGCACGGTTAAAACCCGCTTAACCCCTGAATTGTCACCGCAAGAAGCGTTAGCCGTACATAAAACACTGAGTCAACGCACCTTTGATTTAGTATTAAATAATGAGTTAGGTGATGTGCAAATTTGGTGTAGTCCCAGCAAAGAACATGAATTTTTTGCTGATTATGCAGATATTATGCACGAACAACAGGGCGATGATTTAGGCGAACGCATGGCGAATGCGATTGCAGTTGGGTTGGTGGATTATCAAGCGGTGATTTTAATCGGCTGTGATTGTCCTTCTTTAACCAAGCAGGATTTAACCTTAGCGGTACAAGCCTTACAATCAAATGCCGAGGTGGTATTAGCCCCTGCGGAAGATGGCGGTTATGTACTCATTGGTTTAACTAGCAATCAGCCTCAGTTGTTTATGGATATGCCGTGGGGAAGTTCACAGGTATTACGACTAACCCGTGAACGTATTGCGGCTTTAAATTTAAAGTGTGTTGAATTAGCAGAACAATGGGATGTGGATTTTTCCGAGGATTTACAACGATATTTCAATTTGGTAAGCAGTGGTGTTTAGGGTGAGCTAAAAATAGAGGCTGAAGTATCTTTTAAAGCCCTCTCCAGCGGGAGAGGGTTGGGTGAGGGGATAAAATAATGAGAATTGCTATATCCCTTATTCAAATCAAAACTTCAAACCCATAATAGTTATATCATCGCGTTGTTCTATTGTTTGCTGTTTAGCATCAGTAATAAAGTGATTAAAATCATCGGTAATATGTTGTTTTTGTCGCTTAAAACTAAGGCGATGATTTTTTAAAATAATATTTTCAAAGCGTTTTTTACCGTAAGTGCTGTCATTTTCACCTTCTTGATCAATAATACCATCTGTACACAGGTAAAGCCGTGTATCCGCTTTAATTTCAATGTCATATTCTGTATATTGCTGATCGATTTTAGTGCGAATATAGCCGACATTTTTACGGTCAGATTTAATAATTTCAAGCTGGTTATCATTGATAATATACAGCGGGGTTTTAGCCCCTGCATATTTACAGCTATTGGTGGCACGGTTGTAATATAAAATCCCACCATCAAAGCCTGCATTCGAGCGTGAGCCTTTTTCCTGTTTCAACATGGTTTTAATGGAATAGTTAAAATAGGCGAGTATTTTTGCAGGGCTAGGGTCTAATTTTCCGTAAGCTATATCCGCAATAATTTGGGTTTCAATGGCTTTGACTAACATAGTGACAAATGCACCGGGTACGCCATGCCCCGCCCCATCAATAATCATAATTAGCACTTCATCTTTAGAGGCGAGTTCAGTGATAAAGAAAATATCGCCGCCTACAGTATTTTTAGGTTGCCAGTGGACAAAGCTATCTGAAAAATAATCTTCAATGGTTTCATCGGTAGGTAAAATAGCGTATTGAATTAATGCCGCATAATTAATACTATCTTGAATATTTTTACGTTGTTTATCAAGCTGTGCAATCAGTTTGGCTTGTTTTTGCGTCCAGTAAAGTCCAATGAGCATTAAGATAAAAAATCCAATAACAATTTGTATAACTAAGGTGTAATTGATTTTTTCAACAACCGTGACTTCTGTCCATTTTTCGTATATTTCAAAGAGGTCTTTTTTAGAAATACTTTTGAGAGATTTATCAATAATACTGAGGACTTCATCAGGCCAGTCATTGCGAATCGCAATATTCAGGTTTAGCTGAAATTTAGTTTCATAAGACTCTGTTAGGGTTTCATATTGAGGGTCTTTTAAAAAATATTTTGCCGTGGCTGCATTGACTAGAAAGACATCAATTTCATTGCTTAATAATTGGGTAAAACCATCGGTAGTTGCTTTTAAGAGTGTTAAAGAAATATTGGGTTTATGCTCTTTCATAATGCCATGAATAGTGTAGCCGTCTACGACTGCAATTTTCTTACCTTGTATCGCTGCAAACCCGTTGGCATAATCTTCACCTTGACGACTGATAAAAACATAGTTGGTGGTGAAAATAGGGGTAGGGGGAAAGTTCATATATTCACGGCGTTCTGCAGTATTGCCGACACCACTGTACATATCGGCAGTACGGTTTTTAGCAAAATCAATGGCTTGTTGCCATGTTTCCGCATGAATAGGAATAAACTGTAAGCCACTTTTCATCTTTACTAAATGTAAAATGTCAGCCAGAATTCCGGTATGATTATTAACTCCATTTGTCCATTCAAAAGGTGCCCAATCAGGGTCGTAGACATAGCGAATAGGTATTTTTTTATCAAGCCAAGCTTGTTCTTTATCCGTTAAATCAAAAATATTATCGTGGTTTAGCCATTTTCTTAGAATACGATTACGCTCGGTTTTAGTGATGCTATCAAGCCCTTTTTGTAAAATACTATTGAGAACAGGTTGATATTTTTGAGTAAAAAAATGTAGCTTTTCCGAGTCAATACTAAAATCAGGTATGCCTTTTAAGCTTGAAATAGCTTGTTGCTGTAAAAAATATTCAATACTTAGTTGGGAGTCAAACATGGCATCGGCTTGTGCAGTTAGTACGAATTGTATTGCTTGTTTCATACTAGATGTTTCAATAATTTGAATATTTGGGTACAGTTTTTTTATCTTATCAATAGTGCCATTACCTTTTTGAATAGCGAGTTTTTTACCCTGTAAATCTTGTAACGATTTGATGTGATTATTTGTTTTTAGGGCGTAGGTTTGAGTTCTGAGATTAAAATAAGGTGAAGAATACTCACCATATTCAGTGCGAGCATCAGTAAAATAAGTTGCGGGTAGTAAATTGAGCTGATGATTTTTAAATTGTATTAAGAGGCTATCCCATGAATCTGTAATAATTTGCGTTTTCAAGCCTGTTTTTGCGATGACTAAATTTAAGAAATCACCTGCTAAGCCTTGTGCTTTGTTATTTTTTTCATAAATAACGGGTGACCATGATTCAACGCCAATTTTAACGGTATTATTTTCAATCCATATTTGTTCTTCAGTGGTTAAATTAATATTTGCGGTCGCAGGATAAGCGATAACGAGTAAATATAATAAAATAAATAAGGTATAACCGCGTTTAAAAAATAACATTGAATTCTCTTTAAAATGAATAATCTGCCCCTTCATTATTGAAAATCATATTTTTTGTGGGGGCGTAGACTTTAGTCTACCTTTCAAAATAGTAGGCTAAAGCCTACGCCCCAATATCGCACTGTTAAAATCTACGCATTTCTAAGTGGATTGGGTTTATTACAAATTTTTGCTTAAATATAAGTCGGTATTTTACGGTACAATATTACAATTGTGAATTGTGAATTGTGAATTGTGAATTGTGAATTGTGAATTGTGAAGCTTAAAATTCAAGAGGGTAATTAATTGGAAAATATAGAATTAAAAAAAACTGATAATGCACCGGCGGTTATTTTAAATTATGCAAAGGGCTTTATTGAGTTAGATGGAAAATCCTATCCTGAAGATACTTTTGAATTTTATGTCCCTATCATAGTATGGTTAGAAACCTATTTTGGTGGTAAGGCACAGCCTAAAACCGTGGTAAATATTAAACTAACCTATTTTAATTCAGCGACTACCCAATCATTATTTGATATTTTAGACGCGATTCAAGATGGTGAATATCATGAATTAGAGGTGAACTGGTTTTATGATGCCGATAATGAAAATGGACTCGAAGATTTTGAAGATTATTCAGATGAATTTGCAGATTTGAATATTAAAGCCGTAGCGAGATAAAGTTATGACCAGTGATTTAGAGATAGTGATTGAAATTGATGAAAACCCCATTTATGAATTTAGCCCCACAATTAATGAAGCCTCTATTGTTGCCAGTGCTAGTGAAATAGAACGGATATTAAAAAGTAATCACGTTAATCCTGCTAAGTTACAAGATATTTATGAAATAACCATTGAGTTAATGCAGAATATTTTAAATTATTCGTATGGCCATAGCACCTCAGAGGATAATAAAAAACAGGCGACCGGTAAAATTAGTTTGTCCTATTGGAGTAAAGAGGATGTTTATATTATTTCGACGACTAATTTAATTGCGTTAAATACTCAAGATAAGATTAAATCTAAAATAGCCGAAGTTGCGGGCTTAGATAATAAGGCATTACGTAAATTAACCCGTGAAAAAATGCGGCATCGTGATGATAAACATGAGCGTGGCGCGGGGTTGGGTTTTATTGTGATGGCTCGTAAATCAAGTAAACCTATTGAATATAATATTAAGGCGATTGACGAGCAAGTGGGTAATTTTACCATTACCTTAGTTATTTAATCATTCACTCATGAGCAAACAGACTATTGAATCATCAATTACAGCATTAGATGCTGAAATAAAACAGAAATCACAGGAATTAAAACGCCTCTTACGCACCAGTAAAATTGCTGAACGTAAACACGCTGAATTATTAACAGATTTGACAAAACAACGTAAAGCACTTAAATCATCAAATGAATGGGCACATGCATTAATAGCCTCTGTCGATGAGGGAATTTTTTGCGTTGATACTGAGGGTGTGGTTAATTTTATTAATGGGGTGGCATTAGAGTTATTAGGTTATGAGGAAAATGAACTGTTAGGTAAGAAAGTGCATAGCATTATTCATCATAGTCATACCGATGGTGCGCCATATCCTGTCAGCGAATGTCCCATGTTTCATGCTTTTGATAGCGGTAAAGCAAGTCATATTGAAGATGAAGTGTTATGGCGTAAAGATGATACTTGTTTTGCAGCAGAATATAAAGCACGCCCACTCTTTCAAGATAAGATAATTACTGGTGCGGTGATTACCTTTAATGATATTACGGAACGTATTGAAGCAGAACATCGATTAATTAATGAAATTGCGGATAGACAACAATCGGAAGTGATTGCGTCATTAGCAAAAAATCGTTTAGAACATATTACCGATAATATTCCCGGTGCCGTTTATCAATTAGAAGTGATAGGGGGTGAAATAGGTATTACGTTTATGAGTTATGGCATAGAGCTATTACATCGACTGAATAGGCAAGATTTATTAGCGGGGAATGGCTTTTCATTTTTTATAGATTCAATTCATCATGAAGACCGTGAGCATTTTATGCAAACATTGCAAGAGGCGTTAAGTACGTTAACGCTTTTTAGTTGTGAATATCGGGTGGCAGCTAGGAGTCATAATGAAGAGGTTAAATGGATTCATGCCGAAGCAGTATTAACTAAAGTGGACGATGACGATGATGATGATATTATGTTCTTTGGTGATGAGGATGAAGATGAATCATCAGATTATAATATCATTTTAAATGGAAACTTAGTTGATATTAGTAAAGCAAAAGTTGCTCATCAATTTTTACTTAAACAGCAACAGGAAATTGTTGAAATTCATCAGCACACGCGTGATTCTATTCAATATGCTTCGTTAATTCAAGGCGCATTAATTCCCGATAATAATGTTTTTCGTGAATATTTTAAGGATTTTTTTGTTATTTGGCAGCCTAAAGATATTGTGGGGGGAGATATTTATTTAATTGAGCAGCTTAATGAAGATGAAGTCATTATGATGGTGATTGATTGTACAGGACATGGTGTACCGGGTGCTTTTGTGACCATGTTAGTTAAAGCCATCGAGCGACAATTAATGAGTTATATAGGTAAAGATAGTGCGAAAGTGAGTCCGGCTAAATTATTAGCTTTGTTTAATGGCAGTATTAAGCATTTATTAAGACAGAATGATAAGGATTCTATTTCCAATGCAGGTTTTGATGGCGGCATTCTTTATTATAATAAACGTGATCAAGTGATTAAGTTTGCAGGTGCTAATACGCCCTTATTTTTTGTACAGCATGATGAGTTAAAGGTGTTTAAAGGTAATCGTCATTCAATTGGCTATAAAAAATCAGATGCAGATTATGTCTTCACCGATTATGAAATAGATGCCAGTATTCCCACTAAATTATATTTGACCACGGATGGTTATCTTGATCAAAATGGCGGTGAAAAAGGCTTTCCTTTTAGTAAAAAGCGTTTTATGAATATTATTAATAATTATCATAAAGAGAGTTTTGCAGATCAGCAGGAAATATTTATGTATAGTTTGGCAAGCTATCAGCAGGATTATGAGCGTAATGATGATATTACGTTGATAGGTTTTGAGGTTTAGGGCGTAGACGAGCGATGAAATAATCTTGTTTGGGGCGAAGGCTTTAGCCTACCATTTTAAAAAGTAGACTAAAGTTTACGCCTCACACAAAATATGATTTTCTATAGGGATGGCTTAATCAGCATTAATTTTCAGCAACCAACCTTTGGTCGCAGGGCATTTTCTATCTTCAACAGACACGGTGACACGGGCATATTTACCAATATCAGCGGGTAAACGGCCTTTAAACGCATACACCGTTTGAGCACCTTTCATTTCATTTAAATCTAATTCAACGGGTATTTTTTTAGCGGTGACAGTGACTTTACTTGGATCCGGAATACCTTTTACCCAAAATGAAAATTCTGCTTCGGGTTCAACCATACTTAAATGTGCGGGAATAATATGATTAATAATCGTCGTTTTGCAGCTACCGCCTGCTTTATTGCCGCTACCGCCATGATTACCATGCCCGCCTGCTGCAAATACGGATGATGAGGCTAAAAATAAACTGCTACTGATAAGAGAAACTAAGATAGATTTTTTCAATGTTTTATACCTAAACGTGTGTTAAAAATTAAAATAACTCGATATCATCTTCAATATTGGCGTTATTTTTTTGAATAACCCCTTCATCGACTAAGGCTTGATACATAAATGTTTGGTTACGACCATGTTCTTTTGCATAATAAAGGGCGGTATCGGCTTCACCAATAATATCTGAAATGCTCGGCTGACACATAATTTCAGTGACACCAATACTTACGGTAATAGTATCAATTTTAGGGAAATTATGATTTTCAATGTAATGGCGAATCCGCTCAAACGCACTGTTGGCTTCTTTAGATGAATTCGCTTGTAATAAAATAACAAATTCTTCACCGCCAAAACGAAACACATTATCATAAGGGCGTAATAAATTAGTCATAATAGATGAAATTAAAATTAATACTTCATCGCCAAATAAATGTCCAAAATTATCATTAATCTTTTTAAAATAATCAATATCTAATACACCGACCCAAGTACTTTGAATATCAATTTTTCGTTGCGTCTGCCCGCCATTATTTTTAAATTTTTGACGTGAATTATGCTCAATTAATTCAGTGGTCATTTGTTTATTAAGTGCTTCTCTATTCAATAAACCCGTTAATTTATCCGTTTGAGATTTATTAATAAGCTGAATATAATTATTATGTATATTTAATAGCCCATAAATATAACGCGGCGTATCAAAATGAATACCTGTTTCTTCAACAGTTTGAATAAGCAGTGTACAAACCTCTCCCTCTTGATTAGTGCTAGGATAAAGTAAGGTCACTTCATCATGGTCATCATCAAGACTAATGACTTGCTGAGTTTCATTGCATTCTATCGCATCATTAATCGCTGTTTGTAAGGATTCTGACAACTGTTCCTGATGAAATTTAGTATCGGTGTTGGCTATATGTTCGTTGATAAAATAGCATGATAGATGTAAATCTACTTGATTATTAGCGGGGTTTTGCGTAACTTTAAATAAGCGTAATTCTTTAGAGGGAATAGTTTCATGAATGGCTTTTAATAAACTTTTTTCAATGATTTCACGATCATAATGCTGCGTCATTTCTGCCAAACTATTAATGATTTTTAGTGAATTTATTTTTTTCATTTTTTAAAAAAGTTTAAATATAGTGGTGGTCTTTAAACCATTGTACCGCATCACGATAGGCTTCTTTCACCGGTGTCGGTTTTAAACCTAATTCATCAATAGCACGTTGATGATTACCATGTTTGCCGCCACTTAATAAACGAATGGAATGATAATTAAAACGTGGATAAACATGCGGAAAAAATCGGCGTTCTATCCAATCTTTAATAATCGCAATATTCTGCATGAACAAGGCGGGGATAATGATTTTGGGTTTAGCAACGCCGGTAAATTCTTCTAACCAGTCTAAGGTTTCTTGTAGGGTGAGTTTTTCACCCGTCAGTAAATAGCGTTCACCAATCACACCTTTTTCCATCGCCAGTAAATGCCCCTGTACCACATCTTGCACCGGTACAAAATCAAAGCCACCTTTAATCGATGCTCGCATTTTACCTTTCGCAAATTCAATAATGGTTTGCCCTAATAACGAGGGTCTAAAATCCCAAGGGCCGACAATACCCGATGGATTCACAATCACAGCGGGTAAGCCGCGTACAATTTCTTTATACACTTCGAGTTCCGCAAAGGTTTTAGAAATTTCGTAATCAGTGGTCATTTCATAAGGACTCACGGCCCATTTTTCATTTGACGCACCGTCAGGATTATGACCAATCGCCCCAAAGGAACTGCAATGCACTACTTTTTTAACGCCTTCTGCACGGCAGGCTTGCATTAAATAGCGTGTGCCTAAGACATTGACATCATAGAGTTCCTTTTTATCACCACTGCGAATACTGACAAAGGCGGCAAGATGATATACATAGTCACAGTGTTCAACCGCTTTAACCAATGAGGCTTTATCGGTTAAATCACCGTAAGCATGCTCAACATTAAGACCTTCAACGGCTTTGTTGTCGCTATCGGGACGTAATAATACACGCACCTTTTCACCACGGGTTAATAGTTCGCGGATAAGGTTTGCCCCTAAATGACCGGTTGCCCCTGTGACTAAAATTGTCATGTTATAAACCCGCGTCTTGTTTTTCGGCTAACATTGTATTGTAATCTCGTAATTCTTTTTTAGTCAGCCCTGCACCGGTAAACACATAGCGTTGTTTATCTTCTTTTTGCTGCTTTTTACGCAAGGCTTCGGTATGCACATATTCTTCCCATTTTTCGATACTCATTTTCTGAAATTCACCGACAATCGGGTTAAATTCTAAATGTTGAATATCAGGGTGGCGTTGTTGTCCGAGCATTTCTTCAGCCAGAATAAACACATCTTCTTTGAGTAGCGGAATAATATACAGACTATTGGCAATATGAATCACGGTTTTGCGTAGAAATTTCGGGACAGGTTTATTAATCAGTGGAATTTCTAACGGCCCTAATAAGAAAATGAAAAAACAACGCGTGGTTTTTTCATCAATCGGCGTCATAAACAGCCAATGATAATATTTATTGGCAGTATTCGAGCCTTGATAGGGATATTGATACCACAAGGTCATATCCTCTAAACCTTCACCTTTTTTCTCACCGGCGGTTTTAACGGCACTACTTTGGCTCATATCGGTTTCGTAATCAATCCAAATAGTATCGCCTTCACGACGAGAACCACGCAAATGCGGATCGGTAAAGGGTTTAAATTTACGGTGTAAAAACGCATGGTTAAAATCACAGACATTTTCTAAAATCATGCTGTAATGGGCTTTAAGATCAAATTCTAACGGCACATATTCCCACGGATTTTCTTGGTCAAGCTGGGGTAAAGCTGGCATATCAACTTTATCCGCTAAAGCAGGATCACCCGGAAATACCCAGATTAAACCGTATTTTTCTTGCACCGGATACGAATTAACTTTGATGTTAGGCAGGCTGCCTTTACCTTTGCCTTTACCGAGTTCATGAGAAATACCGGTACATTTACCGCAGCCATCAAAATTCCAACCATGATATTGGCAAATAATTTCATTACCTTCGACAATGCCAGAGGTTAGGCGTAATTGACGATGCGGGCAGCGATTTTCAATGGCATTAATTTTACCATCTTCACCACGAAACAGGGCAATGGGGCTTTTCCAAAAAATAACTTCTTTGGATTGCCCTTTTTTTATATTTTTACTTTGTTCCATGGCGTACCAATAATTACCACTTTGTCCCATGGTGCGTACTAATTCGCGGCGGCTTTTCGGTTTTTTATTTTCTTCTTCTGTGGTCATAAATTTGTCTCTATATATTTGGTAACTATATTAGTAAGATTAAATTATTGTAATTTTTGGGAACGATAAAAATGGAACGCGGGCTTTAGCCTGCATAAAAACAGGCAGGCTAAAGCCTGCGTTCCAATTGTTGTATTTCTTGTCATTTTATCCCTTTGTCCGTAAAACCCCGTCTCTTTAGGGCGGGGATGTAAGGATGTTCTTGTTTTTTTGTCTAACTTCAATGTAAAATATACTAGTGGTGACAACCAAGCCATACTAATAATTTAGTTTGAAATACCGCAGGGCTTGTGGGAATTAACGACTGTCAGATATGAGTAGTTGCAGTTAGACACTCAGGGCAGTAACCAATATCGTGAGGTGTTGGAATCCCCTTCCTTTAGGGAGGGGAGGATGTCAAGTGGTCAAATAACCTTACAGCACAATAAAACATAGTCAGGGTAGTTGCTTTATTTGTTAAATAAAGCAATACGCACCATCACTAAAAATCCTTTTAGTTTGGTAAGTAAGCTGGCTTCAGGGCGCAATTTTTCATGACCGGGTAAGGGATGCCCTTTGGCGAGTTTGCCTATTTTTTCTTTAACGGCGGAATCGAGTTTTCCGGCGGCAGCGAGTTCAAAAAATAAGGCTTTAGTATTACCTAAATCAAAGAAATCGCGTTGCCATTCCCATTTGTAATCACCGCCATAACGAAACCAAGAGCCACCAATACCTTCAACGGTGTAATCAGTGCCGTCTTCACGTTTAGCGGGTGCAACTTGCGTCCATAAGCCAATCACTTCGCCTTGTTTTTCATCAATTAAAATACGGTGATACGGGTATTTCCATTGCTCAAAGCCTTCCATTTGTTCACCGAGTGCCCACTTTTCAATTTCACCGCGATTACGGGCGACAAACTCTTCATTAGGGCCAATATTCCAGCGATATTCTGCATCATCAGTATACATTGCCCCTAAATTTTTAGGCCAGTCGCCATCTTTTTCCGCTTGGCGATTGGCTTCCAGCCAGCGTTCGACCATGTCTTCTAGTTCTGCTCTTGGATATGCTGCCATGAGAAAGCTCCTTAATTTTGTTTGATTTTGATTGCCGCGGTGGGGCAATAGCGTACGGCCATTTGTGCTTTTTTCAGTAAGGCGTTATCAGGGGTATCGTTTAATACCGTTAGCACACCTTTATCATCAACTTGGAATAACTCAGGGGCTTCTGCCATACAATTAGCATGACCTTGGCATAAATCCATATCAATATCTAATTTAAAACAGTTGCTTGGGGTATTACTTGCTGTGGCTTCTGTTTTTTGTTCGCTCTCTGTATTGGTTTGCGTTTGTTGCACTGAACGTTTGATATAACGTACTCGGCATGGTGAATTGGGTTGAACCACCATTTCTTTGTAGTTATCAATATAGCTTTCAGGGGCATCGACTAATTCAAAGCGATAACGACGTAATAAAATCGCATGAATGGCTTTTAGCTGTAACATCGCAAAGGCATTACCGCTGCATTTATGTCGTCCGCCGCCAAAGGCAATCCAACTAAATGGCGTGGCATCTTCTTGGCGTTCTTCAGTAAAGCGTTCGGGGTCAAATTTATCAGGATTCGGGAAAATTTCTGCAATACGATGCGAGACGCGTGGCGAAATACACACGTATTTCCCCGCTTTAATTAAATAATCTTTAAACGGTAAATCTTTGGAGACTTTACGAATTAAGAAAATCAGTGGCGGATGTAAACGCAATACTTCTTTAATCACCCGTTCAAATACCGGAATTTCGCGTAAGGATTGAAACGTAACCTCGCCATTTTCACCGTAAAGCTCATCAAATTCAGTTAAGACTTTGTCTAAATCATCAGGATTACGTGCAAGCTCCAAGGCTATCCATGTCGCTGTGCCGGCGGTGGTGTGATGACCCGCAAATAAAGTACCGATTAACATGCCGGTGATTTCATTGGGTGATAAACGGCTACCGTCTTCATAGCGAGTATCGATGAGCATTTGAAAGGCATCATCGCTTTTTTCAGTTTTTTGAGCCCGTTTTTCAATAATTTGGGTAACCAGTTCTTGTAAACGGACGCGGGCTTTATCACGGCGGCGTAATACGGGAATCGGAAAATTTGGAAAGATAAACGCAATCGGTGCCATGCCTTTTTCAAGGTCGTGATAGAGGCGTGCAAATTCTTCATTGAGTTCATAACGAAATTCATCACCGAGTAAACAATGACTAGACGTATAAATAGTCAGTTGTTTCATAAATTCAAGTAAATCGACTTCGCCCGACTCGCCCCAGTCTTTAATGGCTTCCTCAACTTCATCGACAATCACTTGCGAATAAGTACGCATCGGTTTATCGCGTAACACGGGCATCAGCATTTTTAATTGCTGGTCTTTGATGTGCGGCGGAGCATCGAAAATCACGCCTTTACCAAAAATAGGGGTCATCACCTTATAGGCTTCATTTTGGTCGAGCTGGGCATCAGGGGCGCGGAAAAAGGCTTCATTACCTTCAGGGCCTGTTAATAACACCATTTCCTGATGAAACATGCGAAATTCACCAATTTCACCTAAGGTTTTGCGTAAATGCACCATGTAATCATAAGGATTTTTACCAAAGGCAATCATGTGACCAATTAAGGGGAGTCCACCAGCCATTTTTGGCGGTGCTTTTTTAGGTGTGGTATTTTCTGTGCTCATAAGATAACAATAGTGCCGATAGCGGGTGTAAAAGTCTCTAAAATATTTGTTGATTTTACGCTCTGCCAGCATAATGTACAAAATTTTATCAATGAATATTTGGGAGTGTAAGTGCTTTATGAATCAGCAATATTTTGAAAAGCGGCGGAAAAAATTCTTAATCCAATCAATTATATGGTTTATATTTTTATTTTTACTGAGTTATTTTTTACCTGAAGTGATGTTGTTGTATGTTGCGTGTGGCATCTATGATGTGAGTCGTAACAATAAAATAAAGGGGAGATTGCTGTATCGATATTTTTTTGGCAATGGCGTGCCTACCTGGGCATTATCACCGTTTAATGTATTGATGGATGTGATTGCCTTGCCTTGTATTAATAAAAAAATCTATCAATTAGAGGATTTGCCCACAGACTGTCAAACAGAGGTGAAGGCTATTTTAGCGGCGGCTAAATCTGAAGGCATTGTGGAGCAATTAGCCAGTCGTGCGGAAAAAGAAAAACGCAGCATGGTGTTTTTTAAATGGTATGGCAAAAATATTGATACCTTTTTAACCGTACCGACCTTCCATAAAAAGTATCATTATATTAGAACCATTGGCGTGTCCGTGTTTAATAAAAAGGAATCCACCGATGAGCATTATGGGCCGTTAAGAACCACGTTACGCGTGCTGTATAATATTAATGATATTCAAAGTCGGGATAGTTACATCAAAGTCGGCAAAGTGGAAAATCGTTGGTGTGATAAAAAGCTGTTTATTTTCGATGATACTTTGTCGCATCAATCGTTTAATGAAACCGATGAAGCCCGTTATTGTTTATTTGTAGATATTGTGCGTCCCAGCAAAATGCATGGCTTAATGGATGTTTGCGTGAGTTTAGTGGCGGTGGTGATGCAGAAAATGAATCATATTTTTTACAGCAGTTGGGTGCCATTGAAATAAATGAAAGAGCTGTTTTTGGGTGCGACAATATGTCACGCGACAATATGCCACATTTTCAAATATTTAGAAGTCAGTACAATAGTTGCAACTCCTAAATAACACATATCCGGCCTCCAACTAGATTGTACGAGTTTTCTATAATGCGAATTAGCTAAATCCAAACTAGCTAAAGCGCATTTTTTTTGCCTAAAAAATAGTTTACTGTATGGGCGTATTGTCGTGAGTGGCTGATAGCATCAGTTGTTTAAGCATTTTTTCTATCTTTGTTAGTACGGGTTCGCAGCCTTGCATACGATGTCTATTTTTTAAAAAACGCATATTATTGTAAGACAACCACACCTTATTTTGTTCATCTTGCCAAATAAGGGCTTTAAGCGGTAAATCTATCGCAATACTTTGCTTGCATTGCATTAATAGCCCGCCTATCTTGGGATTACCAAATATAATTAATTCAGTATCGCGTAATTTAATCCCCACCTTTGCGGTATTTTCTGAATGTTTGATGCGATTAAATAGCGTCAGCCCTTTTGCCTTTAAACGTTTTTCTAAGGTATCTGCGGTGACTTTGACACTTAATGAGCTTGCAAGCGTTAGCATACCCATTGCTGTCGGTGTCTGCGGTGCTTTTTTAGGGTGATGCATTCTATGCTGAGTATGACCGGAGATAGCATGCCGTGAATGGTCGCGTAATTGAGCCGCAAACCACTGATGAATGCCCGCTTTTAGGCGAGGTATTTGAGTGGTATAGGTGATTTCTGCACCATTAGGCAGTGTTTTATAAATGACCTGAATTTGATTGGGTGTTGCTTGGCGTAATAGCTTCAACCCCGGCATATCGTTGCCATGTACTTTCGCCGGATTAGAAAAATCACCGTGTTTAAATTCTTGAGCAATTTTAGTCAGATGTTCACGAATCAATTTTATTTGTTGATGATCGGTTTTATTTTTCGCAATAACGTGTTGTATGCCGCCTTGAGGTGTCGGGGTGAAAATATGCGTAGTAAGCTCTAAATCAAATGGCATGACATGAACGCCACGGCGTACGACTTCATCAAGCCGTGCTTCACTGGCTTTTTCGAGTGCATGAGCGGAAGGCATAAGTAATGCGATGTTTAAACTGAGTGCGAGTAACTGTTTTATCATGGGCTTTTTTAGAATAGAGTGAAAAAATTAATGTGTTGTTTTATCGCCCCAAATGGCTTTTAAGCGTTTATCTCGTCCACAGTTCCAGCGATAGCCTTGGTAGCGGATGGGATTGTTTTTATAATAATTTTGGTGGTAGCTTTCTTTGCCGCGAATAGGATAAAAAATAGACGTATTAAAAATAGCGGTGGCGATTTTTTGCTGAGGGAATTGGGCTTGTATGTTACGTTTAGATTGTTCGGCGATAGCCTGCTGTTGCTGGTTAGCAACAAAAATAGCACTCACATAACTAGGCCCTTTATCGCAAAATTGACCTTGTGCATCGAAAGGATCGATTTGTAGCCAGTAATAATCGAGCAATGCCGCATAAGTAATTTTTTGAGAGTCGTAGTGAATTTCAACGGCTTCAATATGGCCTTTATGATTGCCGCTGTAGGTTGGATTGAGTAGCATACCGCCGGTAAAACCTGAAATAACCTCGGTGACACCGTCTAATTTTTCAAAATCAGACTCCATGCACCAAAAACAACCGCCCGCTAAAATAGCTTTATCTGCTGTTGCGATAGTGGTGTAGCTTAGGGTGCTGATTAATAATATTAATATCCGTTTATACATCATAGTCGTGGCGTTGCTTGATTTTAAAGGTAATCAAGCAATTATAAGCATTTGCTAATAAATGGCAAAACTTAATCGCTGCCTGCGACAATCTGTCACGCGACAATATGCCACATTTTCAAATCCTCAGAAGTCAGTAGAATAGCTGCAACTCCTAAATAACACATATCCGGCCTCCAACTAGATTGTACGAGTTTTCTATAATGCGAATTAGCTAAATCCAAACTAGCTAAAGCGCATTTTTTTTGCCTAAAAAATAATGTAGATTAAAATCTACGCCCCCAATAATGTTAGCTTATGCTGATTGCATATCAGAATGATAGAAGGCAAAGGTGCCGCGACCACTGTCTTTGACCTTGTATAATGCTAGGTCAGCATTCTTGAGTAAATCTTCTTGGTTATCCGCATCATTGGGATAAAGTGCAATCCCGATACTTGCACCAATCTGTATTTTATTGCCCATAATAGTGAGGGGCTTGTTTATCTCATCAATGATTCGCTGAGCGTTTTTAGCCACACTGTCTGCGTCCTTCGGGTGAATAACTAAAATGGCAAATTCATCGCCGCCGAGTCGTACAACCAAATCAGTTTCGCGGGTAAACTTAATAAATATAGCCGCTGCAGCTTGCAGCAAAGCATCGCCTGCTGGGTGACCAAAGGTATCATTTACGGGCTTGAACTTATCCAGATCAATCATCATTAAGGCCAAAGATTTGCCTTCTCGATTGGCTAGTTTCATGTTTTGCATACAATACTGGTTAAACTGGGTACGATTTGCTAATCCGGTGAGTTGATCAGTCATCGCTAAATGACGAATTTTGTCTTCTGCCTCTTTTCGCTTGGTAATATCATGACTAATACCCAGTACACCAATCAGGTTTCCATTTTCGTCATTAAAAGGCGTTTTTGTCGTTTCACATAATATTCGATGGCCATCATCAGTAAAACTTAACCATTCTTCATTGATGGTTGCCTGCTTGGCCTTCATGGCTGCTTTGTCATGCTGACGGAAAAAATCGGCAAGCTCGATGTCCACGAAGTCATAGTCAGTCTTGCCTATAATTTTAGCTTTATCTGCCCCAAAAAAACGCTCGAACATCGCATTACAATTCAGATAGACCCCGTCTTTATCTTTTAGCCAGATCATGTCGGGAACTGTTTTTAAGATAAGGTTTATTTCTTGCTCGCTTTTGCGTAATGCGTGTTCAATTTGTTTGCGTTCAGTAATGTCAGTAATAAAGCCATGCCAAAGGGTGCTGCCATCACGGATAAATTCCGGCCTAGCACTACCTGACAGCCATCTGACGCCTTTAATAGGCAAAACCACCCGATACTCTATTTCCCAGAGCGTCATATTGTCAGCTGAGACTTGAATCGACGTGACAATCCTATCTAAATCGTCAGGATGCAGTATGGCAAACACAGCAGAAGCATCATCACGAATCTGCTCTGGTGAAAGTTCATATACTTCATGGATGCCCTCACTTGCATAAGGAAAACAGGCATGGCCATTAGGGAAAAGCTGGTATTGATAAATAGCACCAGGGAGTTGATGTGCTAATTTCTGTTGTCGCTCATGTTCCCGTTTCCTTTCAGTGGTCATAATAGCCAATAGCATGCCACCGACAGTAATCAGCATACCGAAACCCCAGAAATTAATCAGTCCATTTTCCTGCATCGCGTTGGCGTAATGCCCTAGATTATGGCTAGCCCCCCATAAGGCTTGTAAAAAAATAATAAGCACCAGTAGGGCGGTGTAGTGCCGTCCAGCTCGTAACCCTGACCAAATTATAAAGGGTAATAGCCATGCAATACTGGGATCAGGGAAGGAGGGGGGAATAAACCAGTGGAAAATAACAATTTTCCCCATGAGAATGGTCAGAAAAAATAATGCGATTAATTCTAAATAGATTTTATTGTTAAGGGGGTGACGTGATTGATGCCAGATTAATATGAGTGGTGTCACAAAGGCGATGCCAATAGCATCTGCCATCCACCAGCGTAATGCAATTTCAGGAAATAAGCTAGGCTCAACCTGCTCGAATACAATTAGTGATATGACACCCATGAAGGCACTAATCAGGGTGCTAATAGCAGCACCATAGAACAGTAGTTTAAATAAATCTGGAGTATTATCTAATAATCGATTTATCGGCTGAAAATAGGTTAATAACCAGTAGGCACAAATGGTTTCGAGTGTATTACCCAGTGCTGATGCGATAGCAAACCCCAAGGTGCTATCTATTATCAAGGCAGCCGCTAATGCACCGCTAAAAATACCTGGGATATATTTTGGGCCAGCCAGCAGTAATATGGCCAAGGAAAACCCGCCTGCAGGCCAAAAGATGGTGACACTAGATTCTATGATGGAAAATGCTAGACCTAGCTTTGCTATGCCTAGATAAATAACCAACACGGCAATATTCAGCGGTAAATCAATCCAGTGGTAGCTTTTAAGAAGCTTTATGTTCAAATTATTATCCTTTGACGAGATTAATCAAGTCAATGTAAACCCAATCCACTTAGAGATGCGTAGTTTTTAAAAAATCGATATTGGGGCGTAGGCTTTAGCCTACTGTTTTAAAAGGTAGACTAAAGTCTACGCCCCATAAAAAATACGATTTTCAATATGGTTGGGGTTTAGTAAGCCTAAAATCTTATGTATTGAAAGCTTATGCTACTAACAAGGTCTGTAGTTCTTCAACCATGGCTTCAAATTCAAATTTTTCAACGCGAATTAATAAAATCTCAGCTAAATCTAAATTTTCTGTTTTAATCTGATTAATCATTTTTAAACTTTGCTCAATATCTAAACTTTCTAAGGCATCTAATAAATCTTGTTTGATAGTTTCAGGTAATTCATTTAAGGCTTGTCCGCATTCTAATAAAGAAATACTGAGCTTATTTTCTTTATCCTTGTTATTTTTACTACCTTTATAAAGATATTCAACATTGAGATAATATGCCATACAATCAAAAATTTCATTATCTCGATAAGGTTTATGCAAAATTTCATCAACACCTACTGCTAAAAGTTCAGCATGTTCTTCTTCAAACACTGATGCTGTCACGGCGACAATAACCACATCATGCCCCTGCGGCAAAGCTCTAATTCTACGTGTTGCTGCCATACCATCCATAACAGGCATTCGCTTATCCATCCAAATGAAGTCAGGGTTCCAATTTTGAAACATAGCAACCGCCTCTTCACCATTTTCAGCTTCTGCAACGGTAAATCCAGCTGAACGTAATAAACGCACTAATAATAAACGGTTTTCTAGTTGATCTTCAACAATTAAAATACGCTTTTTAGTCCCTTCACCGATAACGGTCATTACTTTTTTATCGACTGTTATTTGGGTATTTTCTGAACGTTCAAAACATTCAACAGGCAGTTCAAATGAAAATGTAGAGCCTTCGCCTACTTGACTATTGACCGTAAGATGACCTTTCATTAGCTCAATGTATTTTTTGGTAATGGCCAAACCTAGTCCGGTTCCGTTTTGCATCGTTTGATCACCCACTTGCATAAAGGCATTAAAAATAATGGATAATTCTTCTTCGGAAATACCAATTCCAGTATCAGTCACATCGAAACAGAGATTTTTATAGTGTTTATCTGAATGCTCATTGATGTCTATTTTTAAGGTAATGGAACCCGTTTCTGTACACTTTATTGCATTACTAATCAAATTTATTAAAACTTGTTTTAATTTTCCAGCATCACAACGTATATCTTTATCATATTGAAAATCAGGGAAAATAATAAGCTTCAATGCTTTCTTCTCGGCTCGATTAGACATCATATCCATGACTTCATAAATCATCACCTCTAAATTCACTAATGTATATTCTAATGAAGCATGACCGGCTTCGATTTTAGCCATATCTAAAATATCATTGATTAAATTTAATAAATGGTTGCCACTTTTATTGATAATCCGAATATCTTCCCGTTGATCTACGGTTAAGTTTTCATCATCCTGTAATAATTCTGAAAAGCCTAGTACTGCATTCATAGGGGTTCGTAATTCATGACTCATATTAGATAAAAAAATACTTTTGGCATGATTGGCTGCTTCGGCCTCATCTTTAGAAATTTCTAACGCTTGTGCTAAGGCAAGTAGATTTTCATTGCTATCCTCTAAATCCTGCGTACGTCTAGTGACCTTTAATTCCAGCGTTTGATTTAAAATTAATAAAGATTTTTTTGACTCAATCAGTTCGCCTAACGCAATATCGCGTTCTTTTTCACGTAATTTAATAGCGTAGCGTAAGCTTTCTAAGCCCCGTGCTAAGACACCTATTTCATCCTGTTTATCTAAAGAGACTAAAGGATGATGCTTACCAGCTTCTAATGCCTCTACCGACATTACAATAGAACGTAAGGGGCTTACGATAATCTTCATTAACATCATCCACAGCACTATTCCAGTGATACAGCTAGAAATTAACGTATTGATAATTATTTTATTGAGTGAATTCTGTAATTGCTGAATAATATCTTTATCATCAATATATAAGGTTAGTTGACCAATTTCTTCACCTGCTCGTACTACCGCATTATGAAAATGTGTAAATTCAGCGTTATTTTCAAGCATTTCGGCTTTTTTAGGACTTAAATAGATGCTTCCCGTTGTATTATGGATTTTAGCAACTCTTAGTCCGTCAGCACCTGTTACTACCATGCCGTATACATGATTATCTAGCATTTCTGTATTGATAATATCATCAATCCAAAGTTCATCTAATTCCCATAAGGGTAAAATGAGATTTTTAGATAAACGATGACTTTTACGTAAACTATCCGTTTTTAACTCGGTATATAATTCGAGTTGTTTTTGTTGGAAATCATAAAAAACTGAAATTCCTACTAATATTGTAATTAATAAGAATAAATTAATCATAATTTTAGTTTTAATACTTTTCATAAAATTTTATTCCATTCGACCAAAATTATAAAGCCGTTCAAAACGCTGTAGTTTTTTTAACCAGCCTGCGGGTAGTCCTTTTTTACCATAGTATTTTTCAATAATCTTTTGGTAACGACCTTGCTCAATAATATGTTGTAAGGCTTGTTTATATTGTCGGGCAATATATTGAGCATTAGGTAAATTCTCATTAATCATAATCGCAATAGGCGCAATCGTATTAGGAATCCGAATCTCTTTAAAATTAGTGGCTAATTCAGGGTATAGACGATTGATGGTTAATTTAGAGACTAAATCAATTTCTAATCCTAAATCAATACGGCCTAATTTAAGTTTCTTAACAATAGATGCGTGACTATAACTACTCTCAAATTGAATGCCTAAATCTTCAAAAGTGGCTTTATCTAATAAAGTGCCTTTTAAAATACCTATTTTATAGTGCTTAAGGTCCGCTAGTGTAGAAAATTGAATAGGCTGTTCTATAAAGTTGGGTTCATAATAATAAAAAACCGCCTCATATAACGCAATAGGTAAAATATAGGCAAAATCTTGCTGTTCGATATAAAAACGAGGATTACCTAAATCGTTATTCTCGGTGTCTTCAATTAAACGTTTTAACGGCTTAAATTCGATTTTAGTTTCTAAGCCTGCTTGCTCAGACATTGCTTGTAAAATTTCACCACACATTCCCTGATAGGGTAATGATGTTGACCAAAAAGGCGGGCTTTCATTTGCACCAAAAAAAATAACGTCCGCAACAATAATTGTTGGGTTTAATAATAATCCTAATAAAAAAACGTATATTTTAGCCATTATTGCTTTGTTAAACCCTATCCATATTGAAAATCGTATTTTGTGTGGGACGTAGACTTTAGTCTACCTTTTAAAATAGTAGGCTAAAGCCTACGCCCCAATATCGCATTTTTAAAAACTACGTATCCCTAAGTAGATTGGGTTTATAATTATTCATGCCCCAAATGCTTTTTAACTAACGCTTCAAATACACCATTTGCTTTTATTTTCTGCAAACCTGCTTTAAACTTCTTTGCCGATTCAATTCCTTTTGGATGCTGATTATTAAACACAACGCCCAATAAAATTGTTCCTATGCTCGGCTCTAATCTCACCATGGTATTATTTTCATTAAAACGATTAATCGTCTCTGCAGTCACACGCATAAAATCTAATTTTTGTAATTCTAATTGCGTCAGCAAACTTTTTAAACGCCCATATTTAACAATAATCCCCGCTTCTTTATATGCACTGACATTATTGCCTTTATAAGTGCCATAATGCATACCGCTAAAAATATTTAGATTACCTTCCCAGTGTAAACCTTCAGGAAATCGCTGGGAATTATAAATATAAAATTCATCAACAGATAGTATGGGAATAAAGTCTGCTTTCGTCTTATTCGCTTTATTAAAATCAAAATTATAGCCTATCACCGCTAAAACATTTTCTTCGCTGAAATAATATTTGACCATATTTTTAGAGGGTAAAATCATAATGTCAGCACTTATATTTTCTTTCTTCAATACCGCATTGACAATATCAGCAATGACGCCATTTTCAATTTCATCATGACTAATATAAGGCGGAAAATCCATCCCATAAATATATTCCGTATTATCCGAAAATAAACTGGGTGCAACACGTGGACCTGTCGCAACGCTCTGAGTTGAAATCAATCCGACATTTAATAATGTTAGCCAATAAATAATTTTTTTCAAACCTAGTGTAAACATAACCGGTTCCTTCTAATTAATCTGCAATCGCAGAGGTAGATAATGCAGTAATGCTATCCCATAAACCAAAGTGTGCACCGAATGGTGAGGTTTGTGATAAAAATATAGTGACGGTTTCTTCGGTGGGATTAACACTAAAACGTGTTGAGTAATAACCTGCCCATTCAAAAACGCCTTTATCACCACTATCAACATTGTGTTGTCTATCTTGTTGAATTGCAAAGCCTAAACCAAACTTCCAACCTTTGCTGTGTAATAATTCTGCATCATGATGACCAATATGATTGGTTGCGGTCATTAATTCAACTGTTTTACGACTTAATAATCGCGTGCCGTCTAATTTACCTTGATTTAATAACATCTGGGCAAATCTAAAATAATCATAGGCTGTCGATAACACGCTCGCCCCACCTGATAAATATTTTCCAGAGGTTTGCTCGCCATCGCTTGGACATAAGGCTAAATCACCATCAATTAAAGGTGCGTTGACTCGTTTTAAACTGCCTTTCCAGTCTGAATTCCAATCTGCCGATAAGCGTGACAATTTATTTTTAGGGAGATAAAAATGGCTATCTTGCATTTTTAAAGGTTCAAAAATGTTTGTTTTCACAAAATTATCAAATTTTTGCCCTGATATGACTTCAATTAAATACCCTAAAACATCAACTGACAATCCATATTCCCATGCTTCGCCAGGTTGCGAATAAAGTGGTAATTTTGCTAAACGCTTCACCATATCACCAATAGATTCATCTGGACGACAGAATCCATCTGTAATCCCAGCATCACGATAAAAACTAACTACTTGTTCACGTTTTGGATTGGGAAACCAGCCGGTAGAGGCTAAATAAAGAATGCCTGACTGATGTGTAAGTAAATCATGTATGGTCACATCACGTTTAACAGGGACTAATTTATACGGAAATTGACTGCCTTTAGGTAGCATTTCAATAACCTTTTGACCTTTAAATTCAGGAATATATTTTGAGACCGGATCCGATAATAATAATTTTCCTTGCTCGTATAAAAGCATCACTGCAACGCTGGTAATCGGTTTAGTCATCGATACAATTCTAAAAATTGTATCGGCACGCATAGGTTTGTCGGTATCTGCCATGCCAGAAGGCTGTAAATAAGCGATCTTACCTTTACGGGCAATTAAAGTAACGGCTCCTGCAATTTTGTTATCACTAATATGTTGATTAATTAAAGTATCGAGCCGTTTTAAACGTTGCGTTGATAAACCCACTATTTCAGGTTTCACTAATTCAATACTCAATACCATCTGACTGCAGAAAATGGCTAATACACTTAAAATACCTGTTAATTTTTGCATCTACCTAACCTTTATATTTTTCTTTTATCAATAAAAACTTATCTAGTGATGTAAAAAATAAATCAATTAATTGAGGGTCAAAATGCTGCCCGCGTTGCTCTTTTAAAAAATCTAATACCTTTGCTTGTGGCCATGCTGCTTTATAACAGCGTGAATGATTTAAAGCATCAAATACATCTGCAACCGCAACAATACGGGCAACAAAACTAATTTCTTCCCCTTTTAAGCCTTGAGGATAACCACTGCCATCCCATTTTTCATGATGTTGATGTGCAATGACGGCGGCCATTTTCAATAACTCTGTACGAGAAGCGGATAGCATTTTATAGCCTAAATCGCTATGACTTTTCATTACCTGCCATTCCTCGGCCGTTAATTTCCCTGGCTTATTTAAAATATGATCTGCAATTGCTACTTTGCCAATATCATGCATCGGTGATGCCTGTTTTATCTGCTCTGCTTCCTCACTTCCCGCTAAAGTCGCCAATAAATAACTATACTCTGCCACACGTTTGACATGCAAACCGGTTTCAAGCGAACGCGTTTCACAAATTTCACCCATGGTAAAAATAACTTCTCGCTGCGTATCAATAATATCCTGAGATAAACGCTCTACGTCCTTTATACCTTGATTAACTTGCTCCTGCATATGATCTTGGTAAGATTTTAATTTTAAATGCGTTTCAACACGGGCTTTCACTTCTTCAAATTGAAAAGGCTTATTAATATAATCATCGCCTCCCATTTTAAATGCTTTAACTTTATCCTTCATGTCACTTAATGCACTAATAAATAAGATGGGAATATGTTTTGTTTTAGAATCTTCTTTTAATAGACGACACACCTCATACCCATTCATGCCAGGCATTTGTATATCTAATAAAATTAAATCTGGAAGTTGTTTGTCAATGGCTTTTAAAGCGGCCTCACCACTCAATGCAGGGCGTATTTTATAGCCTTCATTACACAATATATTAACTAATAGTTGTAAATTTTCTAATACATCATCAACCACTAAAATATTAGTTTGTTGTTTAGTTTTCATTTAAAATCTCTTCTTTTATGGGGTGAGGAAGTAGGCTTTATTTATCATTAAATACTTAGCGTTTTGACAGATGTTTATTATAAACCCCAGTCATATTGAAAATCGTATTTTTTATGGGGCGTAGACTTTAGTCTACCTTTTAAAATAGTAGGCTAAAGCCTACGCCCCAATATCGCATTTTCAAATACTGAGAAATCAGTAGAATAGCGGCAACTCTTAAATAACACATATCCAGCCTCCAACTAGATTGTACGAGTTTTCTATCATGCGTATTAGCTAAATCCAAACTAGCTATCACGCATTTTTTTTGTCTAAAATTTTTACTTGATTTTATATCGATAATGCGTTAATCATTGACAGCAAGGGCTATTTAGCCGTATAATTGTTAATTAATTTTGATTTTTATGCTCTGAATGCAAGGCAGACAGGGTAATCAGGGGCGTAAGCTCCTTTTTTATGGAAGCGATAAAATGAGTCATACTTTATATGAAGCGAATGCACAACGCGTTCACCGTTGCGAACTTGCAGTACCCGGTTCGAGCCCTGAAATGTTTGAAAAAGCCTTAAAAAGTGGCGTTGATGTTATTTTTCTTGATCTTGAAGATGCCGTCGCTCCCGATGATAAATTACAAGCACGTAAAAATGTCATTAAAGCGATTAATGAATTAGATTGGGCTGGACATGGCATTACGGTTTCTATTCGTATTAATGGTTTAGATACGCAATATATGGTGCGTGATGTTGTGGATTTAGTTGAGCAATGTGGCGAAAAAATTGATACGATTTTGATTCCTAAAGTCGGTGTATACAGTGATGTTTACATGGTGGAATCGATGTTAAATCAGCTAGAAATGCAACAAGGCATGACCAAGAAAATTGGGATTGAATGCTTGATTGAAACCGCATTGGGTATGGCAAATGTGGAAGATATTGCGAAACAAGGTAATATCGGCGGACGTTTAGAAGCTTTACATTTTGGTGTAGCAGATTATGCGGCCAGTAATCGTGCAAGAACCACCAATATTGGGGGGTTAAACCCTGATTATCCAGGTGACCAATGGCATTTTGCGATTAGCCGTATGACGGTTGCGTGTCGTGCTTATGGTTTACGTGCGATTGATGGCCCTTTTGGCGATATTAAAGACCCTGATGGCTTTAAAGATGCAGCACGTCGTGCAGCGGCGTTAGGCTGTGAAGGTAAATGGGCAATTCATCCGAGTCAAATTGCATTAGCAAATGAAGTGTTTACACCACCAGCATCAGAAGTGGATAAAGCAAAACGAATTTTAGTGGCATTAAAAGAAGCCGCCGCCCAAGGAAAAGGTGCAGCAGCATTAGATGGACGTTTAATTGATGCGGCTTCTGAAAAGATGGCAAATAATGTTGTGAAAACAGCAGAAGCGATTGCTGCAAAAGTATAATCATAAAGTTTAAGTACAATTAGTTAAAGAAAAGGTCGCTTTGTGCGACTTTTTTTTTCATTTTCATTTAGTTTAACGGGAGGTGCTATGGATATTCATGAGTATCAAGCAAAAGAAATTTTAGAAGGCTATGGCGTCAAAATTGCGGAAGGCGGTTTGGCATATAGTCCAGAAGATGCAATACAACGTGCCAGAGAAATTGGTGGTAGTGTGTGGGCGGTAAAAGCTCAAATTCATTCTGGCGCACGCGGTAAAGCGGGTGGCGTTAAAATTTGTTTTTCGCATGAGGAAGTTGAAGCAGCGGCTGAATCGATGTTGGGTAAACGTTTAGTTACGCATCAAACAGGCCCTGAAGGCAAAGTGTGTTCACGTTTATATATTGAAGCGGGTACTGATATTGAGAAAGAGCTATATTTTAGCTTTTTAGTTGACCGTACTCATGAACGTATTGTGATGGTGGGCTCTGCTGAAGGCGGTATGGAAATTGAAGACCTCGCTGAAAATAGCCCTGAAAAGATTAAAAAAATTCATATTGACCCAGCGGTAGGTTTATTGGATTTCCAAGCACGGGAAATGGCGTTTGAGCTAGGGCTTGATGCCACACAAATTAGCCATGCGGTTAAATTTATTTCCGGTTGTTACCGTGCCATGCGTGATTTAGATGCGAATATGCTGGAAATTAATCCGTTAGTGGTCACTAAAGCAGGCGAATTAATTACTTTAGATGCCAAGATGGGCTTTGATGATAATGCCTTATTTCGTCGTCAAAAAGTGGCTGAATTACGCGATAAAAGCCAAGAGCATCCACAAGAAATGGCTGCGGCGGATAGAGGCTTAAGCTATGTGGGATTAGATGGCGATATTGGTTGCATGATTAATGGTGCTGGTTTAGCGATGGCAACCATGGATATGATTAAACTTGCCGGTGGCGAACCTGCTAACTTTTTAGATGTGGGTGGTGGTGCGTCAGCTGAGCGGACTGAAAAAGCGTTTCGTTTAGTATTGGCTGATAAAGGCGTTAAAGCGATGCTGGTGAATATTTTTGCGGGGATTAATCGCTGTGATTGGATTGCCGAAGGGGTGGTTCACGCGGTACAAAAAATTGATATGCAGATTCCATTGATTGTACGTTTATCGGGAACTAATGTTGAAGCAGGTCGTAAGATTATTGCCGATAGTGGTTTACCGATTATTACGGCAACAACGCTTGCAGAAGCGGCTGAAAAAGCAGTTCAAGCCCGCAATGAACAAGTCGCAAAAGAAGGAGCAGCTTAATGTCGATTTTAATTAACAAACAAACGCGTATTATTGTCCAAGGCTTTACCGGAAAAATTGGTACTTTTCATGCTGACGATATGATGAACTACGGTTCAAATGTAGTGGGTGGCATCACGCCAGGAAAAGGCGGACAGACACATTTAGGTAAACCTGTTTTTAATACCGTTAAAGAGTCAGTTGAGCAAGAAGGCGCGGAGGCGAGTATTATTTTCGTACCGCCAGCGTTTGCAGCAGATTCTATTATGGAAGCGGCTGATGCGGGCATTAAATATTGTGTATCGATTACCGATGGTATTCCTACGCAAGATATGATGAAAGTGAAACAGTATTTGCGTAAATTCCCTAAAGACGAACGTATGGTATTAACAGGGCCTAATTGTGCGGGAACCATTAGTCCTGAACAAGCGATGCTCGGAATTATGCCAGGGCATATTTACAAAAGAGGTGTTGTCGGTGTTGTCGGGCGTTCGGGTACTTTAGGTTATGAAGCGGCTGACCAAATGACAGAATTAGGCATTGGTATTTCAACATCAGTGGGTATTGGTGGCGATCCGATTAATGGCAGTTCACATCGCGATATTTTTGAAAAATTCGAGCAAGACGATGAAACCGAATTGGTATTGATGATTGGTGAAATCGGTGGACCTCAAGAGGTTGATGCGGGTATTTATGCGGCTAAAAACATGAATAAACCGGTGGTGGCTTATATTGCAGGCTTAACAGCACCAAAAGGTCGTCGTATGGGGCATGCAGGGGCAATTATTTCATCTGCCGGTGAAAGTGCGGCGGAAAAAGTAGAAATGTTACAAGATTTAGGCGTGACTATTTCACCAACGCCTTCAGCGATGGGTGCAACAGTGGCTAAGGTATTAGCAGGAATGAAGTGATAATTAGCGATTAATTATACGGATTGATAATAAACCAGAAATTCAAGCAAATTGAATTTCTGGTTTTTTTATGCGATTAAGCCGCTTTTTTTAAGGCTTTTTTTGCAGATTTTTTTGCAGATTTTTTAGTGCTAGGCTGTTTTTTGATAACGGCTTTCGCTACTTTTTTAGCAATAGAGTTTGCTGATTTTTTAGCGATAACTTTTTTAGCAACGGCTTTTTTAGTTACTTTAGCGGCAATTTTTTTAACAGCTTTTTTCTTAATCATTTTAGACATGGATATTTTCCTAATATTTTATAAGGGTTATGTTAATAACTTAATACGGTTAGTAATAAGTTAGGGGTATAATATATTTTTTATAACTATCTGGCAAGTTATTTTATTGAAATAAGCTATAATATATAGTCTTTTTAGGTTGGAGGTTGATAGGCATGACATTTATAGAATTTAAGAAGCTATTATTGGACGCAGAGATTAGTCTGCCTAAATTTAGTCGTTTAATTAAAGTGAGCGAAAAAAATATTCAAGCCTATAAAAAAAAGGGTGAAGTGCCGAATACGATTGCGGTGATTGTGCAATGTTTTGTGAGTATGTCGCAAGCAGGTTTGGATTATCGAGAAATTGTAGGTTGCTTGGGTTTGGAAGCCAAAAAGAAAAAAGGGGCAGGGTTTGCAAAAAAACAGGATAAAGAGCCTATCGTGATGAATACTGATAAAGCTTAAATTCACGTATTTTAAATGAGTTCAGTTTGTTATCAATTACATAATATTCAATTTTATTATGCACAGCAGTTAGCCTTGTCATTGGAAAATTTAAGCATTGCTGATGGAAAAATGACGGCTTTGTTAGGTGATAATGGTTCAGGAAAAAGTACGCTTTTAAATATTTTGGCTTTTTTAAATGTAGTCGATTCAGGGGAATTAGTTTATAAAGCACAGCCTGTAAAGGCTTCAACATTAATTAATCTGCGGCGGCGAGTGGGCTTATTGCCGCAAAAACCGTTTATGTTGAAAGGCACGGTTTACGATAATATTAATTTAGGTTTAACATTACAGGGAAAAAAGCAGCGTACTCAAAAAATTAAGCAGGTTTTACAGCGACTAGATATTGCAGCGATTGCTAAACAACAAGCCAATTTATTATCCGGTGGGCAATTACAAAAAGTAGCTTTAGCACGTATTCTAGTTTTAGAGCCTGAGGTATTACTACTAGATGAGCCATTTAGTTATTTAGATCAACAGGCGGCTCAACAGTTAGAGGATTTTTTACGCGGTTATTGTACGGAAACAGGGCAAACGTTAATTTTTAGCACCCATAATCGTTTGCAAGGCTTTGCATTAGCCGATAAGGTGATTTCTTTATCGCAAGGACGGCAAGTGATGAGCCCGTTGATTAATTTATTTCAAGGGCAGATTCATCAGCATATTTTTGAATGTCATCAATTACGCATTATATTGCCGGAGGCAGATTATGTGGGGCAACATGTCTCGATTGACCCACAAGATATTGTGTTGTCTGCCGATAAAATAATTTCAAGTATGCGTAACCAATTTCAAGGGCGTGTCATTATGATTGCTGATGAGAATGGGCGAGCTTACGTTAAAGTTGATGTGGGGCAGGTTTTTCAAGTATTAATTACTTATCAGGCTTTAATGGAATTGAAATTAGAATTGGGAAAAGCAGTGTGGATTCATTTTAAATCAAATGCAGTGGTGGTATTTTGAGTAAGAAAGACGATAAAGATAAAGAGGTTAAGCAACTGACACTTCCCGGCCCTATGCGAATGGTCTGGGGGGCTTTAGCGGCTTATTATTTGCGGGATATTATTAATCCTGCTTTTACGATGATTGCTTTTATGTTTTTAATGATGATTCCTGTCATTATTTCAGATTTATTTTATCCAGAAGAAGATGCAAAAACGAAGGCACAGAGTATTCGTAAAGCATTGGCTGAAGAACTCAAAGCTTCACCGAATGAAAATCAGCTTGATAGTTAACCTAATTGCCAGAATGAGGCAAATTTTTCTGCTAGCATGGGTTTGGAAAATAAATAGCCTTGTCCATAATTACAGCCTGCTTTAATCAATAATTGCTGTTGTTCGGCAGTTTCAATGCCTTCGCTAATCACTTCCATGCCTAACTTATGTGCCATAACAATGATGGCTTCGGATAATGCCATATCGCTAGACGTGGGCGTTAGGTTTTGAGTAAAAGAACGGTCTATTTTTAAATAATCAATATCGAATTTTTTTAAATAGGCTAAGGCAGAATAACCGGTGCCAAAATCATCCATTGAAACCTGAATGCCCGCATCACTATAATCCAATAATTGTTGGCTAATAGCATCGCTGGTGCCCATTAATAAGCCTTCCGTTATTTCAATGGCGATATATTTTCCTGCGAGGTCTATTGTTTTTAAGTGTTCAATCCAGTGTTGAGCGGTGTTGAATTTCGCTTGAAATTGAATAGGTGATTTATTGATACTGATTTGAATCGCATAGCCATAAAATTCTAGCCACTGTTTGACTTGACGAGCCGCTTCTTTAAATACCCAATCCCCAATGGGGACAATCAAACCTGAATCTTCTGCAATGGGAATAAAATCAGCCGGATTGATTAAACCTTTAGTGGGGTGATGCCAACGAATTAAGGCTTCAGCTTTAAGAATCTTGCCGGTTGCAAGCTCAATAATCGGTTGGTAATAAAGTTGAAATTGTTGTTCTTTAAGAGCAATACGCAAATCATTGACTATTTCTAAGTGCCTTAACGCTTCAGTTTGCATGGCTGGGGTGAAATAACTGAATTGATTGCGACCGTGTTCTTTAGAATAATACATGGCTTGGTCAGCATTTTTCAGCAGTTTCTCTAGCGAATCAGCATCATCGGGATATAAGGTAATACCAATGCTAGAAGAAATATGATGTTCTGTATTTTTAAGTAAAAAAGGCAGGGCGAGGCTATGTAAAATTTTAGTCGCTATTTTATTAATATTATCTATATCACCTAAGTTGCTTAGAATCACTGTAAATTCATCACCCCCGATGCGGGCGACCGTATCAGATTCTCTTAAACAGTGCTGGATACGTTGTGCCGTTTCAATTAATAAATGATCGCCTTGTTCATGTCCCAAGGTGTCATTAATCTCTTTGAAATGATCTAAATCCATAAAGAATAACGCAAAGCTTTGCTTTGTACGTTGGGTGTTGATGATTTCTTGTTTTAATCGGTCTTGAAATAAACGGCGATTAGGCAATGAGGTTAGGCTGTCATAATAGGCTTGTTGCCAAATTAATTTATCCGCTTGCTGTTTTTCGGTGACATCGACTGAAATACCAATAATACCTTGTAATTCCCCCGATTTATTCAGTAATTTAGTTTTGGTTACTTGCAGTTGATGGGGCTTATGATCAGTAAATAAAAGTGTTTCATAAGAGGTTTGTGGCTGCTCATGAGAGAGACATTCTTTATCAGAACGTCGGCAGTTTTCGGCGGCTTCTTTGCCGAGTAATTGTGTTAAATTAGGCTTATTAATAAATTGCTGTTCATCAATACCAACGGCTTCGCAGAAGGTTTTATTAACTAGCTGATAATTGCCTGCTTTATCATTAAGCCAAATGCCGATAGGGGCATTATTTAAAACAGCTTGCAGTTGATGCTCACTTTTTTTACGGGCTGTTTCAGCCTGTTTAAGCCGAATAACCCAATAACTAAAAAAGATTAAAAGACAGGTGGCGCCTATTATATATTTAAATAGTTCTGTAAAGGGAATACCTGCAGGTTTTACTTGCAATGCTTGCCAATGATCAAAAATAGCTTGTTTTTCTTGTTGGGAAATGGCGTTTAACGTTTTTTTGATAATGCTATCAAGTTGAGGGTGGTGTTTTGATATGGCAAAGCGAAAATCACTTTGATAGGGGGTTTGTCCTGTAAAGCCTAAATTTAAAAGGCCTCCTTTTTTTATCGTATAATGTGCGACATTCGCATCACCGATAAAGGCATCAGCCTCACCGGTAGCGACTAAGCGTAAACCCTCTAACACATTTTCAGTCAAGATTAATTGAATCTCAGGATAATCACGAGTTAATAATTCTTGGGTGAAATAACCTATAGGCAAAGCTACTTTTTTGCCTTTAAGTTGTTCTAAGGTGGTAGTGTAATGATTATTTGTTAATTTTTGTTGAATAATAATGACTGAACTTTTTACATAAGGTTCAGTGAAGCTTAAATATTCAGTACGTTCGGGGGTTTTATTGACACAGGATAATAACATTATTTCCCCTGATTTTGCCGCCTTTAATACTTCGCTCCATGTTGGTTTATTTTTATTTGGACTAAATGTTAAACCTGTTAGTGTGCGGAATTTTTTAATAAAATCAAGGGCAATACCGGTAAATTCCTGCTGCTCATTAAAGGATTCATACGGTGGAAAATCACGATCTAACCCTATATTAATAATAGGGTTTGCTTTTATCCATGCTTGTTCTGCAGGGGTGAATTGGATAGTTGGTGATTTAAAAATAAAATTATCTAACTCGGCATCTGATAGGGGATTAGATAAATGTAAACTTGAATATAAACTATTTAATTCTTTTAAACGTCGAATATCGATTGTGCCTAGTTGAATTTGTTCATTTAAAATTAGTTTGCGTGAATGTTGGGCTGCATAACGTAGTTGTTCTAAGCTAAGTTTTGGATTGTAATGTTTTTGAATTAATTGAATAATTTCTTCTGGATGTTCTAACGCATAATGCCAGCCTTTCAGTGAGGCACGTTTAAATTTTTGCACCCGATGAGGATGATTGATGACTTCCTGTTCATGGGTAAATAAAATATCACCGTAAAAATCAATACCATAAGACAAGGGGCTAATAATATTAATGGGAATATTTTTTTGCTTGAAGGCGAATGGTTGACTGAAACTATAAGCAGACATCACATCTACTTCATCATTAATTAAAGGTTCGATAGAAAATTGAGGTAAAACGGCAATATAATCTTGATGCTTAAGATTAGCATCATGTAAAAGTGCATGTAGAGGGGCATTGTCACCGCCTACTTGATCAAACATAATGGTCTTACCTTTCATTTCATAAGCACTGACAATATGTGAAGATTGTTTGCTAATAAAAATAAGTGGATTGTGCTGATAAATAGCGGCTAAGGCACGAATAGGTAAACCTTTGGCATAATGTCCTAAAATACCAATATCACCGACTGCATATTGCACAGTCTGATTTTTAATGTGATTAATCGGATCTGTATTTTTTTTTGCACTTAAAATATCAACGTGTAAGCCTTCCGCTGCATAAAACCCTTGTGCTTGAGCGGCGTAGTAGCCTGCAAATTGAAAGCTGTGTTGCCATTTGAGTTGTAAGCTGACTTTATCTAAAGGCGGTGTAGGATGATCGTTTGCAGCATAAGCAAAAAAACTTACTAGGTTCAGGCAGCCTGCCAATATAAAAATAACTAATCTATCCATTGATTTGAGTTTACGCATGGTGTATTAATTTAAAAATATGAATTTTAATAATAACAGGATTTGAGTTGAGATATTATGTTTAAAGAGAAAAAATTATTATCTAATGATGAATGGCGGGAAAAATTAACGGCTGACGAATTTAATATTTGTCGTTGCAGTGCAACAGAAGCGCCGTTTAGTGGCAAATATGTTAATGAGAAGCGAATCGGCTACTATCACTGCCGTTGCTGTGAGCAGTTATTATTTGATTCCAGCACTAAATATGATTCAGGTTCAGGTTGGCCGAGTTTCTGGCAATGTTATGCCCCTGAGATGATTACAGAAATTGTTGATGAGTCTTTGGCAATGCGACGCGTGGAAGTGACGTGTTCTGCCTGTGATGCACATTTAGGGCATGTATTTGAAGATGGCCCTGAGCCAACCGGTTTACGTTATTGTATTAATTCAGCTGCATTGAAATTTGAGGAAAAAGTATGAGCCTAGCACACGAAGCGGTCGCAGATTTATTGAAGTTTATTGATGGTAGTCCGAGTCCTTGGCATGCGGTGTTAACCATAGAGGATATTTTAGCGGATTATGATTTTGAGTATATATTAGAAATCGAAGCATGGAAATTAAAGCCTGGTGGACGTTATTATGTCATACGTGATGATTCATCGATTATTGCGTTTGTGGCGGGTAAAAATAGGTTAGTGAAGCAGGGTTATAAAATTATAGGCGCGCATACAGATTCGCCGAGTTTGCGTATTAAACCCCATGCTTTACATGAGTCGGGTGGTTTATTGCGGATGGGGGTTGAGGTGTATGGCGGGCCGATTTTAGCGACTTTTACTGACCGTGATTTAAGTTTTGCAGGGCGTGTGACGCATCTTTGCGATAATGGTGAGATAGCAACAGAATATATACATTTTAAACAGCCTTTATTGCGATTGCCTAATTTAGCGATTCATATGAATCGTCATGTGAATGAAAAAGGCTTGTTATTGCATAAGCAAAATGAATTGCCGTTATTATTCGCAGTAAGTAGCGAAAATCAGTTACCTGATAAAGTGTTTAGTGATTTATTAGCAAGTAAATGTCATACGCCAGTAGAGCAGATTTTATCGTGGGAATTTAATGTTTACGATACGCAGAAGGGGGCGTTTTGGGGGGCAAATCAAGAGTTTTACAGTAATAGCCAATTAGATAATTTAGCGTCGTGCCATGCTGGTTTGCAGGCGTTACTTAATGAGGAGGTATTGGCATCAGGGAATACGGTGGTATGTGCTTTTTTTGACCATGAAGAAGTGGGCAGTGAAAGTGCAAAAGGCGCGGAGGGCAGTTTTTTGCCAGATATATTGGAGCGTATTGCAACGGCACAAAAGCTGAGTAATGATGATTATAAGCGGGCATTAGCACAAAGTTTTATGTTTAGCGTGGATATGGCGCATGCGTATCAGCCTAATTTTTCCAGTGCCTATGAGCCTGAGCAGCGAGTGTATGTGAATAAAGGGCCAGTGATAAAACTAAATGCGAATCAGCGTTATAGTTCAACCTCTGTTTCTGTCGCTATGTTTATAAATTGGTGTCAGCAAGCGGATGTGGCTTATCAACACTATTCACATTGTACCGATATTCCCTGTGGCAGTACCATCGGGCCGATGGTGTCTGCAAAATTGGGGATTCGCACCGTTGATGTGGGCTGTGCGATGTGGGCAATGCATAGTATTCGTGAAAGTGCAGGCGTGCAAGATCACATTGATATGATAAAGGTGATGCAATGCTTTTTTAAGGATAATTAAATTGACAAACCGCTTTTAACTATCAGATAATGGTGGATTAAATTAAACTCACCTTGTGTGATAAAATTTATCAATATGATTCAATAATGCCATTATGTTAAAGAAATTACCCGAATTAATAGATCCTGTTGTCTTTGCAGATCGAGAAAGCCATGTTGTTGGTGGTTTAGATATTTCATGTTTGTCACGTTTAACCGATACTTTGTTTAGTACAGAGGGGCAGTTAGATGTTGATTTACAATTTTATCGCGACGCTCAAGTGCCTAAAATCGAAGGCAGTATTAAAGGCAATTTGAAATTAATTTGTCAAAGTTGCCTCGGGGCAATGGACATGGCTATTAATAAGTCAGTAAAAATAGGCATGATTAAGTCTATGGAACAGGCGGATCGTTTTGAGGAAGGCTTGGAGCCTTTGTTAGTAACAGGTGAAAAAATAGCACTAGCTGAAATTGTCGAAGATGAAATTTTGATTGATTTACCTGATTACCCTCGACATGGCGACAGCTGTGAATATTATCAAAAATCTGAAGCATTTGTTGAATCTAAACGCATCACACAAGAAGAACCTGCTAATCCTTTTGCGGTATTAGCACAATTAAAAAAATCGGGAGACCAATAAAATGGCAGTACAAAAAAGTAAAGTAACACGTGCAACACGTGGACAACGTCGTTCACATGATTCATTAACCGCTAAAACCTTAGCGACTGATCATGCAACAGGTGAAGTTCATTTACGTCATCATATGACGCCAGATGGTTATTTCAAAGGTCGTCAAATTGTAGTAAAAGATAACGATTAATATTGTTAGCTATTTTTTATAAGCTATTTGATATTTGAAAGCCAGGCTTGTGTCTGGCTTTTTTATGTCATCTATTTTTATCAGTCAATATCATACGCTATAAAAAACACATAGATTTAGTTTGCACGCGATAGGTTAGCACCTATGCTCTTAGATAATAACATTAACGTTTTGAGGTATTTTTCTCGTGAGTTTAATCATTTCAATTGATGCAATGGGCGGTGATCATGGCACTGACTCAACTATTCCAGCCGCATTAGACTGTTTGCGTGAAAATTCAGCCTTACACCTTATTATGGTGGGCGATAAAAACATATTAGAGCCGCTGTTAAAACAGGCTTTGATTGATTTTTCAGAACGCTTATCGATTCAACATGCCTCAGAATGTGTGGCGATGGATGAATCACCCGCGAAAGCCTTGCGTAATAAAAAAGATTCTTCAATGCGAGTGGCGATTAATTTAGTCAAAGACGGGCGTGCTGATGCCTGCGTGAGTGCGGGAAATACGGGGGCATTGATGGCAACGGCGCGTTTTGTATTGAAAATGATTCCTGGTATTGACCGTCCTGCGATTATGTCGTCAATGCCGTCTATTTATGGGCATACCCATGTATTAGATTTAGGGGCGAATGTCGATAGTTCGGCTGAAAACTTATTTCAATTTGCGGTGATGGGTAATGAAGTGGTGAAGGCTTTAGAAAATACCGCTGAACCTAAAGTGGGTTTATTGAATATTGGTGAAGAAGAAACCAAAGGCAATGAGCAAGTCAAAGCCGCTGCAAAACTACTCGAAAATTCTGCTTTAAATTATATTGGCTATGTGGAAGGTAACTCACTGAATGCGGGTGATGAAAAAGTAGATTTAATTGTTTGCGATGGATTCGTGGGCAATATTGCCTTGAAATCAATTGAAGGTGCGGCAAAGATGATTACCTCAGTGTTAAAGGAATCATTTGCTAAAAATTGGCTCACCAAAGCGGCTGCCATTATTTCGTATCCTGTCTTAAAAGCCATTAAAAATCGTATTGACCCACGCTTGCATAATGGGGCGAGTTTTCTCGGCTTGAAAGGTTTGGTGATTAAAAGTCATGGTGGTGCGGATAGTTTGGCGTTTAAAACCGCGATTCATGTTGCGATAGTTGAGGTCGATAAGAATGTTATTCAGAAAATCAGTGAGCAAGTTGAAATCGCCCTGACTCAGAGAGAAAAAATATGACAGTGTATGCAAAAGTAATTGGTACCGGTGGCTATTTGCCAGAGGCCATTAAAACTAATGAGGATATCTCTAAAACCGTTGATACCTCAGATGAATGGATTTTTGAGCGTACTGGGATTAAAAAACGCCATATTGCTGCAGATGATGAAACGGCATCGAGTATGGCTGAAATTGCAGCTAAGCAAGCGATTGAAGCAGCGGCTATTGATGCGGATGATATTGATTTAATTATTGTGTCCACAGGCACGCCTGATAATGTTTATCCGAGTACCGCGTGTTTATTACAGCATCGTTTAGGTAATAAAAAAGCCGTGGCGTTTGATATTCAAGCCGCCTGTTCGGGTTCGATATTTAGTTTGGATATTGCCAATCAATATATCAAATCAGGGGCGGCTAAAACGGTATTAATTGTTGGCGCGGAGATTTGTTCACGCATTGTTGATTGGACAGATCGTGGTACTTGTATTCTTTTTGGTGATGGTGCTGCAGCGATGTTATTGCAAGCGTCTGAAGAGGCGGGTGTATTATCAACCCATATTCATTCTGATGGCGGTTTTGAAGAATTATTAAAATGCCCTAATCCACAAGCAGCCAGTGATAAGACTGCTGAACAGGGTTATATTTCTATGAAAGGCAATGAAGTCTTTAAAGTAGCCGTGAATACTTTGGGTAAAATTGTTGATGAAACCTTAACCGCTAATAACTTAGATAAATCAGCGATTGATTGGTTAGTGCCGCATCAAGCGAATAGTCGTATTATTGCGGCGACGGCTAAGAAATTAAAAATGTCGATGGAGCAAGTGGTCTTAACACTTGAAGAGCAAGGCAATACGTCCTCGGCTTCGGTGTTATTGGCCTTTAATACCGCAGTGCGTGATGGACGTATTCAGCGTGGACAGGTGGTATTATTAGAAGCATTTGGTGCTGGTTTTACATGGGGCTCCGCCCTAATTAAATATTAATAAGGTTTTCGTATGAGTGAACAAAATAAACAACTTGCGTTTGTATTTGCAGGGCAAGGTTCTCAATCCATCGGTATGTTGGCAGAATTAGCCACTGAGCATGCTGAAATTCAAGCGACTTTTGCAGAAGCGTCTGCTGTTTTGGGTTTTGATTTATGGCAAATGGTCAGTGCGGGTGAAGCCAGTGATTTAAATCAAACCCATAATACCCAACCAGCGATGTTGGCGGCAGGTGTTGCATTATGGCGAGTATGGTGTAAACAATCTACGGTGCGACCTGCTTTTATGGCGGGACATAGTCTCGGTGAATACACGGCATTAGTCTGTTCAGGTGTGCTAAGTTTCACCGATGCAATTAAGTTGGTTGCGGAACGTGGGCGTTTTATGCAAGCAGCTGTGCCAGAAGGTACAGGTGCAATGGCGGCTATTTTAGGCTTAAATGACCAACAAGTGCTTGATGTCTGTGCGGAAGCGGCTGAAACTGAAATCTGTGCAGCGGTTAATTTTAATTCGACTGGACAAGTAGTGATTGCAGGGCATCATGATGCGGTTGAACGGGCAATGGTATTGGCTAAAACAGCAGGTGCAAAACGGGCACTTAAGTTGTCAGTCAGCGTGCCATCACACTGTGTATTAATGCAGCCTGCCGCTGATAATTTATACACTAAAATGCAGGCGTTAAATTTTGCCATACCTGAGTTGACCTTATTACATAATGTTGATGTGGCGGTGCATACAGATGCTGAAGAAATTCGTATCGCCTTAAAAGAACAGTTATTTAAACCGGTACGTTGGGTGGAAACCATTGAAGCATTATCAGCACAAGGGGCAACGACTTTTGTAGAATTAAGTCCTGGCAAAGCCTTGCTGGGTTTAAATAAACGTATTGTTAAAACAGCAGAGCATTTTACGGTTTTTAATACAGACACTTTAACCAAAGTATTGGAGCATTATGCAGATGAGTAAAAAAATAGCGTTAGTAACAGGAGCAAGTCGTGGTATTGGTCGTGCAATTGCTGAAAAATTAGTCACGGATGGTTTTTTTGTTTTAGGCACAGCAACGTCAGAGAACGGTGCCAGTGCTATTTCAGCTTATCTTGCTGATAATGGGAAAGGATTGGTGTTAAATGTGGCTGAGAGTGAGTCCATTGCAGCAGTTATGAAAGCGATTACGGATGAATATGGCGTGCCTGCGGTATTAGTGAATAATGCAGGGATTACGCGTGATAATTTATTAATGCGTATGAAAGATGAGGAGTGGGACGATATTATTAATACCAATCTCACTTCTGTATTTCGTATGAGTAAAGCCGTATTACGTGGCATGATGAAAGCGAAAACAGGGCGTATTATTAATATTGGTTCAGTGGTGGGTTCAACAGGTAATGCTGGGCAAACTAATTACGCCACCGCTAAAGCGGGTTTACTGGGTTTTACTAAATCGATGGCAAAAGAAGTCGGTTCGCGAGGAATTACTGTAAATACGGTTGCTCCAGGCTTTATTGATACCGATATGACCAAAGAGTTAAACGATGATGTCAAAACAGCTATATTAGGGGGTATTCCCTTAGCTCGCTTAGGAAATCCTGAAGAAATTGCCCATGCAGTGAGTTTTTTAGCATCTGAAGGGGCCTCTTATATTACCGGTGAAACCTTGCATGTGAATGGTGGCATGTTTATGGGCTAAAACGATGCCCTTTAGCCATAATTTAAAGTATAATTGCCCCGTTTACGGGAATTATCCCTGAGCATTTAAAATTAATAATAATTGCGGTGTTGTGAGTTTTTAATCAGCATCCACTAAGGAAAAGAAGAATATGAGTGACATTGAAGAACGTGTAAAAAAAATTGTTGCTGAGCAACTAGGTGTTCAAGATGCAATCGCAAATGATGCATCATTTGTTGATGATCTAGGTGCTGATTCACTAGATACAGTGGAATTAGTAATGGCGTTAGAAGAAGAATTTGAATGTGAAATTCCTGATGATGATGCTGAAAAAATTACCACGGTACAACAAGCCGTTGATTATGTGAATGCGAACAAATAGTTTTAGTGCGTTAGTGTAATTATATTATTTAGTGGGTGGGATTCTGCCCATTAATTAATATCATTTTTCTTTATCTTTTCAAATATTTAGGTATCTTACATTGAGTACACGTCGTGTTGTTATTACAGGTTTAGGTGCTGTGACACCGCTTGCAAATACCGTTTCCGAAACATGGGAAGGTATTTTAAAGGGTAAAAGTGGTATCAGTTCCATTGATTCATTTGATATTTCAGGTCATGCAACCACGTTTGGCGGTGTGATTCGTAATTTTGATATTAGCCAATATATCCCCGCGAAAGATGCGAAACGTATGGATGGCTTTATTCATTACGGTATTGCAGCAGGCTGCCAGGCGATTGAAGATTCGGGTATTGAAATAACTGAAGAAAATGCAGAACGCATTGGTGTTGCGATTGGTGCAGGCATAGGCGGTATTACAGGGATTGAAGATTGCCGTATGACCTTTGAAAAAAGTGGTGCAAGACGCATTTCACCTTTTTTTGTACCCGGTAATATTATTAATATGATTTCAGGTAATTTATCGATTAAATATGGCTTAAAAGGCCCTAATTTTGCGATTGTTACCGCGTGTACCACAGGCACACATAATATTGGCGATGCGGCACGTTTAATTAAGTACGGTGATGCGGATGTGATGGTTGCCGGCGGTGCTGAACGCTGTACTTCATCACCAACGGCAATGGGTGGCTTTGCTTCTGCTAAAGCCTTGTCACGCCGTAATGATGATCCACAAGCGGCCAGTCGTCCTTGGGATAAAGACCGCGATGGCTTTGTGTTAAGTGATGGTGCCGGTGTGGTGGTACTCGAAGAACTTGAACATGCTAAAGCCCGTGGTGCAAAAATTTATGCTGAATTAGTCGGTTATGGTATGAGCGGTGATGCGTATCATATGACTACGCCATCAGTCGGTGGTGAAGGAGCTGCACGCTGCATGAAAAATGCCTTACGTGATGCAGGCTTAAATAATACTGATGTCGATTATATTAATGCTCATGGTACTTCAACGCCTGCAGGTGATTTAGGCGAAACGCAAGCAATGAAAGCGGCTTTAGGCGACCATGCTTATAATATTGCGGTGAGTTCAACTAAATCGATGATTGGACATTTATTGGGTGCAGCAGGGGGTATTGAAGCGGTTTTAACCAGTTTAGCCTTGCAAAATCAAGTCGCTCCGCCGACGATTAATCTTGATAATCAAGATCCTGAATGTGATTTAGACTTTGTACCCAATACTGCCCGCGAAATGAAAATGGATGTTGCCATTTCTAATTCATTTGGTTTTGGTGGGACCAATGGGTCTTTAGTTTTCAAGCGTTACGAATAAAAATTAACAATATTAGTGATGGTGCTAATTAATGGTCAATTAGTCACTCAAATTGATTGTACAGACCGTGGTTTGCATTATGGCGATGGTCTGTTTGAAACCTTAGAAATAGTTCAAGGTTCGCCTGTTTTTTTACAGCAACATCTGGCACGCTTACAACGTGGTTGTCAGATATTGAAAATCCCCTATCCCGAGCAATTATTATTAGCTGAAATTGCTCAGTTAAGTCAAAATGCAGCAAATAGCGTATTAAAAATTATGTTGACGCGCGGTTCGGGCGGGCGAGGTTATCGTCAACCTGATACGATTGAAACCACTCGTTTTTTAGCTTTACATCCTTTTCCAAATTACCCCACAAGTTATCAAACTGATGGCATTGCCGCTCGTTTTTGTGATGTGCGTTTGGGCTTAAATCCATTATTGGCAGGGCTGAAACATAATAATCGTTTAGAGAATGTACTCGCTCGTGCTGAATGGCAAGATGATTACCAAGAAGGCTTACTAATAAATATTAATGAGCAGGTCATTGAAGGTACTATGAGTAATCTTTTTATCGTAAAAGATAATATTTTATATACCCCTGAGTTATCACTGTCAGGCGTGCAAGGGATTATTCGGGATATTATTATTCAGCTTGCACACGATAATAATATGACGTTTCAAGAAACAGTCTTAAGTCGCGAACAGGTATTAGCTGCAGATGAGTTATTTGTGAGCAATTCAATTATTGGCATTTGGCCTATTGCTAGTTTAGAACAACAGCATTATTCTGTAGGCAAACTCACTAAAAAATTAATGCACTTATTAAGTGCTTATAAGCAGTCTGAACAGAGTTGTTAACTGATGTTTAATTATTGACTATTATTGTATATAGCTATCTATATGGATGGCTATATACAAGTTGTCGGCTTTATGGGTTAAAATGTTAAAAAAGGCTTTGGAAAATGAAAACAATACTGAGTCATAAAATAGAGTTAAAGCCAAATAACGTACAAGAAACGTTTTTAAAGCAATCGTGTGGCGTGTCTCGATTTGGTTATAACTTAGGCTTAGATGTCTGGAATAAGGAATATGAGGCAGGCAATAAGCCCTCTATGTTTTCAGTGAAAAAACGCGTTAATGCCATTAAAAAAGAGCTTGCTCCGTGGTCTTATGATGTTTCTAA